>Ga0315314_1003826_pt1 | contig 11578 bp, 13 predicted proteins | sample TDP9_MG_FD_203631 | JGI IMG/M metagenome (GOLD analysis project Ga0315314, IMG submission 203631) | Freshwater sediment microbial communities from Lake Towuti, South Sulawesi, Indonesia - TDP9 | ecosystem: Environmental > Aquatic > Freshwater > Lake > Sediment | place: Indonesia: South Sulawesi...
GAAAGTGGGGAAGATAAGCATAGCATACCAGGATCCTACTGTATCATTAGGATTAAAGTTCAGGAGCGAGAGCCAATATTTATGGCGCACAAAGATGAGCTGGAGGTCTTTTTTAACTACTGCTTCGCTATCACCGGCGTGGTGAGACAAGCTAGGGAGAGGGACAAAGGTGAGGAAAAAACAGAAGGAATTAAGCCTGTTGAAGCAAGAAGGAGCTAAAAAGGCTGCGTTAATGCTCAAGCTCACTGTGGAGGACCCCAAAGCCGAGGAATTCCAAGACCTGAGTCCGCTGGATCTTGCAGAAGGGCCGGAAAAGGTGTGGAAAGTACTTGATTACTTGGACGAATCAGGCAAGCGCCTGATGACTAATGTGTCGCATCTTTTCCATGCGCTGACTTTTTGGTTACTGGACGAATGGATGAAAGGAAAAGACGCAAAGGATAGGAAGGACGAGATAGCAGTGTTAATTGAGTGGACAATGGATATTTGCCGATCAACACGCTTCTGGACGGGATGGGACGACAAAATCAAAAGTCTTACCGAGCGGTGCAGAAACAAAATTCTGCAGAGGAAGGACCTAACTGGATCTGAAAAGGATCTCCTGAATGATGATGTGCTCATTGATAAACCTGCCCGTGATGGCGAGGAAATGTTAAGGAGACTGTGGAGGATAGTAGACAAAGAACTGGCAAACTTTTTAGAAACGAATTACCATCAGGTTTCCCGAAGTGCAGGTTGGCTGCTGAGTAGATACAATTTTAGGGCCGCGGGCTCTGTCCTAAATAATGGGCTTGGGTGGAAGCGCGCTGTGCGAAGGATGGTCTTCGGTTTGCCGATATTCGCCGGGATCATTATCGGATGGTTGGTACTTCTGCAAGCGGATGAAGCCATCAAGTTCATTTTTGGTTCGCCTGTTTGGCGAATTGGCGTTGTGTCTGTGCTAGCGCTTGGGTTAAGCCTTCTAGTTATAGAGGAGGCAGCAGCAAGCAGGGGTATCAAGGGTATCAAGCGATCGTGGGGCAGAGCTTTTATGGTTGTTCTGCTTGCGCTAGCCGCTTCAGTGGCAACCGGTTTTTTCTTCATATGGTCGACTGGGAATGGATGGCTGAATGAACTTCTCCCCGATAGTGCAGCTCGTTTAAGGCCGCTTTGTTTATGGGAATGGGAAAAAGGTTGGAGGGTCCTGTTAGTATGGCCCTCTATGGCAGTATTCATTGGCATCTTTACCCAGATCATTTGGACTGGGCGAGGCCCCACAGAACCTTTTGAGTCGTCTGGACAATAATGGTAAGGAGTGTGGTTCCTTGGGCGAGAATCTGGTGATGTGTAAAGCTAAAGTGCTTGGTGCTTGTGTCACTGACGCTAAGCGCCGTTACTGGGCTAGTTTAGAGGTGGACGCAGATATCCTTGAGGCAGCAGGGATTTTTGACTATGAAAAGGTGCTCGTGGTGAATATCGAAAACGGCGAGAGATTTGAGACCTATGTACGCGCCGCGCCTGCTAGGTCGCGCCAAGTCGTGCTTACTGGAGGCGCGGCAATGCTGGGTAAGCCAGGGGATGAGATCGGTTTCCTCGTCTTTGCACTGGTGCCGTCAGAGCAGGCGGCGCAATGGAAGCCGAAAGTGGTCGTGCTTAATCCCGACAACACCATTAAATCGGTCACTGAGGGTGATCCAGAGGTGGAATAAGCGATGAATGTGCTCTTGGTTCGACCACCGGAGCCGCGAATAAGCCGGTTTTACAATAAAGGCGAAAGTCTTGGCTTAGGTTACTTAGCTGCTGTGCTACGTCAGCATGGGTTCGAGGTGGAGATTTTGGACTGTGTGCTACTCGACTGGGATCACCATCGGGCGATGGAGGAGATCAGCAAGCGGGACTTTGCTATCCTTGGCTTCGCTGTGTTTGCAGTGGCGATGGAGGAAGCAGCTAACCTTGCCTCCCCCCTGCGCGAGCGAGGCTGTGTCGCACACATAACCATGGGCGGGCATTTCCCCAGTTTCCGTGCTAGGGAGATTCTGGAGGAGTTTCCGCAGTTCAATAGCGTGGTCAAGTTTGAAGGAGAGTATGCGCTGCTGGAGTTAGCGCAGGCAATCAAGAAAGAGGAAGACTGGTCCGGCATTCACGGACTTATCCTCCGCGACGGCAACTCTGTCCGCGTCAATCCGATCAGAGAGCCTATCGTTGACCTTGACGACTTGCCTTTCCCTGCCCGTGATATGCTGCCTCATGCTCTGCGATGGGCGCGGGATGCTTATATCTGCACCAGCCGGGGTTGCTGGGCGAAATGCACTTACTGTAGCATCTCGCCTTTCTCCCGCAAGGCGGGCGCTCCTCCGTGGCGCGCCCGATCGCCTAAGAATGTGGTGGATGAATTTGAATACCTCCTCCGCACCTTCGATCCACCTGCTATCGGCGTGGTGGACGCCGATTTCATAGGTCCGGGGCGGATGGGCAGGCGTCGTGCCTTTGCTATCGCTGATGAGATTCTCAAGCGCAAGTTAGATTTTCGCTTCAGCATCTACACGCGGGTGGACGAGGTGGAGTATGAATTGTTTGAGAAACTTAAGGCCGCCGGGATGACAACAGTCTATTTGGGCATTGAGTCAGGAGTGCAAGCAGCTCTTGATCGCTGGCGAAAGCACACCACGGTCGAGCAGAACTACCGCGCGCTGGAAATCTGTAAGCAGTTAGGCATCCATGTGGAAGCGGGCTTCATGCTCTATGATCCCTACACAACGATAAATGAGATTCGACAGAATCTGCGCTTCTTGGACGAGACCCGCGTCTTTGACCTCCCTAATCTGCTGGCGCGGATGGAGGTGCGGGCGGGGATGCCGATGGAGGAACAGCTGCGTCGAGAGGAAAAGCTGAAAGGTAGTTACCGTGATTTGGACTATGAGATGCCAGATCCGCGTGCGGAGATATTCCACGACGGTATTTGCCAAGTACTTGAACCACTTGTACCTGTTTATCTGAAGTTTCGCGACCTAAAACATATGTCGGGTCTGCCGAGCGAGACCATCGGTTTGGCGCAGGAACGATTAAATCTAAAAGCACTGCGACTGGCACAGCAATTAGTAGATGCTGTGACTGACGTTCGTTCCGAAGACAGCAAAGCGGTGGAAAATGCTGTCCAGTGGCTTGAAAAGCAAGCCGAACAGGAAGCAGATCGCTTGTGGAGGGTGGCATGGTTCTTTGGGCAAGGTAGCGAACAGTCGATCCTACCAGAACGGGAATCAGTGCGAGTCTTGTGAAACTGTGAGGGAGAGTAGAGGTGCTGCGGGATGGGAACCTCAATAAGGAGAGTACTTGATGAATTTTCAAATGATTGAGGGGGACATTGGGAGCATCATTAGTAACATGGCAACTGCACCGTTCAAGACAGGTGAGCGGGAAGTCAGGATAGGAGTCGGGTTAACAAAACCTGCTTCGGTGGAGGAAAGAAGGCAACGATGCAGTCTTGTCCAAAGCCTGGAACAGGCCCAGAGTGAGTTGGATGGGATCGCACGAGTGTTTGTCTTTGCTGATTACGCGACGTCCAAAAAACTGAAAGTAACCCAAGCCCAAGATCCAATTGGTGCTCTGATAAAGGCACTTAAGGAGGGTGAGATTGACATTGCAATTCGTGGCACTCTTGCCGACCACCCCTTCTACGCTGCATTGGCAAAGGAGAGTGGAGTATCTCTGGCGTCCTGCTTTGATGTGGCTATTATGAGGAACATAGAGGGCAATTGCTGGCTTGCTCTCTATCCCGTGGACAATCCTGACGGGCACAGTTTGAAAAGGAAGATTGAGCATATAATGGCGACTGCCCAATGGATACAGAAGACCTTCGGGATAAAACCAAGCGTGGGTATCATGACAGGGGGCTCGGAGGCGAGCCGCGCTAACCCATTCATTGACGCTACATGGGGAGATGCAGAATTGCTCAAACATGCGCTATTAGATGCTGGGATACAAGCGGAAATCTGTGCGCACCGGTTGGAGAAAGCACTCATAGAGGGTAACAATGTGATCGTGCCCGTTAATGGGTTCGTCGGCAATCAAATCTTCCGAGCTCTCCATTACCTTGCCAACTGGCAGCTCGTTGGAGCACCCCGACTGTATGTTGAGGATGGCGGGGTGTTTTTGCTCTGCTGCGACTGCAGCGCATATGAAGAGAGTTTCTATCACCATGTGTTCTTCGCCCTTGCGTGCAGCCGAAGCGAGGGCACTTGACACTGGGGACATATCCAAGTCTATAGGTACACAATTCAAAAGTTCAATGGGAGGTATAAAAACAATGACAGAGCGTATTGTCCCTCATATTCCGTTCAAACAGGGACATGTGGAAGCCAAAAAGCTGCTCCATGATATCCTCACCCATGCGGTCCAGAATCCAGATGACGATGCTTTGCTGCAACTGGTCTTCGATGATCCAGAGGGGGCAGTGAAGCAATTGGGTGACAATCCTTGCATTCAGTTAACCTCTGAGGATGTTAACGTCCTTAAGAAACTGGGCAAGGAAACTTTCAAGAGGCGCTTCGCCCAAGCAGGTGGACATCGGGCTATGGAAGCCATAGTGAATTGTTTGGAGAGGATGGACATGCCTGAAACTACCAGGTGACGGTGTGAAAGCATATGGCTTAATATAGAAGGTGGGACAGAGATTTTCCCCTATACATGTCAATGTCACCTGTCTCACCTGCGTTTTAATACCTGAATTTCTTCTAATGAAATAGGGCTAAACTGGTTCAACAGAATCAGCATCTGATGGTAACCCCGCCACAGGGCATAGTCGATGTTCTCATCGGTACCAAAGCCACCATCCAGTCTCAGCCGAATATGCCTCCGTTGAGCCCTGATATTCAATGAGTCGAACACTGCCTTGCATCCTGACATTATACCAAGAACCACGAATACCAGCTTACCACCGGGACAGTACTCTACCTTCTTCTGGAGATCCTCATGACTTGAGGGATACGGTCAAATATACCCCTGCACTCTATCACGGAAGCTAACGCACACGGAGAAGCGAAGCGTTGGTTGTCTGGATTTTTCTGTTGCTTTTCTTTCTTTTTTGTCTTATCCTTTTCTTAGCCGTGGTTGACCACCTCCAAGGTTAAAAGGTTGTTTCTCTCTTTATGATACCTTAGAAATGGTCTCGTACTTAGGAGATAACAGTGTTAAACCAACTAATCTTCAACGGTCTCATTGCTGGAAGCACATACGCCCTTGCCGCCCTCTCATTCTTGATAATTTATTTGCCGACACGCTTCTTTCATTTCGCGCATGGGGCGGTGTTTGCGTGGGGGGCTTATTTTTGCTACATTTTCTCTGTTCTGCTCCAATTGCCGTTGTGGGTGGCGATGCCGCTGGGGGTCTTAATGGCGGCAGGATTGGGGATGGGATTGGAAGTAGGGATTTATCGCCCACTAAGGCGCCGAGGGGCGACGGGACTAGTCCTCTTACTCGCCTCATTGGGGCTTTATGTTGTCTTTCAGAATCTCATTTCCATGTTTTTCGGGGATGAGACAAAAAGTTTGCGCGGAGATGAAGTGGCGGAAGGTATCCCGATCTTTGGAGCCCGCATCACACCTATCCAACTATGGATCATGCTCGCCCCCATTGTGTCCTTCGGCATTATCTTGAGCATCCTGAAATTCACTAGATTTGGAAAAGCGTTTCGGGCGGCTTCATCCGATCCAGAATTGGCATTAGTGCGCGGGATTGATGTTGACCGAATTACTCTCGGAGCGTTTGCGCTCGGCTCGGGGTTAGCGGGGCTAGCTGCTATCTTGGTAACACTGGATGTAGATATGACTCCAACGATGGGGCTTGGAGCACTTATGAGCGGTATAGTGGCGATGATCATTGGTGGCTCAAGGAGTGTAGCTGGAACAGCACTTGGTGGGCTGATGCTCGGTCTTGCCCAACACCTGGGCGTATGGAAGATTGGTAGCCAATGGCAGGACGCCATTGCCTTTGGAATCTTACTTGTGTTCCTGTTCTTCCGGCCCTATGGTATCTTGGGTAAACCGATGAGAAAAGTGGAGGTATGACGCCAAAACGGGCGACTGGTTATGGAATACTTACTTCACATAGCGATTTTGATTGGGATATATACTATTGCAGCAACTTCATTAAACCTTGTAGCTGGCTATACAGGGTTAATTTCCATCTCTCATGCGGCATTTGCCGGTGTCGGTGCGTATGTGACAGCATTGATGGGTTTGAAACTGAATTTACTGTTCTGGTTCAGCTTACCATGCGCTATGGCAGTGGCAGCGGTTTTAGCCCTCGTTGCTTCTATCCCTGCTTTGCGAGTGCATGATGACTACTTTGTTCTAGCCACCTTTGCCTTGCAGGTCATTGCGACGAGTATTATGACCAACTGGGTGGATTTTACAGGTGGACCTCTGGGTTTGCCAGGAATTCCGCAACCCTCTATCTTTGGGGCGATATTGAGTACCCACTGGCGGATGTTGGTGTTAGTTTGGCTGTTGGCAGGGCTATTTCTCTTCCTTACATACAGACTTGTCCATTCGCCATTTGGACGGGTGTTAAAGGCGATTCGCGAGGATGAGGTTCTAGTGAGGGCCTTCGGAAGGAATGTGTTTTGGTTCAAGGTCAGCGCTTTCGTCATGGGGGCAGCGTGTGTGGCGGTTTCTGGAAGCCTTTATGCAGTTTATATAACCTTCATCGACCCAAGCAGCTTCACTGTGATGGAATCGATCTTTATACTTGCCGTTATCATTGTCGGCGGCGCTGGAACTTTGTGGGGACCGGTCATTGGAGCGACAGCACTTGTTGCACTTCCGGAGTTACTGCGCTTTGTTGGCTTGCCAAGTGCTGTTGCAGCCAATGTGCGTCAGGTTCTTTATGGTCTCCTCCTTGTTGCTATGATGTTTTGGCGTCCACGAGGGTTAATTGGTGAGTTCCAATTCAGGAGTGACTACAAATCATAGGGGATGGGATCTGGTGTGTTGCAAGTAGAACATCTGGTTAAAACCTTTGATGGTGTATGGGCAGTCGATGGAGTCTCGCTGGCTGTTGCTCCAAAACGGATTACTGCCATTATCGGCCCGAATGGTGCTGGGAAAACGACTTTATTTAATCTTATCACGGGATTTCTTACCCCTGACGTTGGCATGATCTCTTTTAACGGGTATAATATCACCGGCCTCCCGCCGCATAGAATAGCGAGGCTTGGTCTTGCTCGTACTTTTCAAGACCTCCGTCTGATTCACCGGATTACCGTTTTAGAAAACGTGCTTCTTGCCAGACCAAGCCCCTCGAGTGAAACTTGGTATGGAGCATTGTTCACCCGTTGGAAAAGGCGTGAATCAAGGGAAATCGAGATTGCCAAGAATTGGCTTCAGTTTGTTGGGCTTGCCGATAAAGCCAGCGGAGAGGCAGGGGCATTATCCTACGGACAGCAAAAACTCCTTGCATTTGCTTGCTCTCTGGCTTCAGAGGCGAGTTTTCTCCTTTTAGATGAACCAGTAGCTGGTGTTGAACCAGCAACTGTTGAGCGTTTGGTAGATTATATCGGACAGATGCCCAACATAGGCAAGACAGTTATATTTATTGAGCACAACTTGGATGTGGTGGAACATCTTGCTGATTGGATAGTAGTTATGGACGAAGGCAAAGTTGTTGCAGAAGGTAAATGGGACACCGTATCACGAGACGCCAAGGTGTTGGAGGCATATCTGGCGTGAGCGAGGATTTAACCGCCGATAGATTGTTACTGCGCATAGAGGGATTGCGGACTGGTTATGGGCCGAAGCAAGTGCTCAACGATGTGTCACTTCACGTGCATTCAACCGAGATCGTGGCATTGCTCGGCCCCAATGGTGCTGGCAAGTCTACGCTGTTGAAGACCATCTTTGGTTTGCTACGGGCGTGGAGTGGAAGTGTACTTCTTGACAGTAAACCAATCCATAATCGTCATCCTTTACATAATGTTCGCGAGGGGTTGGCGTATGTGCCCCAGGGAAGCCGTGTGTTTTCAGACCTTACAGTGTATGAAAATCTCGAGATCGGCGGTTTTATTCTGCATAACCGTAAGCTGCTCCGAGAGCAGATGGAGCGCGCTTTTCAACTGTTCCCTATTCTTGCAGAGAGGCACCACCAAATGGCAGGCAAACTTTCAGGCGGTGAGAGGCAGATGCTTGCTCTTGGGCAAGCGTTAATGACTGAACCACGCCTGCTGTTGCTCGATGAACCTTCATTGGGCTTAGCACCGCAGCCAACACGAGACGCGATAGCCGCTATACAGCGTCTAAATACAGAACTAAAGACGACAATCCTGTTGGTGGAACAGAATGTCGTTGAAGCTCTCTCTATTGCCAATTGGGTTTATGTGCTTCGGCTTGGACGGGTCGTTCTGCAAGCACAACCAAAAGAATTGACACGAGAGACCTTGCGCTCCGCTTTTCTGGGATGATAGTCTGGGCGACAAATGCTCTTAATTTTAATATCCATGCGGATCTGCGCGATCCATGACTCTGCAACAGGAAATTCCAAGCAATGAGTGGTAAATACTGAATTTCTTTAGCTTTGGAATTTCGCCGGAAAAATGAAGGCACCAACTGAAAAACTCAGATTTCATGATATTCAATTTAGCCCTCATTCTTCAAAATTCAAGGACATGGATCGCTGAAACCCTTTCTACATCTATGTTTTTGAGTATTTTTCGCCCAGACTAGGATGATACTATGCCGATATTCATTATCGAGTTATTCTTTGCCTTTTTCTTAGTGTTTGGAGTGTTTGGACTTGATAACGTTCTCCAGGAAAACGGGGGCAGGCCAAAAATCAAGCTTCTATTATTAAAAAAGGCAACTGTGCATGTACAGTTGCCTTTTGTTTTGTGGGTGATTGCGAGAGGCCGGGAGAAATCACTGGGATAGAATCTTCTCGATCGCTTTCTTCCAAGATTCAGGTTCTTCTTTACTGTTCACCAACTCACCACGCCCTATATACGTCAGACTGCCTTTCCCGTCTTCCATCGCTTGCGGAACAGTTAAGACACCTTCTTCCATAAGCGGCAGGAGAAGGATCATCCCATCAACTGCATCAGCCAGTCGCGATTGCGGGCCGCCGATTCGGTTGTTGCAGTAATGAAGCTCGGTAATCAACACGCATTTTTTCTCCATGGTTTCCGCTCTTAGCATAAGTGGAGCTCCGTAGGGAAATTCAGGTGCTGGAAGATTCTCTAGCATATAGCGGAGGATCGGGATAATCTCTTCATGTATTCTTGGGTCGTGAGAGGCTCCCATCTCGACAATCCACCTCTCGATGACAACCTGATCGCTCCCCTCCGTTGCGGTCCAGAACGCCTCGGTAATCTTCTCTATAGCCTCCCACCATCTGTTTCTATAATGTTTCTCCATAACCTCCCGAAATATAGAACTTTTAAATCCAGAGCTGTTGAATGTCCTTTTTAAATACGATCTATACAGAGTATTCAACTCCTCCTTCTCCTCGGGAGGGAAGAAGAGCCCTGTTGCGATCCCATCGACATCCGGTTCTTGCAACCTTCTCATTGCCTGAGAAGCGGATGCAAGAAACTCAAACTCTATTTGGGGAAAGTTGCTGGCAGCCTGTTTTGCTGCCTCAAGATTTTCCTTTTTGTCCTCAATCACGAGGATTCGGAATTTCTTTTTCTCTCCCTTGGGATCATTAGTCTCGATCTCAGACCCGGTTCCAGAATGGGCATATTAGTCTTTTGTTACCAAAAGTATGGACTATATCACCATCCAGCATCTTTCGAAAAAGGTGCTGGAGACCGACGTATTATAGAGGGTTAAAAAGCTCACCTCTATCCGATCTCAAAAGAGATCGAGTCTCTACGGGTCGAGCACATAGTATGCTATGTGCTTATTCCCTCGGTATTACCCGATTTGAGAAATGAGTGATGAGATCAAAAATTCCCATAGACTCGTTACTAAAATGGGCTCCACCGATATTAGTCGGTTTTTGCTCTGGCGATTGCTCATCCAGAGCCGCCTTGAAACATTTTGAGGGGGGGGTCATGGCACGTTCGTTCACCTCCTCAAAATGATATTGTTTGACGGATCAATCTTAGGATCAGGCTCGAACACTTTTTTACTGGACATTTTCCTTTCCTCCCTAGTTATGCTCTACTACCTACCTATCACGATCTGATATTAGGCAATAGGCTTCCAAATTTTAAACGAGCTCTTTCTTGCCACTTTACTGGCAAGCCATCCCGAAAAACACCTTCCAGGATGGTGCATCTATCCATTTTGGCTTAGATAGAAGCATTATCTTGGAAGAAAATGGCTGATTGGCAGATCATCAAGAGGTGAATAAGAGAAAGATGAAAATTCGTGGTGAGTTATCTAAAGAGCTTTTTTGATCGATCGAATCGCGATTAATTCCTCAAAGCTTCTTCCAGTATTTCTTCAAGTTTCTTAAGGGCAGGACCTTTAACTTTTCTCTTGCCTCTCTCCCATTGGGATATGGTGTGTTGTTTAACATCGAACCTCTTTGCGAACTGTTCTTGGGTTTCCCTAAAAGCCTTTCTTAAAAGCCTTATTTCATCCTTTACTTCCACTTATTATATCCCGCCTTTTTATCTTCCTGATTTCACCTACATTATAGCATATTGTGATAAATTTGTCAAGAGTTTAATGATATTTCAATGATTTATCCTTTATTTAACATCACAATGTGATGCATATATAAGAAAATAAGCTTTATTTCTCAGCGATTTTTTAATACATTATATCACAAAATCAAGAGAGGAAAAAGCGTCGGTGGCGATAATATCTCCTCCACCGACGCTATATTGTTTGTTAAAGAGCTTGAAAGGCGCTTATACCCCGCTAAAAGGGTACATCTGGATCCTCTCCCTCAGAAACGGCTTCAGCATCAGCTTTTTGTCCGCCGCCGAGGAACTGGATGTTCTGTGCCACCACCTCCAGCTTGCTTCTTTTTCCACCGTCTTCAGTCTCCCATGACCGATACTGCAATCTGCCTTCGATAAATACTGGTCTGCCTTTAGCCAGATATTCGCCGCACACCTCTGCTAACCTGTCCCAGGCGACGACATCAACATAGCACACATCGTCCACCTTCTCGCCGTCAGGGTTCGTGTATGCGCGATTGACGGCCAGACCGAAGTTAGCCACTGGCTTTCCAGACGCCGTGTATTTCAGGTCCACGTCTCTGGTAAGGTTGCCTATCAGGAAGGCTTTGTTCAAGCTTGCTGCCATTCTTGCTCACCTCCTTTATGCCCCGCCACAGGCGATGCGATAGACGCAGCCATCGCAGCCGTAGCGGGTATTGGGGTTTCGATAGAATATCCGTAGCTCAACTGCACGGATGACCTGAGAGATAAGCTCCATCAAACGGGTGTGGTCGTCCGCTGTCCGACAGGTTTGTATCACCTGAATACTGGGCTTCGCCGTCTTCAGGAGCGCGACGGTCTTGATTGCCTTCTCCTCCACCCCATACACCATGCGATATGCCCACGAGTAGAGCGTCAACTGTAGCGAAGTGTCAGCTTCCCGCTGGTTGACTGACCTGGCGCTGGTCTTCACCTCAATAACCTCGCCATCGGCGA
>Ga0315314_1003827_pt1 | contig 11575 bp, 8 predicted proteins | sample TDP9_MG_FD_203631 | JGI IMG/M metagenome (GOLD analysis project Ga0315314, IMG submission 203631) | Freshwater sediment microbial communities from Lake Towuti, South Sulawesi, Indonesia - TDP9 | ecosystem: Environmental > Aquatic > Freshwater > Lake > Sediment | place: Indonesia: South Sulawesi...
ACGAGGAAGCCGAGGCCCCAAGCCAACCGGACAACTCCAGCTCGAGCCCGCGCGAGAGCCCCGCGTAGAACCCTGCGCGGTAGCCGTCGCCGGCACCCGTGGGGTCGACGAGGCGCCGCGGCCTGACGGCGCCGATCATGTGTCGCTCCTCCGCGGTCAGGATGCGGCTGCCCCGCCGCCCCTGCGTCGTGATAAGCGTGCGAGTCCGCTCGAGCAAATCGGCGGGCTTTGTGCATCGGAGGTGCCGCAGCACGACGCGCAGCTCCTCCTCGTTTGAGAAGAAGTAGTGCAGCCTGCGGAACGCCCGGGGCAGCGTCGCGCGCGACCAGACATAGTGGATCTCCTGCGCGGGATCGAAGGTGATCTGCTTGCCCTTGGAACGGGCGAGGGCGAGGAGCCGCAGGGCCGTCCTCCACCGCCCCGTGCCAATGTGGATGACCTCCGCGGTCTCCAAGGCGTGGGTGAGGAGCGGTCGGCGATCCGCTCCGCGCATGGCGGCCTGATTGGTGAATCCCACCTGGTTTCCCCGAGAATCGGAGAGCATCCAGACGCCAGGGGTCTGCTCGCCTGAGACTTGGCAGAGGTCCGTGAGATCGACTCCGGCCACCTCAAGCGCCGCCCGATAGTCTTCGGGGAATCGCTCGCCGACAAAGGCTGCAAGCGCTGTCGGCACGCCGAGGGCTGCGGCCAACCTCGCGAGGTTGCCGCCCGTCCCGCCGAAGTGACGGCGCTCCTCGAAGATTTCCACGAACGTGTTGGGCTGGGGGATGCGTTCCACGGAGACGATGTGGTCGAGGGCGACATGGCCATAGACCGCGAGGAAGTTGCGGCTCCGCTCCGGCATCCTCCCTCTCCTCCCGGCCAGGCCTGCCCCTAGGTTCCTTCGCGCCAGCTCGTGAGGTAGCGGCGCTGCTCCTTGGAGAGCCGATCGAGCCGGACGCCCATCGAGGCGAGCTTGAGCCGCGCCACGGACTCGTCGATGTGCTTGGGGACATCGTACACATCGGGCTCGAGGCCTTCGCCGCTGAGCAGCAGGTGCTCAAGGCAGAGGACCTGGATCGAGAAGCTCAAATCCATGATCTCGACCGGGTGGCCCTGACCTGCGGCGAGGTTGACGAGCCGCCCTTCGCTCAGAAGGTAGAGCCGCTTCCCGCCGCGCAACTCGTACTCCTCGACGTGTTCACGGACACGGCGCTTCCGCTTCGCGAGCCGCGCGAGGTCGGGCTTGGAGATCTCGTTGTCGAAGTGCCCAGCATTGGCGAAGACGCAGCCCTCCGCCGCGGCCTTGAAGTCCTCCGTGGTGACGACGTCCTTGCAGCCTGTCGCGGTGACGATGAAGCGCGCCTCCCGCGCGGCCTGGCGCATCGGGAGGACTTCGAAGCCGTCGAGCTTCGCTTCGATGGCGCGGATGGGGTCCACCTCCGTGACGACGACATGGGCCCCCATCCCGCGTGCCCGCAGGGCGATCCCGCGGCCGCACCACCCGTAGCCTGCGACGACGAACTTCGCGCCTGCGAGGAGCAGGTTCGTGGCGCTCATGAGGCCATCAAGCGTCGACTGGCCCGTCCCGTAGCGGTTGTCGAAGAGGTACTTCATGTAGGCGTCGTTGACGGCCATGACGGGGAAGCGCAGCTCGCCCTGCTCAGACATCGCGCGCAGCCGGGAGACCCCCGTGGTCGTCTCCTCGTTCGCCCCCCGGACCCTGGGGAGGAGCTCGCGGCGCTTGGTGTGGAGCAGGAAGATGAGGTCGGCGCCATCATCCACGATGAGCTCGGGACGGCGATCGAGGACGGCGTTGAGGCTCGCGTAGTACTCCCTGGTGCTCTGGCCCTTCTTCGCGAAGGTCTCCAGGCGGTACTTCTTTCGGAGCGCTGCGGCGACCGCATCGTCGGTAGAGAGCGGGTTGCAGCTCGTGAGAGAGACCTCCGCTCCGGCGTCCTGCAGCGTGAGAGCGAGCACGGCGGTCTTGGCCTCCGTGTGGAGCGCCATCCCGATCGTGAGCCCCTCGAACGTCCGCTCGTGTGCCATGCGCTGCCGAATCTCTGCGAGCACGGGCATGTGAGCCTGTGCCCATGCGATGCGCCGGGCACCGCGGTCGGTGAGCTCATCTCTGCGCTTGGCCATCGTGGCGGCCAAGGGGCTGAGCTCACTTAGCACTTGTGGGGCACGCGGGGCCCGTTCGGCTGAGCCATTCGGCCTAGACGACCTTCTCGACCTTCACCTTGGTGTCGTAGAAAACCGCGCTTCCGCCGACCGGGTCGACGAGGCAGGTATTCCCCAGGTACGGATCGATCCGCATCACGGGGTTGAGATGCCTCCCCCTCGCCCGCGCGGGGTCGCCCGCGACCGTGACCCCGTCGACCACCATGTCGGTCGCCCCGTAGGCCCAGTGGCCATGGCCGAGCGAGAACGCGACGACACCCGGTCGAATCCCTTCGACAACCTTTGCCTTGATCGTCATCTCGAGCATCTCGCCTGCCCCTTCGGCCCCGATGTCGGCGCGCCCCTCAGGGTTCGTCGCGGAGGAGACGCGGAGGAGATCCCCATCGGCGATCCCCTTGGCCTCCGCGTCGAGCCGGTTGATGAGGAGGTAGTTCTCCGGCAGGAGCTCCCGAAGCCAGGCGTTGGCAATCGTCCGGGACTTCGTGTGCTCGATCACGCGGTAGGTGATGAGGTTGAGATCGTACCCCGTATCGTCCAGGGGATTCCCTTCGAGATCCGCGATCGGCCGGTAGTGCGGGTAGCCCGCGAGCTTGACGCCCGTGATGGCGTTCCTGTAGCCCACCGCCTTCTCCGAGTAGATGTTGATGAGCCTGCCGTACCGGTTGGCGAGCCTGGTGCCGCTGTAGACCGCTCCGGCGTCCTGGAAGCGGCCGCCGCGGTTGAGCACGTAGATCGTCTTGCGCCACCAGTCGCTCCCGACGATCGCCTCCCAGCGCGCCGCATCGTAGATCGTGGAGGGGAGGCCGCTCCGGCCCGCAAGGAACGTCTGGACGCCCGCGTCGTCCTCGTCGGGGACGAGCTCAGCGGCGCTGTCGCCTGCAGCGAGGTTTGCAGCCATCCGGAGGTAGATATGCTCCTGCCGCGTGCAGGGCACACCGGCTCCCAAGCCATCGGGCCCGAACCCTGGCAGGCCGAGCTTCTCCGCAGCGGCGAGGATGAAGCTCTCAAAGCAGATCGGCTGCGCTTCGCCGAACACGGCCACCGTCTCCGTCCTGGGCGGAATGACGGGCTGGCGAACTGGCTGGACCTTCGCGACGATGTTCGGGTGGGACCCGCCGAACTCCCAGCGCTCCAGATAGGTGAGGTCGGGGATGATGTAGTCCGCATAGCGGCTCGACTCTCCCACCGTGATGTCGATCGAGACAAACAGAGGCAGCTTGGTGACATCGCGCAGGATCGCGATGTTCGTGTGGCCCGCCGGGAGCGAGTAGGTTGGAGTCCCCATGTAGAGGATGAGCGCCTGGACCGCATAGGGGTAGGCGTCGCCGATCGAAGGGACGATCTCCTGCCAGATGTCGGAGGCCAGGGGATACCACTGGCGGTCCGCCGGGTAGCCCGTGAAGATCGTCGAGTCCTCGTACTTCTTCTCGTGGCGGATGATGCTGATCCCAAACGGCGGGATCTTACCCGAGCGCATGGCCGAGATGTTGAACGGCTGGCCCGCCTTGGCTCCGGAATAGTCGTACGTGGTCGCCTTCGCGAGCCCGCCCTGGTAGTCGTAGTTCCCCATCAGGAGGTTCAGGGCGAACCAGGAGAAGACGTTGTAGAAGCCGTTCGTGTGCTGGGAGACGCCCCGGTGGACATCGGCGACCGCTTTTCTGCCGTGGCTCGTGAACTCCTGAGCCACGGCGAGGATGTCAGCGGTCTCCAGCCCGCACAGGGCCGACCACTCCTCGATCGTCCGCTCCTGGCTCGCCTCAAAGAGGATCTGAAGCGCCGTCTTGACCTGGATGCCGTTCAGCTCGCCCGAATAGAACAGGTCCCCCTCCGCGGCGTTGGTCGTATCGTTGGGATCGAACGCCGCAGGCGAGCCCCCGTTCATGACCACATAGTAGTCGAAGGTGTAGGGGTTGCCGTCAGAGCCCGTGCGCGTCTCGGGGTCCCGCAGGCCGATCTCGGAGGCGTGCAGGAACTTGTCGGGCACGCCGTTGACAGTCTTGACAAGCCAGGTGGCGTTGCACCAGTTCGGCTCGCCGTCCGCTGTCGCCGCGGCCTTGTTCGCATTGGCCAGATAGGCCGTGTTCTGCTTCCCGTTCTCGAGCACGTAGCGGATGAGGGCCATCGCCAGTCCGGCTTCGGTCCCGGGCTTGATCGGCAGCCACTTCCAGGCCTTGGCCGCCACCTTGGAGAAGCGCGGGTCGGCCACGGCATACTTCAGCCGGCCAGTGTAGAGCCCGTCGGCGATCCGAGAGCCGCGGTTGGTGGGGCCATAGTTCCCCTCGAAGGGCGACGCGCCCACGAACAGGATGAACTCCGCGCTCCCTTCGTCCGCCTGCCAGTAGAACTTGGCGCCGCCCGACCACTTCCCGTCGATGAGCTGCTCGCTCATCGCCTTGCAGGTGAAGTAGAGCGAGCCCTGGCAGACGGTCGTATGGCCGTGGAGGTTCGTCGAGCCCATCCCGTCCTTGGCGAAGTAGTCGATCCACTCCCGCCGCCCGCCCTTGATGCGTCCCCAGGCAAAGACCAGCTGGTTGTTCTTCGGGCCGAGGTCGGGGTGGTCGGGATCGATGAGGAGGGAGAGGTCGGCGGCCGTGTACTTCGCCTTGAACTCATCCACCGTCATCGTCTTCTTCTCGATCGCCTTCACATCGGCCGCCATTGCGGCGGCAAGGGCGGGATCCCGCAGGGCCCAGATGTCCTTCAGGCCGGGGACGACGCGGGATTCTTCTCCTGGTACATCGGAGAAGAGGGCTCCCCCGTTCACGATCTCGTCGATCGCCTCGTCGAACTCGATGGTCTTCCATCGGTTGCTCCCACGCGGGCCGGCCCGCTTGAGCACCTTGGTGATCCGTCGGTCATCATACGCGGTCTGCAGGCCCGCCTGGCCCTTCGGACAGAGCCGGCCAAATTCATCGACGGCCTCTGCGAGGGTCGTGCCGTACGGGAGCCAGGCGATGCGGTTCCAGGGAGAGTAGGGGCTCCCTTCGATCTTGATGGCCTGGCCGTTGACGACCTTCACCTTGATCGGGCAGCCCGTGTTGCACTGGAGGCAGACGGTATGGAGATAGCCCTCAGGACCCACGACCGGGTCTGCGGGGACCGGCTCGCCTGCGGTGTAGTCGAACATCCGGCGCAGCGTGTCGCCATAGCCCCAGCCGAAGACGGCCAGGGAGCCCGCGACCGCGGCCCCCTTGATGAAGGTCCGGCGATCCACGCTCACTTCCCCACCCCCGGAGAGGCCGCCTCAGCCACAGCGGGCGCAGGAGGCGGCGTGACCGCCTCCGGTTTGACCGTCTTCCACGGCAGGACGTAGAGGCCAAGCAGGAAGAGCGCCACACCCAGGCCGATGATCCCGACCGATGCCGAGAGCTCCGTCGCGCTCGGGACGTACTCGATGACCTGCGAGCCCGTCCGATCCAGCAGCTGGCCGCCGAGCACGAAGTTGTACCGCATGAAGAACACGCCGATGACGACGAGCACGCTCGCAAACGCCTGGGCGGCCAGGCTCCGGCGGAAGCGCTTCGGCCAGAGGAGGAGGAAGGGCAGCGCGAGCCCGATGACGTTCTCCACCCAGATGACGAGGAAGCCGTGGGTCCCACTGAGGAGCACCGTCAGCTGCTGGCGGATGTCCCGCGTCGAGTAGAACATCGGGATCACGCCCGCAACGACGAACGCCACATCGGTCGCAAGGAACCACCAGAACAGGTTCCCCAGGTCGGCCCGGATGAGGTCGCGGTAGGGCTTCGCCTCCTGCTTGGACATCCAGGCGGTCACCAGGAGCAGGACGATGATCAGGAGCGCCGTCCCTGACACCATTGCGGAGACGAGGAAGTACAGCGGGATGATGCTCTCATTCCAGAACGGCCGCGCCCGGACGACCGAGAAGATGAACCCCACATAGGCGTGGACGCTGAGCGCTGCAGGAATGCCCAGGACCGCAAAGATCGTTCCCCAGCGCCGGTCGGTGGCGAGCGCCTTGGGGGAGAGGTCGGTCCGCCAGAGCGCCAAGAACCGGTAGAAGGCGCGCTTGAACCCGGCCGAGACCTGAGCGAGCTTCACATGGTCTTCTCGGAAGAAGAAGTAGGCCTCGACGATACAGATGATCGGGTAGCCCGTCAGGAGGATGATCCCCCAGCCCATCGGCGACATCCAGTGCCAGCGGTCGGGGAGCATGATCGTGTACGCCCGCCCTGCCTGTCCAAGCTCACCGATGAGGGTCAACGGCGCGATCACGAGCAGCACGACGGCCAGGATGAGCGAGATCCGTCCGATGGGCTTGTAGGCCTCGACCTTGAACACATAGGAGATCGCAGAGATTCCAAAGGCGGCCGCGCTCAAGCCCGTCAGGTACGGGTAGAGTGAGATGAGGAGGCCCCAGGTGACCGTCGCATCGACATCGAAGAGCTGGGTCGGGTCGGCCATCTAGTCCACCTCCGCGCTCCGGAACTCGGTGCCTTCATCCAGCCCGATGTAGTAGACGAACGGCTCGGTCCCGAGCTCCGGTTTGATCGTGTGGACCGGGTTCTTCTGGACGAGCTGGTAGACTTCACTTGTGGGATCGTTGAGATCGCCGAAGTTGATTGCCCTCCCCACACAGGTCGCCGCGCAGGCGGGCGGCTGGCCCGCATCGACGCGCTGGACGCAGAACGTGCACTTCTCTGCCGTCTTCCGAACCGGGTTGAGGAACCGCATGTCGTACGGACAGGCCTGGATGCAGTAGCCGCAGCCGATGCAGAGGTCGTAGTCGATGAGGACGAGCCCATCGCCCCGCTTGTAGGTCGCCTTGACCGGGCAGACCTCGACGCAAGGGGGATTGTCGCACTGGTTGCACAGCCGCGGCATGAAGAGGTGGCTCACGATTGGATACTGGCCCTTCTCGACGATCTTCACCCAGGTCCGGAAGACCCCCTCGGGGACGTTGTTCTCGCTCTTGCAGGCCACGGTGCAGGCGCGGCACCCGATGCAGCGGCGCAGGTCGATGACCATCGCATAGCGCTTCTGCATCTCGGTGTGGTCGGGGAAGAGGTGGTAGTACTTCGCATCGGGCGGGATGGTCTGGGCACGGGCGGAGCCGACCAGAGAACTTCCCGTCGCCTTCACGACGGTGATCGTGGTCGCTGCGGCAATCGCTCCGACGATCCCCTTCTCGATGAACTCACGACGTGTCGACGCCTCGGCTTCGCCCACCGCTGCACGCTCCCGTCGGACAACCGGGTCCGCTTAGCGGCGCAATGCTGGGGGGATATAATGCGCGCTGGGAAACGGGAATTTACGAAACGAGAGTTGACAGAGCCAGTCAGCGGGCGTTTGCCATCGACGAAGATTACGGTGCGCGCTCGCGAGCGGGCTGTGCAAGGGCGAGAAGCCGCCGTCGGAGAAACCGAAGGGCCGCTGAGAGGTTGCGCCGGTTGTCAAAGGGCTGGGCGCGGGTCACAGGCTTCGCCCGGCGTCGGAGACGTCCGACCTCTGTCGCGAGCGCAGGAAGGGCGCGGGTCACCTCGTCGACGATCGTGATGGTGGCGGACCGGGCTGTCCGCGAGAGAGGATTGAGATCGACCGCCACCACGGTCTTCCCCAGCCGCCGGAGGGCTTCGGTTCTGTCCCCATCCTCAACGGCCACGAGCACGACATCGGCGGAAAGCAGGCCTCGCCGCGTGCAGGAGGCCCGGCCTCCTCTGAGGCCGGGAAGGCGAGCATCTGTCCGCGTGCCGACAAGATGTGTGACGCCCGCAGCTCGAAGATGTCTCGCGAGCTTCCTTGACCGAGCCCCGGTCCGGTGGAAGAGGTTGATCTCCACCGTGGCGGGAATCGTCGATGCAAGCTGAGCGACAGCCTCCGGGCACAGTGAGGCGACGTTGCCGTTGATGGCCAGCACAGGATGGGCCGCGCCCGTGAGGGCTCGAGCCGCTGCTGCGATTGCCCGGCCGGCGAAGGGCTGAGTCTGTTCTCCCAACAGATAGTCGAAGGCCTCGCCCCTGCCATGGGCGATGAGGCCCTGAGGGACCGCAAGCCCCTTCCTCCAGCCCTCCACCAGCCGCTCGCGGCGGAGGAGCGATGCATAGCGCGGATGCCCTTTGGGGATCGTGCTCATCGTTCACCTGGGGGTTCGATGAATGCCGGCGTTTTGGAGGTGGTCAGTTCGGTGGATGGAGGAGAGGATGGCTTCAGGATTTCCGCAGGCTTTAAGTAGTTCTTCCCGCATAGGACCCTGGCCCACAAAGCTGATATAGATTTCGGTGCGGGCATGCGGGTGCTGGGGACCGTCGCAGACGTCTCTCACGAGGGCAGGCTCATCGTGAAGGCGAAGTTCGCCCCCGCCTTGCGCGCCAAGGTGGTCGACAACCGGCGCAAGGCGGTCGGGAGCGTCTGGAAGGTCTTTGGCCCTGTGCGTGCGCCGTATGTGGCCGTCCACCCTGAGCCGGGGCAACGCGCCTTGTCCTTGGTGGGACGCGAGGTCTATATCGTCGAGGTGAACGCAAATGGCGAAGGTGCGCGAAGAGACCGACGAGGTCGAACGGTGCCCCGAGTGCAACGGGACCCACCTGGTACGTGACTACGAGCGCGGCGAGCTCGTCTGCGAGGACTGCGGTGCGGTCCTGGACGACCAGCTCATCGACCAGGGCCCGGAATGGCGGGCCTTCGACGTCGAGCAGGGCGAGAAGCGCGCACGAACGGGCGCGCCGATGACCTACACGATCCACGACAAGGGGCTCTCGACGGAGATCTCCTGGAAGAACAAGGACTCCTACGGGAAGAGCATCCCCACACGCAACCGCGCGCAGCTCTATCGGCTGCGGAAATGGCAGCGGCGCATCCGCGTCTCCAACGCGACCGAGCGCAACCTGGCCTTCGCGCTGAGCGAGCTCGATCGCATGGCCTCCTCGATGGGGCTCCCGCGCAACGTGCGGGAGACCGCCGCGATGATCTACCGCAAGGCGGTCAACAAGAACCTCATCCGGGGCCGCTCGATCGAAGGCGTCGTGGCCGCATCGCTCTACGCGGCCTGCCGCCAGTGCAATGTGCCCCGGACGCTCGATGAAGTCGCGAACTCGAGCCGGGTCGGCCGCAAGGAGATTGGCAGGACCTACCGGTTCATGACGCGGGAGCTCAAGCTCAAGCTGATGCCCACGCGCCCGCAGGACTACGTCTCCCGGTTCTGTTCGGAGCTCAAGCTCACGGGCGAAGCGCAGGCGAAGGCAGCGGACATCCTGAAGGATGCGGGCAAGAAGGAGCTCACCTCCGGGCGCGGCCCGACTGGCGTTGCGGCCGCGGCGATCTACATCAGCTCGATCCTCTGCAACGAGCGGCGCACCCAGCGCGAAGTCGCCGACATCGCAGGCGTCACTGAGGTCACGATCCGCAACCGCTACAAGGAGCTCACCGAGAAACTCGGGATCGAGGTCCAGCTGTAGGAGCGCCCGTTCAGCGCCTCATCAGCGCACAGGCTCGTTAGGGTCTGAACCGCGCGAGTTCGACATAGCTGACGCGCTGCTCATCCACCTCGCCCAAGAGGATCTCCTTTCGGACGCCATGGGCAAGCCGCACGATCCGGCTGATCTCGGGCCAGAGGGCTTCGTACCCGGCAGGGACCGCATGGATGAGGTACTTCGCATGGACCTTTTCGGGGTCCCCCTCGTAGGCGCGGAAGTGGGCGCCGAACTTGAAGCCCGTCTTCACGATGAGCCCCCGCGCCTTGAGATCGCGATAGGCCGCAAGGCGCAGCTCGAAATCCGGCTGGAGCTCCGCCGCACGCCGCTTGAGCCGCGCGAGACTCACGGGCCGGTTGCTCTTCGCATCCTTCAGGCTCAGCAGTCCGTGCTCACAGAGAAACGCGGCCTCGATGAGGGAGAGCTGGAGCGTTCGGCCGACTGGCTTTCCGAAGAACTGCCCTGCGTGCAGCGTCCCGGCTGCCTCCGGGTCCATCACGGCGACACGGTCCCCCAACAGCAGCCCGCTGACTGCTCGGGGAATAGAGAGCTCTGCCGCCCGGCCCTTTGGGAGGACGCGGCGGACTTCGTAGTAGGTGACATCGCTCTCCTCGTCGACGACCGCGAGCAGGAGCGACTTGCGCACATCGGCTGTGCGTTCCAGGGCCGCGATGAGCCCGCCAAGGTCGAAGAGCGCACGCTCGGAGATCGCGGCCACCCACCACTTGCTTGGCGTCCGTGTCGGCGACCCGCCCCGCGGGAAGACGCGGAAGTCGAGCGGGGCGCGGTGGAGCTTGACGACGTAACCGCGCCCACGGAGCTCCCGGTAGACGAGGTAACGGATCTCAAAGCCCGGCTGGAGCCCATGGCCGAGCCGGAGCAGCGCCTCGGTCGAAAGCGGCCCCTCGGGTCCCTCCACGGACAGGCGGCCTGTCTCAGCGAGGTACGCGGCCTCAAGGAGCGTGAGCTTGAGAGCACCTCCAGACTGAGGCGTCCCGTAGTAGCCACGGTTGTGGAGCGTGCTCGCCTCCGCAGGATCTGGGATGATGACGGAATCCTCTCTGAGTTCCCCAGGCATCGGTGGCCCAGACGCTCCCGCCCTCATAAAGGGGATTTCAGCAGGAGGCTCTGCGGCGGGTCTCCGATGTGAGTGGATAGGATTATATAGAAGCGCAAACTAATAGGCCCGCTTGCGGGAGGATAGAATCCCATGATTCGACGCAAGAACCGCGAAGACGCCCTGGTACCCCGCCAGTACTGGGAGGACCTCTGGCAAGTCAGCCCCCGGAGCATGCTCTCCGAGATGGACCGGCTCTTCGAGTCGTTCCGGCGAGAGTTCGAAGACAGCTTCGGGATCACGGGCGGCTGGCTGACCGAAGGCGTCCGCCAGCCGGTCGTGGACCTGGTGGATAACGAGAAGGAGTTCATCGTACGGGCGGAGCTCCCAGGCATCGACAAGGAAGACCTCAGTATCGAGATCGCCGACAACTTCGTGGAGATCAAGGGCGAGCGAAAGGAAGAGGCCGAGCAGAAAGAGAAGGGCTTCCTCCGGAAGGAGCGCCACTACTCCAAGTTCGTCCGTCGCCTGCCGCTCCCCGAAGAGGTTGAGGCCGACAAGGCCGATGCCGAGCTCAAGGACGGCGTGCTCACCCTCAAGCTGCCCAAGGTGGCACCCGCGGAGCGGCCCACCAAGAAGGTGAAGATCCGCTGAGGTTCGGCAACGAGCCTCTTCAAACCCCCTGACGTTCCTTTCCTGCTTCCCTCTCCAACCGGAATCCTGAGGCGCTGGCGATGGCAAAGGCCGAGAAGATCCTCCGCGTGATCCAGGCGAAGGCCAAGGACGATGCCCAAGGCCTTGCCCGCATCGATCCAGCCCTCATGCCGATCCTCCACCTGGAAGAGCAGGACATCATCGCGATCGACGGGGCCCGGACGACCGTCACCATCCTCGGAGCTGGACTGCCGGAGGATGAGAACCGCGGCGT
>Ga0315314_1003828_pt1 | contig 11574 bp, 11 predicted proteins | sample TDP9_MG_FD_203631 | JGI IMG/M metagenome (GOLD analysis project Ga0315314, IMG submission 203631) | Freshwater sediment microbial communities from Lake Towuti, South Sulawesi, Indonesia - TDP9 | ecosystem: Environmental > Aquatic > Freshwater > Lake > Sediment | place: Indonesia: South Sulawesi...
TTGAATGAAAACGTATGGTAGTGCGTAGGCAGGTACGATTATGCCCGACAGCAGCATCAACAGCATTCCACAAACTGCAATGAATCCTGTTCTCTTCATTCTCTCTCCCTCAATTGAGTATTTATTTGTGCAGCGCCCGGTCATCGGCGCTTCTGAAAAGGCATGCGCCGACTAGCCTTTTCTAGTCTTAGCTTTTATAATTATATCTGTTTTAACACTTTTGGAAGTATCTTCTGGAACAAAATTTGGGTTACACTCCAAAATCCCAGCCCTTAAACTAAACCGATACTTATGATGGGGCTCAGCGAGGTTCTCTTTGCTCGTACTCAAATTATATGCCAAGTTTTTCTCTGTACGCTGGTATGTCTAGGAAGCCGTGTCCACTAATATTCATCAGGATAGCTTTCTCTTCACCGCTCTTCTCATTCCTCAATGCTTCGTCTATTGTCGCCCGCACCGCGTAACTTGATTCAGGCGCGATTAGCCAGCCCTCACACTGCAAGAATGTTCTCGCTGCTTCAAAGATTGTCTTCTCATCCACTGGATAAGCCCTGGCTTTAACTATGCCGTGATGTCGAAGGGCGCTTATCAAAGGCGCAGCCGCATGATAGCGAAGTCCATCAGCCTTAATCGGCTGCATATCAGTTTTGTGTCCCAAAGTGTACATTTTAAGCAACGGAGTATGTTCAGCTACGTCTCCGAAATCGTATTCATACTTGCCCCGGACCAAATTCGGCGCAGCCTGAGATTGGGCTGCCAGAAACTCGCACTCCCGCTTTTTCCTCAGTACTTCTCCAGCGAAGGGCAGGGCTATGCCGCCGAAGTTGCTGCCTCCGCCCAAGCAGCCCACTATCAAGTCGGGTTCATCGTCAGCGATTTCAAACTGCTTGATGGTTTCCAACCCGATTATAGATTGATGCATGAGCACGTGGTTCAAGACTGAGCCCAAACTGTAAACAGCGTCCTCGTAGTTCTCAGCGTATTCCAAGCCTTCAGAAACCGCTATGCCCAAGGAGCCGTGGTGATTCGCGTCTTTCTTCAACAGCTGTCTTCCCGTCTGGGTTTCCTTGCTCGGCGACGCATGAACCTTGGCGCCCAACAAATGCAAAAACGTACGTCTATCAGACTTCCAATCATAGACCGAGCGAACCCAAAAGACCACGCAGTCTAGACCCATCAGTCGGGCTGCGTGTGTAAGCGCGGTGCCCCACTGTCCTGCGCCCGTTTCGGTGACCAACGTGCGCTTGCCCTCCTTAGCCGCGAAGTACGCCTGCGCCAAAGCCGTGTTCGTCTTGTGCGAGCCTGTGGGCGACAAGTCCTCTCGCTTGTAGTAGATGCGTGTCTTTTTCAGCTTCAGATGCTGCTCAAGTTTCGTGGCTCGGTACAAAGGTCTGGGACGCCCAACCTGAAAATACAGCTCACGAACTTCACCCGGTATGGGAATCCACCTTTGATCCGACATTTCCTGCCCAAGACATTCGTGAATCATGGTGCGCCCAAGAAAATCCATGCGTGACGGTCCAGTTTCAGGCTCTTTGGGCGGCGGCAATGGTTGTGGCAAATCGGGCTTAATGTTGTACCATTCCTTCGGTAGATTATCAACTGGCAAAGGGATTTGATTCGGTTTCATCACCATCATACGCCTTTCGGTCTGTTGGAAAGAGCGCTTATTATGCAAGGGCTTCGGAATTAAAAGTTCCGATAACACCACTGTTTTGGGCGTTTGGACATGTCAGCCATGCTCATGCTCACACCTCACTACTCAGAAGCGGGTTAGAGAGCTCCCGCGTTTTTCACAGCGTCAAGAACGAGGAAGGTCTCGGTCTGCGGCTCTTTCCTGCCCCAGCTTCCATCGCTGTTCTGCCTCTTGAGGACAGATGAAAACGCTTTCTTCAATTGCTTCCTTGCTAGGTCGTGCTTTGCCCTGGACAAGGCGTGCAGCGTGTGGTAGAATGGAAAACCTTTCCAAGCTCCCGTCTTGGTCTGGCGTCTAGCTAAGCGCTTCAAACCGCTTTCCACCTGACTGGATTCCCTGCTCAACGGGTGTTCAATGAGCATTCTTAACACGTTGATCGTGCACCATGCGCTGCACCATGTCGGTCGCCAGAACTGAAGATACGAGTTCACAGTGGTCTGCACCCGCCTGTTCTCGTCAAACCCGAACAAGTGGAACAAGTGAACCGCGTAAGCTGTCTCATAGAATATCGTGCAGCCCGGGCCGAATTCTCCGTAAAAGGTTGCATGCATAAGGCTTGAGTCTTTCCTGTTGTCGGAGCGGAAAAACCCTGGATAACCGCGATACAGGTGCCGCTGAATCGACAGGAGCCACTCGAGTCCGAGCCTTACGCCTTTGTCGTCAGGTTCGCAGCCGAGAAGAGCAAGGTTCCAAAGATTGTTAGCCGTGTGAACAAACAGTTGACTCCAGCTTCCGTCTGGTGACTGTTCAGCCGAGATTTTTTCATGCAGTTTCTTCGTTAGGGCTGCGTCTCCCTGGTTCGCCTTCTTGAATATTTCCCGTCGGAGGTAGACGCCGATGGGCGTTTCAAGCTTCGCGGCATACTTGAATGGATCCGTCGCGAATTCTATAGCTAAATTCTCCATGAGAGGTCGCAGAGTGAAGTCTGCGTGGCTCGGTTAAAACGGTTTCCTCCATTTTAGCCATTGCTTGGACTGTCTATCGCTGCCGAAATTTTATTTAAGTTATTCTTTCTTTACCAGAACTTCCACTCAAGATCATCCATGTACTCGTTGAGTGAGCGAACCTGAGAATCATTGCCATTATTAACTGCGAGAACCTTCGTCAGAGCCGATGCCAATTCAAGATTCGTGACAACTGGGATATTAAACTCAACTGCCAAACGGCGAATTATGTACTCGTCCTTGAGAATCTCAGAATACTGCGCTCCATTGTTGGGCACAGGAATGTTAATCACCAAACCTATTTCACCGTTCTGAATGTAGTCTATAATGTTGGGTTTTCTGCCTATTTCTCTAACCTTGTACAGAACACCGATATCGTCCATTCCAACGTTGCGTAAAACCTCTGCAGTGTGCTCGGTGGCGTAGATCTTGAAACCGATCTTTCTCAGCGTTTTTGCCAAAGGCGTGATTCTTCTTTTCAACTCCTTGCCACCGACGGTGATCAGAACTGAGCTTCCCTTGGCTGGTATCTCGAAACCACTGGCTTCTAGGGCTGTGGGAAATGCGTCAGCAAAATTCGGTCCTAAACAGGCGACTTCTCCAGTGCTTGACATTTCAACTCCCAGCACCGGGTCTGCGCCACTTAAACGAATGAAACTGAATTGCGGCACTTTAACCCCTACATGTGAGATCGCTGGCAACCTAGCGACGCCCACGTCTCTCAGTCTTCGACCCAACATCGCCACCGTCGCAAGCTCTATCAAGTTGACTCCTCGAGTCTTGCTCACGTATGGCAAGGATCTTGAAGCACGCAAATTACACTCTATTACGTAGACAAGTCCATTTCTTACAAGATATTGAATGTTGAAAGCGCCTCTTATCTTAAGGGCTCTCGCGATTCGATAAGTGTAATCTTCTATGGTTTTTATGACGTTTTCAGGTAGCGCTTCAGGCGGAATACGCATTGTGGCGTCGCCGCTGTGGACTCCTGCGTTCTCGATGTGTTCCATAACGGCACCGATGAGCACTTCCTCGCCGTCGGCTACACCGTCAACTTCAACCTCTTTTGCTTTTTCCATAAATTTCGAGACTACAACTGGATGTTCTCTTGAGACTTCGGTTGCCAACGTGAGATTATCCTCTAGCTCATCTTCTGCATAGGCAACTCTCATAGCTGAACCTGACAAAACGTAGCTCGGGCGGATGAGAACCGGGTAACCTATTCTCTTGGCGAACTCTCTGATGTCTCGCGTTGAAGTCAGTCGGCACCATTCTGGTTGTGGAATGCCAAGTTGATCGAGAAGACTGCTGAACTTTGACCTATCCTCAGCGCAGTCTATGCTCTCCGCCGACGTGCCCAGCAAAGTTACACTTGAACCAGCCAGCTTTAACGCTAGATTGTTCGGTGTCTGCCCTCCTACGCTCGTTATAATGCCGAGAGGTTTCTCTTTCTCATATATTTCGAGAATAGTCTCTAAAGTCAACTCTTCAAAATACAACTTGTCAGACATGTCATAGTCTGTCGATACTGTTTCAGGGTTGCAATTGATCATCACTGCTTCTTGGATCCCGTTTTTCCTGAGCGCCCAAATCGTGTTTACTCCGCTCCAATCAAATTCTACACTTGATCCAATTCGGAAAACTCCCGCTCCAAGAACCATAACTTTGCTGCTGCTTGAAGCGAACTCGATGTCGTCTTCGTCTCCGCCGTAAGTTAGGTACAGATAATTCGTCTTTGCTGGCCACTCAGCTCCAAGTGTGTCTATTTGCTTGACCACCGGAATTATGTGAGTTTCCTTTCGCAGTTTTCGTATCGCCGCTTCATCCGTGTTCAGACAGATTGCGATTTGCTTATCCGAGAATCCAAGTTTCTTAGCTTCTTTGATCGTTTCATGGAAATCTTTGTCCGTCAGATGTGAATGTCGCAGTCTTTGTTCCACGTTGACAATGTGGGCGATTTTGTGCAGGAAAAACGGGTCAATGCCGCTTAACCTGTAAATCTCTTCAGTTGAGACGCCTCTCTTAATTGCCTTGGCAAGTTTGAAGAATCGTTCATCAGTTGGTTCTGCTATGGCATCTTTTATTCTTTCGATTTGTTCATTATCTTCATCATCGCTGTTACAAACCAAACCACTCCGATTGAGATCCAGCATTCGCACAGCTTTTTGCAGCGCTTCTTCAAGACAGCATCCAATCGCCATAACTTCTCCAACAGACTTCATTTGAGGACCGAGGTGCCGGTCAGCGCTTCTGAACTTCTGCAAGTCCCATCGTGGAAACTTAACTACAACATAGTCCAAAGCAGGCTCGAAGCAAGCTGAAGTAGCTTTGGTTACATTGTTAGTCAATTCTGGGAGAAGATAACCGATCGCAAGTTTTGTAGCTACGTAAGCTAGAGGGTAACCTGTTGCTTTGCTTGCCAAAGCTGAGCTTCTCGACATGCGCGCATTTACTTCAATGGCATAGAACTTCTCTGATCTCGGATCGAGCGCCCATTGAATATTACATTCGCCCACTATGCCCAAGCTTTGTATGACCCTTATCGAAGCTGAACGAAGCAGATGGTACTCGCGATTTGACAATGTCTGCGAAGGCGCCACAACTACGGAGTCGCCTGTATGGATACCCATGGGATCAATGTTCTCCATGTTGCACACAGTCAAGCAGTTGTTTGCGTAGTCGCGCATGACTTCGTACTCCACCTCTTTCCAGTGACCAACATATTCTTCGATGAGCACTTGGGAGATCATGCTCTGCGTTAAGGCTCGTCTAACTATTTCCTTCAATCCAGTTTCGTTGTGTGCGACTCCTGATCCTTTACCGCCCAAAGTGTATGCCACGCGGACGATGACGGGGTATCCTATTTTATGTGCAACCTTGATGGCTTCTTGGACTGTTGTGGCAGATTCACTTTTCAACACTGGAATACCTGCTCTAATCATCGCCTGTTTGAACAATTCCCTGTCTTCAGTGTCTTCTATGGCTCTGATAGGTGTCCCAAGAACTTCGACACCATACTTCTCCAATATGCCGTTCTTTGCGATTTCAACTCCACAGTTAAGTGCAGTCTGACCTCCGAATCCCAAGAGTATTGCGTCGGGTCTTTCTTTCTGAATCACCTTCTCAACTGACTCAGCAGTTACTGGTAAGAGGTAGACCTTCCCCGCCAAACGAGGGTCAGTCTGAATTGTAGCAATATTCGGATTGATCAAAACTGTCTCTATGCGCTCTTCTCTCAAGGCTTTGAGACATTGGCTGCCTGAGTAATCGAACTCCGCGGCTTCACCAATCTTAATAGCGCCGCTACCCAGCACCAGAACCTTTCTTATATGCTCGAATTTCGGCATGTTTCATGTTCACCTTGAAGCTTTCAGGAACTCATCGAAAAGAAATTCCGTGTCATACGGACCGGGTGCAGCTTCCGGATGCCACTGAACAGCAAACGCGGGCAACTGCCTATGTTTAATTCCTTCTATCGTACGATCATTGGCGTTAATAAACCAAGCTTCCAGATCTGTCTTCTCAAGAGAATCCTTGCTCACTGCATATCCGTGGTTCTGTGTTGTGACATAGCACCGATTTGTTCGAAGGTCAAGCGCTGGCTGATTCTGCGATCGGTGACCATACTTCAGTTTGTACGTGTCTCCACCCAAGGCTAGTGCCAGGATTTGGGTTCCCAGGCATATGCCCATCGTTGAAGTCTTCTCTTCCACTAGGGTTCGAACGCATTCAATTGTCTTAGCGCATTTCTTGGGGTCGCCGGGACCATTGCTCAAGACCACGCCTTTTGGGTGGTATTCTAAGATTTCTGCGGCTGAGAAGGTGTGAGGGACTCTTACGACGTCAACTTTGCGATTCAGAAGATTGCGTAGGATGCTGTATTTGACTCCGCAATCAATTACGACAACCGTGTCTTTCCCTGCAATCTCATAGTGTATAGGCTCACTAACAGCTACTTCGCGCACCAAATCGGTTTGGTTGGGGTCGTTGATGTTTGTGGCTTCTTCTGCAAGATTTTCTGGGACAGGTTCCTCTTCTTCTGCGCATACTTGGAGAATTCCCTTCATTACGCCTTTGGCTCTGAGTTTTTTTGTCAGTCTTCGCGTGTCTATTCCATATATTCCTGGAATGTTTTCTTCCTCGAGCCAGTTGTCTAGCGTCTTGGTTGAGGTCCAATGATGAGGTTTTCTACACAATTCGTGAATAACTAGACCAGTCGCTTGGATTGTTTCAGATTCAAAATTTTTCAGGATGCCGTTTTCGAATTCTTTTTGGGGTACGCCATAGTTGCCAACAAGAGGATACGTGAAGGTTAAGATTTGACCTTTGTAAGAAGGGTCAGTCAACGCCTCGGGATACCCAACCATCGAGGTTGAGAAGACGATCTCTCCTGAAACCTTTTTCATGGCTCCAAACCCGTTGCCACAAAAGATCGAGCCGTCTTCCAGAGCTAGAACTGCTTTTCGGGTTCTAAATGGATTTGTTGTTGTAGCTGATTTCGCAAGGATTTTTTCAGAAGAAAAAGAGCTTTGGACGATTTTTCTCGAGGCGTAAATCGGCTTTTGCAAAGCCCAAGTCGACACATTCGCGGTTTATGCTTATAAGATTTTTTATTATTTTCTATGATTTTATTCAACTTAATTCTCGGCAGGCAGAGTCTCGGGTTTTGAAATAACTTCGATTGTGGTTGAGCTTCGAGAAACTAGTTCCAGCAGGTTCGAGAAGCCTTTTTTTACGTAGACAGTTTTGATCTTGATTCGTGTGCCCAGTGCTAGGTCTCTTGCGAGCTCTGCGTGTTTTCGCCACAGTGTGGCTCCGATTTTTGCGGTTTCGTCTGCTAGGTCAAGGGTGGCTAGGAGCACTTTTTCGCCCTGAGATGTGGTAATTTCTCTAACCGCAGGCGCCGATGCCACAGTTGCTTCGATTGTGAATGGTCCGCCTTCTGTCTTCAAGTCAGCTATCTTGCGCAGTGCCTCGGTTGGAGCAGGCGGCGCGGCTTGAGCAACGGTTTTCTCGATTTGGCTTGAGTTTTCCACGTGTAGCTCAGGTCTGCCGTCGAGTCCTGCTTTGATTCTGGCATTGATTATGCTTAGTCGGTCGCCTTCGCCGATTGTGCCCAGCTCGTCTACTTTAGCGTTCCAGATAGCCACGGCTATGTCTCCGGTTTCGTCTCTCAGGCGCAGTCGCCTGACTTTTCCGCTTGTTCCATCCTTTCTGGTGAACTCTGAGACTGCAGATGCGCTGACGACGAATCCTTGCACGCTTGTCTTCTTCTTTTCAGGTGTTACTTGTCCGATTTTTTCCATGGGTTCGACGGTGTGTGGAAAGCGTTTTTCATCAACATCTTGGGGCGCGATCTCGAGTTCTCCTTTTTTTCCAAGGTGTAGTTCGAGTTTGCCGTCAAACGACTCGCGCACATATGCGTGTAGGACTCTAACGATTTGCCCCTGCTGCAGCTTTCCTGTTTCGACGAGTTCGACTTGGTCGTCCCATAGCACTAGTTTTATCGTGTCTGTTCCGTCTGTCAGGAGCGCTCGTGAAACTTTGCCCTGGGTCATGTCGCTGCGCGGGAAGGTTTGAACCGGATAGACTGCGACTACTCGTCCCACGATTGTTACGTCGTTTAAGCCTGAGACTAGGTTTTTGATGGTGATTTCGGCTTTGGACGTTTCTTCTTCGTTTTGGATTTCTACGCCTAGTTCCATTGCGACTATGCGGGCGGCTACTTCGTCGAGGAAGTAGTCTTCGGCTGAGCGTTTTTTTTCGTAGATTTTTTTGAGCACGTCTTCTCTTGACATGTCGCGTCTTGTGAGAAGGATTTGCTGGACGATTTGTTCTAGGTCCACTGTGTTCAGCGCTCTGCACTAGTTTCGCTGGGAGATTTTATTTAAACCTACTCTTGTGAAAGCTTATCTGAAACAGTTTTCAGTAACCTAGTTGGTTAGAAACGTGGACGGGTATTCTTTGGCTGACCAGTTTCTCTGGAGCTTGGGCGTTGCGCTGATTCTCGTGGGCTTCGCTGTCGCGTTTATCGCCATGATCTGGCTGGTTGTGTCTGGCGCCAAGGGCGGCAAGGGCAGAGTTAGGGGCGGAGGCGCCGTCATCATTGGGCCAGTTCCCATAGTTTTCGGGACAGACAAGGAATCGGTGAAAGTCATCCTTGTGCTCTCCATCGTGCTGGTCGTCTTGCTCTTGGTTTTCATGTTGTTCTCTTATGGTGTTTTGAGGTAGACTGATGGCTGAGTCTGAGGAGCAAGATGCGCAGTCCAATGTTCCGTTCAAACTGTTCATGATCGGGTTTCTTTTGATGTTTGCGGGAGTTGTGGTGCTGGTGGTTTCTGCTCTGGTTAGTGGCGATGGAACCATTAGCTTCGGTGGGATAGTTTTTGTGGGTCCGATTCCCATCGTGCTCGGGGCTGGTCCCTATGCTTTCTTCGCTGTTGTTGTGGCTGCAGTCTTGACCGTGATCGGTTTCGTTATGTTCTGGTGGTTGAGAAGGCAGTTGGCTAGGGGCTAAGGGTTTGCTGATTTGGTTTTGGGTTTTGGCGCTCCTGTGGTCGTGGTGGCTCTTTCTTCTCTGCCGTACATCATGTACAGGAACGCTAGGATTAGGAAGAAGAATGTGATTACGAGTATGAATGTGATTATGACGTTTTCGTAGAATGCGCCGACTTCCATTGCCATGACGGGTCATCACTTTGCTTTTGTTAATTTGCCATGTGAGCCTATTTAAACAGTACCTTCACTGTTTGCGGTTTTCTTCTTTTTTGGCGGCGGATGCTCCTCGGGCTGTTTCCATTCTCGTATGAGTATGTCGAAGAAGTCGTCGGCGTCTTCAAAGAGGTCGAAGTGTCCGGTTGATTCTGCCAGTTTCTGGGCTATTATGTGGTAGCATATGTGTCCGTGGTCGAATTGGTAGTAGAAGTCGTCGCAGCTGCAGTAGCCTCCTGCGGGCATGACTAGGTAGTCGCGTTCTTTGCCTACCACGATCCAGACGATGCGTCCGCTGGGCTGGAACACGTATTTTTTGACTCGGCTTTCGCTGAGAGCCTCTAACGCCTTGTTGACTCGTTGACCAAACGTGGCTATGAGCGTGTTTACATGATTGTTTGACACAGTGCCTTCTAAACGAACATCTGTGCAGACGGCTTCGAGCACCTCAGCTTCTGACTTGTCTTTCATTTTTTATCGTAGACGCCTACTTGCCCACTATTCCTTCAGCAACACGTTTGCCCAGTTTTCTGCATTCTTCAAGCTGCGTTTCTTTGGGTTCGTACAAAACTGCTATTGGCGGCTCAATTGTTTTCATGCCGAACTTGTTCTTCAGGATTTCTAGGACTTGCTCGGGTGCTTCGCCGCTCCAGCCGTATGAGCCGAAGACAGCGCCGACTTTGCCCTGCAGTTTGACTCCTGCTTTGGCGGTTTCCTCTAAAATCTGTTTTATTGGCAACGTGATCTCGTGGTAGTATGTTGGCGCGCCTACAACTATGGCGGCAGCTTCATCGAGTTCTTTTGGTTCTGCATAATATTTCAGTTCAACTTCGACGCCGGCTACGGAGCGGGCGCCTTCAGCCACTGCTTGAGCCATGCGTTCAGTATTACCGGTCTGACTATCATAGAGAATGAGGAGTTTAGCCATTTTCAATAGTCTTCCTGCTCCTATCACATCTGTACATCCACAATTTTTAAGATTGCTATTGTTGAGAGGTTAAGCTCGCATTGAGAATGAAACATCAGCCTTGTAACAAGGAGAAAGAGGGGGCGTGACGAGGTTTTCTGGTGCGTTGGTGTTCTTAAGTGGTTGCTGGGGGTTTGGATCTTCTGATTAGGTATGTGATGGCGCCGATGCCGATGAGTAAGAAGGCTATTGATGCTATGATGAAGGCGTATCCTTGCATTGAAAGGTAGGTTTGCCCGGCGTTCATGACTGTGACAAGGGCGTTTTCAATGTTTGAGGCGTATTTAGTGTCTGCTGCGAAAGCGTTCTGGGTGGCGGTTAAGGCTTTGTTGTAATGGTTCAGTGCGCCTGTGAAGTCTCCGCGGGAGTAGCTTTGTTCGCCTAGGTTTTCATGAATGCTTGCGTTGATCATTAGTTCTCTGGCGGTGCCTGAGGTTAGGAACGGTATTGGTGACCAGTATGGGTACGCGTCAAGCGTTAATCTGATGGTGTTGATTTGGCTTTGTTCTGAGGAGTAGACAGCGAAATCAGTGTAAACTTCGACTTCGTCAGTTGACCAAGGATCACCGGGGGCTGCTCTCCAAAGTGAGTATATTGTAAAGCTGTGCTTGTAGTAGTTTGGCGCGTCGGTGGGAATGGTGATTGAGGCTTCGAAGATGTGAGTCTCGTCTTCGAGGATTTTGTATTCAGCTGGGGTGGCTGTGACGTTGGCTGAAGCCCAGCTCATCTGCACTCTAACCGTGAAATATGCGTCAATGCCCCTGTTGTTTCTAATGTTGATGATCATGCTTGCTGTTGAGCCTCTTTCATAGACGACGTTGACATTTCCCAGATAGTCGTCGTAGCCGCTTCTTCGAAGTGGATTAGTCCAGTTATAGGTAAGAATTGTAGCATTTGCAGGTGCAGGCGCAATGACTATCAGCGCAGTTAATGCAACTAGGACAAGCATCCCAAATCGGGATTTACTCAATTTTTTCAACCTCAAAGTTCACGGTATTGGAAACCGAGTCTATTTATGACTTTCTAGAAGAGAACGAGGATGGTTGGATGGAAATTCTATCGTTTGGTTATGAGCAATTGGCGCTGCACCCGAAGATTTCATAGTCAACAAGCTAGCCAAGCCAGACAGGGGCGCAGTTGATGAGCAAGACATGGAAAGCGTGCTCGTGAGGCAAGCAGGCAAACTGGACAACGAATACCTGACAAGAAGAGCTCGACAAGCGGAAGTCCTCACAATATTACAGACCATCCAATCT
>Ga0315314_1003829_pt1 | contig 11573 bp, 16 predicted proteins | sample TDP9_MG_FD_203631 | JGI IMG/M metagenome (GOLD analysis project Ga0315314, IMG submission 203631) | Freshwater sediment microbial communities from Lake Towuti, South Sulawesi, Indonesia - TDP9 | ecosystem: Environmental > Aquatic > Freshwater > Lake > Sediment | place: Indonesia: South Sulawesi...
TCGTTAAGGCACACAAGTGGACCAGATCAGAAGGGAAGGCTCAGTATGAACTGGTGCTAACAACTGGTGCCGGACACAAACTCAGTTTCAAGAGTGATAGCGCCGACTTGTTTGAAGGCTACCCAGTAGGACAAGCAGTAACAGTAACCCGTTCAAATCCACAGATCAGCCTCTCAGAAGCAACATCCAAAAAAGAAAGACCCACTACTTGAGAGACAAACCCCTTAGACTAAACCACTATAAAACCCCTACTCTTTTTATTTTCATGTCTTCTATACGAAAGATTCATAAGGCTTAAATGTAATTAGGTTGAAAATGGAAGGTTAAAACCATGTCTGAAAGAGGACGTGAAAAGTTGGGTATCAGCAACATTTTCAAGGTGGCTAAGTCTGGTAAGACCCTTTACATAGACATTACTAGAGTTGCGAAAATGTTAGGGTTAAAGAAAGGCGATAAACTGAGTGTGGAGATCAAAGAGAAAATCTTAGACACCTATAAGGATTAGGGATTGTCTTGGTCAAAGTTGAAGTTACCGTAACCTTTGACGGTTGTGATAGCCCCATGTGGAATCAACTAAAGATCACAGCACAATTCACCAACAACTTCAAACAAAATATTGCTCATCTACTTAATCTTGCTGAAGATTTAGAGAAGGCGATTAAACTTAGCCAAATTGTGAAGGCGGAAACAAAACATGAGTAAGACTGTTGCTGAGGTAATGCTTGAGCAGTGCGGCAAAATCGCTAGCGCCTTAGATCAACTACAGAAAGTCGGGTTGCCTCGTGACATCATAATCCTCTACATTCAGAAGAAAACTAGGCTACCACAACGAGACATAATAGCGGTGTTAGATGCCCTAAAGGATTTTCAGAAACAAATTAAGGTCCAGACTCAATAGTGATGTTATGATTAGTCGGAAGTTGCGTGTTTTTAAGGGTGAACCAGTTTGTTTGGAGTGTCGTTACTCTTCTACTGGAAAGAGAAAGAAGCGTATACCCTTAGAAGAGGTAGCCTCACATCTGACAGGCGCTAAATTGTATAGGTGTCCTAAATGCAGAAAACTCTATATAAACCCACAAAGAAAGGCAAGCAAGAGTTAAGCATCCAAGATGTGAAGGGTCAACTACGGAAACTCTTGAAGTATCAGAGTGACCAGAACCTTCTTGAAGGATTAATCTGTGCTACTGAACTATGCGCTATGTGTCTAGGAAAAAACATTAAGATAGCAGTGGTTCAAGAGTAGGTTACTCGTGTTTTTTGGCTTCGTTGTTCTCTCCAACAAAGAAGCCTAGCATAGTTCCTAAAGGTGTTGATCCAGTAGCGATTAAGGCAAAGCCTGTTTCAGTAGCGCCTTGAATAGTGGAGTAGACGCCACCGCCAATGAGTATGATAGAGGTTAAGCCTACAAAGAAGCCTGCCAACAGCCTATGATTATTCGCCACAACATCACCCCCTTTACACTTAATAGTATCCATAGTAACCTTGAGCCTTTAAAAGCTCTACCATCAAGTTAGCCTTCTCTTCACGGATTCCCAAGTCTAAGAAGTCTTCTAACAAGTCCTCTTCTGAAATGACAGCCGTTTTGAAATACCAACTGTAAATGTCTATTTTTTCTTCCATCAACTCGTCTTCATAGTTCAGTTCTGCCTCTTCTGTGATGAGGGTTTTCTCTGTGTCTTGAATGTATCCGCCTTCTAAATATGTTTGTAAGGCCTCTTCTAACTGTGTTGGTGTAGCCCATCCAAGCCGATACCGTTTAACCCAAAGCGTGATTTGCCTTCTGATCTCATCTCTGAGAGGGCGTATCTTTAGCATGGCTATGATTTTGGTTATGTCGTTGTCTCTTAGCCCTCGTTCCTTCAAGATTTTGATAGCCCAAATGCGATCTATTTCTACATAGTCGGCGATTCGGGTTAAGTCATAGACTGTGGGTATGTAGTAGTTGTTGTCTGTAAGGAGTTGATGATATTCTTTGTCGAAGCCATTAGCCATATACATCGAGTCACGTTGTGCTAAGGTTATGAGTCCTTTAGCCCACATATAGAAGGCTTCACGGTAACTAGGCATCCGAGCGTAGATGTGATAGAGAAAATCGCTCATGCCTTCTTGCCATTCATTTGCGTCAACCCAAAAATCAAACTTCTTACGATCTATGGCACCACGCATCAAAGCGTTGAAAGCATCTCTAGGATGTGGAATACGCTCATAGGCGCTAGGCATAAGGTCACGCCATTCTGACGTCCATCCTTCAGCTCGCATTAGAAACTCAAAGATGGTTTTACTTATTTTTCCACGTTTAAGTAAGGTGAATGCTTCTCTTTCGCTGGGTAAATCTTGATAGATTGTTTTCAGTCTTTCCGCTGAACCAATTTCCCACTCATTAGCTTGAATATACTTGTCAAAGTCTTTCTCAGTGATGACATTTCGCATCATCATGTTGAAAGCGTCTCGTGGAAGAGGAATCCTCTCCCATAATCTTCTTAGGCTGGGATACCAGAAAGCATCAAACCCTTGCGCCCTAAACAAAAATTCTTCTTGAGCCTTTGTTATTGCTCCTCTTCTAAGAAGGCGAAAGCCTTCATGTGCGTTTGGCAACCATTGAAACATCGCATAGAGTTTACTAGCCCAACCTTCATCCCAACCATTCATCTTAATAAATTCATCATATTCTTTGTCTGTTAAGGCGTTGCGCCTATTCATGCGGAAGGCTGCTCTTTCATTTGGAATTTGAAGCCACACACTCTTAAGAAGATCTGCGCCTTTTGAATCCCAACCATCATTTCTAGCGTATTCCTTAAACTCAGCCTCAGATATTTTGCCTCGGCGAAGTAGAATCCAAGCCATAGAAGCATCTGGAACCTGCGGCGTGTATTGACTCATCCAGAAGCGACGCATTCTAGGTATAACGCTTGTTTGATATTGTAGAGTGCTATAAGCATACATTAATTGTCCAGTGTTCAAATATTGTTCTTGTGCTGAAGCAAAGCCACCACCTAAACCAGTTTGGATACCAGTTTTCCACGCGCTCACTAGATAATCCGCTTGTTTAGTGGCTTCATTAAAAACTGCTTTCCGTAACTCCTCGCCTTTCTTACCTACTACGGTTTCGGATATTGGCATCGGCAGATTCATAGCAGATGGAATAAACTCTGTTCTCATTCTTTCAAGTAGAAACAGTTGAGCGCCTAGTTTTGCTATGTCACCTAAATTAGAAGCGACAGATGCAGTCGCAAAATAAGGTGTGAAAGAAACGGGTTGATTGAGGCTGTTGATTCGCATATACTGTTCTGGAGTCAACAGAACCATAGGTATGTGACCAGGTGGGATTTGAGGCGCCATTTACCTGTGTCTCCTCTTTTTAGTTGGTTCTGGTCTTATGAACTCGAAGGTTTTTGCTGCTTTCTCCGCTTCACTCATTCAACTACCCTCTAACAAAACCCATCCCAAATTTCCAGATGCAGTTCTACGACCACTAACTATAATATATATTCCTGTTGGTGAGATGGCCACGTTGTATATGCTGTTGTCGTCTAACCCCAAGTCTGCATAGGTTAATGTTTGAAGTTGAGCGCCATTCTTGAAGATTCGTATTCGATCTATTTCAGTTGACACTCCATCAGTAGCGGATAACACTAGGTAGGTTCCATAAATGCTTTTTTTATGGTAGTGTGGGTTTCCACCGTCACCATCAAACTCTGTAATATCATTGAACAATGTGGCACCTAAAGTTAATGAAGGAATGTCATAGGTTTTAACAATCATGTTTTCGGTGTCTATGATAGTTATTTTTTCTTCGTTTCCATTGAATATTCCGTCTTGAGATCGCATACCCGCAAATGAATCTGCATCATCAAAAGATGCGATTATACTGTAACTGCTAAAGTTGCCTTCTTCCAATTCTGGAACCCTCACACCAAGACAGATTTCTACTTGAATCTGCACTTGCTCTAACACATCTTTGTCTTTTCCTCTATAAACATATTCTGCTATGAGGCTGTCCTTTTCCTTCTGTAAGGTTTCAGAAGTGAAGGTTAAATACAGTTCTATCATGCGTTTCATGAAGCCTAAGTAGTATTGCCACTCATCAGTTGGCACACCTAACGACTGTAACAACGCCATAGTGGGTTCTTCACACAAGACACATGGTGGCAACTCTTCCTCTAACAAGTCACTCATACGTGGCAGATAGATTTTGAAGCGTCTAGGAACAACATGATGATTATACTTCTCCACTCTACGAACTCGGCGGTGACTGAAACTTTTTCGGGCTACCCCACGTTTCCTAACCATAACAAATCTTACTCATCAATAATTAATGATAAGGGTTTTGAAGGATGCAGCCCAGCCTTCAATGCTGGTGCTGGAACAGTGTAATCAACCACTAAGTAAGGTGGATGCGTTCCATTCCAAGCATGCAAAATTATGTATTCGTCATTGGTTGGTTTAGTGCCTTCTCGATCAGTTGTTAAACGGAACTGTGTGCGTCCCGTTAGGTTGATGCTTCCCGTTAAGACACTGTGACTGTAATAGGTGTCTAAGGCTTTTCCGGCAGTGTTAAAGAAGACGCCTTCATCAACCGCGCAGTCAGTCCAATCTAAAGTAGCGAGATTTGTCCATTGGTCTTGTCCAGAGTAGAAGTGCATGTCAAAATCTACGGTGCTAAAATCTGCTATGAGGGCCAGATATAAGGTGGCTGCTGTTACAGTTGCATCATCGGGAAGAGCAGACGTGTCAAAACTGATGAATCCTCTCCAAAGACTATATAGATAATAGTAAACGTGAAGTTGAACTTGTGTGCATCTGGCATAGTTGGCGCTGGCTAGGGCATCTGGACCCGCTTGTAAAGCATTTATCTCTGCAACAGTCCACGGCAACCCAGTGAAGGGATTAGTCGCCCTCACATTAATTAGGTTCTGATAAGCGGTTAGAACAGTGACAACGGCTTCAACATATTCAGTTCCATACGTTTTGAATCTATTCCTCATCCACCTAGAGCCTGTTTCAGTTCTACACCTAGAGAAAAATTCAACGTGGTCAAAAGTGTAGTCACCAGTCATATCCTGAAAGTGAAAAAGTTCTCTCCGAGAGCTTCCGTATGCTCTAATATAGGTTAGGTCTTCATCCGTTACACCTTCATCAACTTGTGGGAAATGAGGCGGCACTGGCTCATCCCACTCTATCCTGTCTCCGTCAGCATTAGGAAGAAGCAGAGCACCTTCAATGCCCGCTTCACGTTGACCAACATAAGAAGCAACCCCTAAATTTTTACTTTCAGTTTCTATTGGGGGGTAACTGTGACCGTAACGCCAAATATACCCAGAAATGTTTTCAGCGTAGAAAGTGCTGGTAGGGTCGTTCAAAGGGTCTTGAAAAATGATGGCACGACACTTCTTAGGGTTTTCACTATCATAGAAATGGATGCTAGTTCGAGTGCGTCTGAATGGAATCCACATCTTAGGCACCTCAAAACTAATGATACCACACTTTAATCAAGACTTGCACGTCATTTAACCTTAAGAAGTCAAAGTCAACATTAGCATCTTCAAATCTGAGGTTGTAAGTGGCGTTTCCATCCACTTCAGACTTGACATCATGGGCGTCATCGCCCCCTATGACATCTCCAAACTCTCTAGTTGAGGCTGCCACAGTCCACATGTTGTCAGTTAAGGGAATAGCGATAATGTCATCTACTCCCCATGCTCCAGTAGATTTTTTTATTCTGATGTTTTGTGCGCCTTCAATAGCGTTGCTACCCCCTGCATTCGTGTTTTCTATGGCGCGGACAATTAGGAAGACTAACACTTTGTCTAGGGTTGCGCCTGCTGGAAGTCCACTGATAACAACATCTGGAAGGTTAGTGTCTGCTGCTGCTGCTGGAAGGTCTATAACATCATCTATGACTGAGAGGAAGATCATGGGAGATTTCATGCGGTCAAGTTTAGCCTCTAACGCATCTATCAATGCCTTTAATGCGTCTAATCCGCTTGTGCCATCATCCAATTTTAACTCTAATGCATCTATCAAAGCCTTCAACGCTGCAAGACCATATGTGCCGTTGTCAAGTTTGTCTTCTATGTCTTGAAGCGTCACCAAGATTTGCTTCACCAAACCACATTTATAATCGGCGATGCTAATAACTTCATCCACTTCATGAGGGTCTAAGCCTCTAAGAACAAACTCGTTTCTAAGGCTAGTTCTCTCTTTCTTGTAGGTTTCACTGCTGAAATTCAAACATTTAATGAAGCATCTTCTACCAAGCGCTACATACCAAATCCACTCTTCAGTAGGTATGCCGTCTGCTTGCAGTTCCGCGTAAATCTGTTTCTCCAGTTCCTCTTGGTTTGTTAGCCATTCTTCTAGGAGTGATGCGCCTTGTGGAAGAGTTTTCTTGAACCATAATGGAACAGTTTTAGAGCGATATGTCTCACTATACTTCTTGATTCTACGCTCAGTTGTGGCAGTTCTTGGCTTACTCTTCTTAACTGGCACCTAAGACCATCTGACCGAAATATCGTTTTTGCATGTAGGCATAAACTTTAGGGTTAATTCTTGCGATCTTGGCTCTCCAACCTTTATGTGACATACACCACATGCAACCAATACGATTAATACTATATTTTTGATATGCCTCATTGATTGGAAGTCCATTCTGATGTATGAAGTTCCAAACTTCTTGCTCTGTCCAGTATAGGATTGGGTGAACTTTCCAGAAACCATCTCTGAACGAATAATACTCCATTCCTTTCTTACATGCAACAAACATTCTATTGCGACTTTCCATCGCTGTTATCCCTGTGATATCACGATTAACATTGGTTGATTTAGCCCAAATGTGAAAAGGTTTTTCCTTGAGGTGATAGCAACAAATTTGACTGTGTTTTCGACCATCATCTAATCTTAATTTCTCTCTTTTGATTCTATCGTTGAGTTTCCAAAAAGTAGTTCCTGGTTTCGTTACTGAGAGGTTTAAACACCATTCATCTCTGAGTCGGCGCATGAGTTTTATGGTCTCTGGAAATTCTATCAAAGTGTCCGAAAACTGAACCTTAATCTTAGGATTTATTGATAGAGCAAGATACAACACAACAACGCTGTCTTTCCCAAAACTGCAAGCAACACAAGCATGCTCATCATTGGCAAACAACTTCAACAATGTTTTAGTTCTCTCTAACTTCCTCTGGAATGGTCTCTCAACTTCTTTGCGAACATCCAAAACAAGTTGAGGCACTTTCACCTTGACCACTAATAGGCTACAAGTTTAGAATAGACTTTACGGTAATCATACATCAACGATTTCTCGTATGCCTTCTCAGCCTTTTCTTGACTTTCTCCTTCATCTTCAATCGCGTGTTGCATAGCCTCAGCCAAATCATTAGGATCATAATCATAGAGTTGCGCTATAGCGCCGTTATCCCATTCTTCCTCTCTTAACTCTTTAAAGGGAAACAGAAAAGCCTCTTTTTCACTGACAAGTTCATTCATGGCTGGAGCATCTAAACAGACTATAGTTTTCTTTGCTGCCATAGCCTCTAAGATGGGTTCACCAAAGCCTTCGAGCAGTGCTGGGTGAACGTAGATGTCGCATGAAACTGTTTTTTCTGCTATGGCACGGAAAGGCAACTTGCCATACTGATCTTCAATGATTAGATTTGGAACCTTCTCAATGGTTGGCTCAAACTTCTTAGCAGTAGTCAACCCAGTGTGTAAGATGAAGATGTATTTGTCTGGAATCTTCTTGTGTAAGATTTCAAGTGCTTTCTTGAGGTGTGGAAACCCTTTTCTATGTAGTGGATTCAAGTTGCTGAACAAAATCTTGCGGTTGGGATACTTCTCTCTCAACTGTCTTAGGCGCCCATACTTAGGGATGTCTTCAAACTTGAAGTCTTCATGGTTTATGCCGTGTGGAACCACATCAAACACAGATAACCCATTTCTTTGAAGGCATTTTCTACAAAATTCAGAGGGAACAACAATACGCATCTGCTGCATCACACCAAAAAGGTTCAAGTTTGTTTTGAACGGTCCATCAACAGGACCGTAAAGGATGTGGGAGCGACTGAACCAGGGCGCTAAAAGCCTACTAGCATCATAAACATATCTCATCCATAATGGCACGAGGGCTATGCCTTTATCATACCATTGTTTAGGGCGTTGAATCGCCTCGCTAGTGTTCATTAATTCAACTTCATAGCCTGCTTCCACAGCCGCTTTTCTGATGAGAACTGCTTGATTCATAAAGGAAGGCACGTTCACCATAGTGATTAAGCCTAGTCTCATGGTTCATAACACCTATGTATCTGCAACAACTCATCTTCAGAGACTTTTCTTATTTGTCTTGCGGGAACTCCATAAACAACTGTGAAGGCTGGAACGTCACGAGTGACAATGGCGCCAGCACCAACCACAGCCTCTTCTCCAATCTTAAGTGCTGGTAAAATGATGGCTCCACTAGCGATTCTTACACCCCTTTTAATTATTGGTCCTACAAGCCTCAACTCTTTCTTGATGCCGGTTCTCAAGTGTCTAGGATGAAACATTATGTTATCATTTGTGGTTACGACATGAGCGCCAAAGAATACGTAGTCTCCGATTATGGTGTTTGCTGTAACATGGCTTTGAGTTTGAATTAGACAGCCCATGCCAATTCTTGTGTTGTCTTCTACGCATACGTGTCTTCCGATAACTGTTTCATCTCCAATAATGCAGTTTTCACGGATGCCCGCATAGTCTGCTATGACACAGTTTCTTCCGATGTAGCATCCGTTATAGATTGTGGCTCCCGTTAAGATGTGGGTTCCTTTCCCTATTCTTGCGCGTCTAACTGCTGGATGACTCCCATCTTTTCCTATGACAACAAAATCTTCAAGTTCAACATCAGCCTCAATTAATGGGTCATTGTAGAGTCGAGCATACCAATGATTGTCCATTTGAGGATTGTCTTGCATTTCAGTTTCTCCCTTACCCTTTAATTATTGTCTCTTCTTATATTTTAAGTATGAAACTGTATCTTGTCATGGTTACGTTAAACTGCTTAAAGTATACTCAAATGACTTTAGGAAGCATCAAAAGTAAGATTCCACACAACATTATCATAGTAGACAACGCTTCAACGGATGGCACTCTCCAACTCCTAGATGACTTATCTAAATTTCCTAATCAAATTCATATTCGCAACAAACAGCGCATCAGCCTAGCAAAAGCGTGGAACATGGGACTGAAAAGAGCGATGCAAGACCCAGAGTTCAAATACGCTTTCGTCATAAACAACGACATAGTTTTTGAAGATTACTGCGTTGATGTTCTCGTTAAGTTTGTTGAGGAGCATCCAGAATATGTAATCGTGAGCGGGGTTGACAGAGTTCCACGTCAACCAGTAATAGATAAAGTTGTTGACCATGTATGCGATTTTTCAGCATGCTTGATAACTCGCACATGTATTGAGAAGATAGGGTTTTTTGACGAGAATTTTGAAGGCGCCTATTTTGAAGACAATGACTATCACACTAGAGTTTTTCGAGATGGTTTGAAGAGTTGTATGGTTTTGGCCGCGGGGTTCAACCATTTTAAGAGTAGAACTATTAATGAAGGTATGACGCCTTTTGAACAGGGAACTCAACAAGTGTATTTTGAGCGTAACAGAGCCTACTTTAAAAGGAAATGGGGTTTTGTTCCTGCCTAAAGTTCAAGTGATTATGCCAAGTTTCAACCGTCCACTCATGGTGCAACAAGCCATAAAAAGTGTTCAGCATCAGACTTTGAAGGATTGGCGCCTCTACATCATGGACAACAGCAGTGAACATCATTGGCAACGTATGTATGAAATATACTTACGATTCGTGAAGGATGACAGGCGCATAGTAGTGGATCATACGGTTGCTGAGGATAGGCTGAGGCTTGAGAAACACTACACTTGCATAGTCACTAACAAAGCCTTATTTGAACTGTCACAGAATGAACCCTACGTTGTTGTGACGTGTGACGACATAATAATGATGGAAGACAAGTTACAACTCCTAGCCAATTTCTTAGACACGCATCCACAAGCACAAGTAGTCTCTGGAATGCTACAGATCATTGGAGAATACGGAAGTGCAGTTGGCTTGTTAGGGGGCGCTAACTATTCTTGTGCTGCTAACATGATTGATTGGTGTGAACCCATGTTTAGACGAACACTCATAGAAGAAGTAGGCAAATTTGCGGAGCATACGGTTGTGAATGCTGATGCAGACTACTTCATCCGTATAAGTCAACTTGGGCATGTGATGTATGGGATTCCTTTAGCGTTAGATCAAACATATATTAGATTCAGAAGGACCAGAGCGAGTAAGGTTTTGGTTGAGAGAATGTTGAAGGGAGAGTTAATGGAATAGGCTAATACTGATAGTAAGCCCATAAATCACAGCCACAATAGTTAGCCATCAAGACAAGAGCGTTGTTGTTCAAGCCCTTCTGTAACCATCTTAGATAAGTGTTGTAACATTCATTCTGTCTACTTAGACTTATGAAGTTGCGACAGATACGACAGAACTCACGTCCAGCATCCAAATAAAACGGAATCTCATTCGTGCTGATCCCCAAAGGCTCAAGAATCTGAGTTTTAAAGTATTCCTCTGCCGGAACCAATATTCCCTGCATAGTCTCATGTAATTTTTTAGGGTATCCCACAGCATTTATTCCCAAAGCATCAAAGCGAGTCTCAGCAACCGACCCATCAATCTTAGCCTCATACTTCTTTCGTCGCCAATACTGATTTCTTCCTACTCGTGCAGCCATTAGAGTCACCACTCAATAGGATAAGAGAAAAAAAAGGATAAAGGTTGTGGTTGAAGATTCGCTGGCTTAACTGGCTGGGTAGGCTGTGAGATCGGTTCCACATAGGGTTGCGATCTTGGTTAGGATCGTGTTGTTCAAGCCTCGGTTAAGCCAAACCAAATATTTGTAGTAGACTTCATTGATGCGTGTGGCTTCTAGGTGTTTCTTCCCTATCTTATAGCATTGTCGAGCAAAGTCCAGATACATAGGTATCTGAACGACTGAAACACCAGCCTCTTCCAGGATGATTTTGGCTTTCCTCTCCACCTCGCTGAGTTCGGCGAACATTGAGGCTTCTTGTTCAACCATGCCGTCTCGTTGAGCGGCGAATCGGGCGCTTATGACTGTGGCATCCATTTTGGCGTCATACTTGCGGGTTCTAAAGACTGGGTGACGGGTCATGTTTTATTCCTTCTGAATTGTAGTTGTGTTCAATAAATTTAAGTCTTACGATAAAAGATAAGGCATGATAGTTAGGAGCGAACACTTGACCCATTTCCTAAATCATTTTCTCTACCTTTTTCCTTGACTTACAGACAATCATAAAGAGTTTCCACAACTTGGACATGTAGCCTTGCATACTCATAATCCTCGATTCAACCTCTAAACTGTCTACTGAGAACTTGTCTAACTGAATTACTGTGTCAATCGCCATGAGGGCTAGTCGCTCAAGCAATAAGGGTATCTGATCCTCTGCTTCTTTGCGTGTAAGAGGCATAACCTAAAATCTACTGTTACGGTGATTTATGTATTATCACCAT
>Ga0315314_1003830_pt1 | contig 11573 bp, 10 predicted proteins | sample TDP9_MG_FD_203631 | JGI IMG/M metagenome (GOLD analysis project Ga0315314, IMG submission 203631) | Freshwater sediment microbial communities from Lake Towuti, South Sulawesi, Indonesia - TDP9 | ecosystem: Environmental > Aquatic > Freshwater > Lake > Sediment | place: Indonesia: South Sulawesi...
GTCCCAACACTACAGCCTCACATAGCGCGAGGCACAATCTACGAATACCTTATTCGTTTGGGGTTTTGCCCAAGCCAAGGATGGGTATGCCCATCCAAAGTGAAGAGAGACTGTCTGCCACGGTTTTTAGCACCTTGGTCTCTTACTACTGGCCAATAGACATGGTCCCGTAGGGCTAGGCAACAAGAACCAGTCATAATGGTGTAAATCACATGTTGGAGTTTGTTACTGTTGGCCACGTCACCCTTGATCGCATTACGAGAGAGCGAGGAAATAGACTTCATTGGATTCCGGGTGGGCCTGCAGTTCACACATCGTTCGCAGCAGCCTCCTTAGGTGCAAAGACGTACATTGTATCAAAGATAGGAACGGATTTCGGAAAGGCACGAGAGAAATGGCTCAAGAGGAAAGTCAACACAAGTTTTCTGAAGGTCACGCAAGCCTCGACAACGAAATTCGAGATCAGGTATTCGAAGGGCAGTAGATCGCTGAGACTGCTCAGCAAATGTGAGAATCTCGATCAGACAGATCTTCCGAAAGGTCTCAGAATCCGAAGTCTACACTTGGGTCCGGTCATAGACGAAATTCCTGAGGCGGTCGCTGAGTCGTTTGCCAGCCAGTCGACTGTAACGTCTCTCGATCCACAAGGATACGTCAGAAGAATTGGCCGAGGAGGAGCTGTGCTATTGAAACGCTGGTGCAACAGAAGACTGCTGAAAAGGGTTGATGTGCTTAGAGGCTCGACTGACGAGATGAGGCTTATGGCGGGAAGCGGTGGCGTCAAGTGGGTACTCAGAAAGCTCAGACGACTTGGGCCCTCCGTCTGCATACTAACGAGAAGTGGGCGAGGCTCTATTTTGCTCAGCGACGAAGGGCTCTTTCGGATACCTGCCTACGAACCGGAGATGATAGTTGACCCTACCGGGGCTGGAGATACATTCACTGGCAGTTTCCTCCTAGAATATGCGAATTCGGGAGACGCAGTATGGTCCGCCTGTGTTGGAGCCGCTGCGGCTTCAATCAAGGTTGAGAGATCGGGACCATGCCTTATTCAGGATCGCAAGAGGCTGACTGAAAGAGCCACTGCCGTCAACTCAAAGGTGCGGAGGGCGGGATAGTATTACCTAGTAAGCTCTGGCGAAGTACACAACATGCTGTGCGCTTTTTCCACATAGGACACAGTCAGCGAAGGGCTCTTCTGCCTCGAGTGGAACTGTTCTTATTGTCGCTCCAGTGTCCTCTTTGATCTTTGCTTCGCACTCCGGTTTCCCGCACCAGCAGGCCCTCACGAACCCGCCCTTGCCTTCGATGGTTTGCTTGAATTGCTCGTAAGACTTGGAGGTTGCGATTTTCTCTTCTAGCTGTCTTCTTGCCATGGCGTATAGGCTGGCTTGAATGGATTCCAGCATCTTTTTCATATCTTCAGGCAAGCTGGCTATCTTGACTTTCACCTTCTCTCCCGTATCTCTTCGTGAGACCACCACCTGAGCTGCAGCGATATCTCGGGGGCCTATCTCAATCCTTGTAGGAACGCCCTTCATCTCCCACTCGTTGAACTTCCAACCGGGCGTATACTCAGTCCTATCGTCGAGGTAGACAGAGATCCCTTTTTCTCCGAGATTATTTGCTATCTCCTTCGCCTTGGCAAGTACGCTCCTTAGATCCTCATCCTTGTAGTAGATTGGGACAATCACGCTTTGAATTGGCGCTATCTTTGGTGGGAGCACAAGGCCTTGGTCGTCGCCATGCACCATGACGACCGCTCCTATCATTCTGGTCGTCACGCCCCAGCTGGTTTGCCAGACGTGGTGATCCTTCTCATCCTTTCCAAGATATTTGATCTCGAAAGGCTTCGAGAAATTCTGAGCTAGGAAGTGCGAGGTTCCCATCTGTAGGGCCTTGCCATCAGGCATCATCGCCTCCATCGTCAGTGTGTAGTCTGCTCCAACAAATTTCTCTGCCTTAGTCTTCTTGCCCAATAGAACTGGTAAAGCAAGTTGCTCCTCCACAAGCTGCCTATAGATCTCCAAGATGGCATAGACTTCTCTTTCTGCTTCTTCCTCAGTTGCGTGGGCTGTGTGCCCCTCCTGCCAAAGAAACTCAGACGTTCGCAGGAACGGTTTGGTTCCCGTTATCTCTGCTCTGAAAACTGAATTCCAAAGATTGATCAGAACCGGAAGGTCTCTCCAACTCTTTATCCACTTCGAGTATGAGTCGCAAACAATCGTTTCCGAAGTCGGTCTCATCGCTAACCTCTCACCAAGCCCAGAGTCTCCGGTCTGAGTAACCCAGAACACTTCCGGTACGAATCCAGAGAAGTGATCCGCCTCCTTCCTGAGGTAGCTTTCAGGAATGAGAGCCGGAAAGTAGGCATTCCTGTGACCCGCAGCCTTCAGCTTCTTGTCTAGGAACTCCTTGATGTTCTCCCAGATCTCGTACGAGTAAGGCATGAAGACGATAAAGCCCTTGATCCCGGCGTAGTCGCAGAGCTCTGCCTTTCTGACGACTTGCGTGTACCATTCCGAGAAATCCTCACTCTTCTTTACAGTAATTCCTCTTTCTACAGCCAATGCGGAAAATCCTCCGAAGTCGGCCGAAGACGTGTACTGCCTCCGTCAGTCGCGTTACTCGGCTGGAACAGATTCACCTGTCACTTCGGCCACGGAGCAGACATAATTTGCAGTGTGCTTAAAAAGCTATTCCGTCTCGAACAAGAAAGTTAACGACATGGATGGTCTGATGGGCAAACCTATTTGAACCAACCTGTCTCCATGCAAGCGGTCTGAGAGCTGAGCCAGTTGCTGGTTGCACACGTGGCCTTGATCTTCATTATGAAACTGCTCGTCCCAAGTTTCGATCTCTTCTTTCTACTGGTGGGCGTGTCTCTCTCCGGTGTCGATGCTCTCTTGCCTGTTCTCAAACTTAGAGACGACGAATATCATTGCGGAAGCGTATTCCATTCAGTCTGGACACCTATCATAGGTGCGCTACTTCTGCTAGCTTTTGATGTCATCTACTCCGCTTCGTTCTTAGTAGGCGGGTTCCTTCACTTGGTAACTGATTCCACTGATACTCGAGGTAGGCCTTGGCTCTATCCTTTCAGCAAGAGGGCCTTCGGCGTTAGCGTCTTTCCGTACAACTTCAGAGACTACCTCTCGAGTCCCCTCTGCCTTGCGATCGAGGCGTCTTCAGTTATCTTTGTCGTACTGTACGTTCTTACTTTTGGTCTTGATTTGCTCTCACTTCTTTGGCTTTCTCTACTCCTCCCTCTGTTTGTCGTCTTCGCTCTGCATCAGTGGGGCAGAGGAGTACAGCCGACTTGAGCCAATCGCCAACACGTTACACAGAATGTGTCATTGCCTGGTTCATGTTGAGAGGTCTTTTATGAATTATAGTCCGCCATAACTGATAAGTGGCTTTGAATGGCTGGGTTCAACGCTCAGAGATTCATAGACGATAAGACTGATGAACTCAGGAAAGTCGTTGGGGACGAAGCGGTTCTTGCAGCAGTTTCTGGAGGAGTGGATAGCTCAACGGCAGCCGCTCTGGTGCAGAGAGCAATTGGGCGAAATGTCTCCTCTGTATTCATAGACACAGGCTTCATGCGAATACGTGAACCTGAAAGAACTGTCGAGGCTTTGTCATCTCCTCCTCTTTCGCTTGCCATTGAAGTGATTAAGGCTCAAAGACGGTTTTTGGAAAGGATGAAGCGAGTGCCTGATGCTGAGAGAAAAAGGAAGTTGTTCAGGTCCATCTTCTATGACGTTTTGGCGGAAGAGGCGGGGCGAAGGGGATGCGGTTTTCTGGTGCAAGGAACGATAGCTCCAGATTGGATTGAAACACGGCAAAAGATCAAGACGCAACACAATGTCCTCTCACAGGTTGGTATCGATCCAGCAAGGAGGTATGGCTTCAAGGTCCTTGAACCTGTGGCTGAACTGTACAAGTTCCAAGTACGAGAAGTCGCGAAGGCACTGGGAATGCGCGACGAGCTGTTCAGACGACAGCCTTTTCCAGGACCAGGACTCTCTGTGAGAGTAGTCGGAGCCATAACCGAAAAGAAGCTTCAGACTCTGAAGGCTGCAGATCTAGTGGTGACGGAACATCTGGACTCAGAGGGCTGCGACCAATACTTTGCCGCGGTTTTGGACGGGAAATTCCGAAGGGACAGTATGGCTGTTAAGGCCGCAGCCAAATTGACGAAACTTCTCGATGGTCGCGCAGACAGGTTCGATGTCAGCGTCTTTACGAACAAGGCGACGGGAATACGGGCAGGCGCGAGAAGATATGGCGAAATTCTAGCGGTTTCTTTGACGAGCAAGAACAGGTTGGTCTTTCCTCCAGTCAAGGAGCTAGTCGAGGCGCAGAGAATACTGGTTGATGAGTTCTCTAAAATATGCCACGTTCTCGTAGAGATTTCGAGATCATTAGCAGGGGGCCGTTGCGTTGCTGCGATAAGAGCGGTTCAGACGAAGGACTTCATGACCGCACAAGTAAGCGAATTGGATGCGGGTTTGCTTGTCGAAGCCTCTCAGGACATTCTTAAGGAATGCCCCGAAATCTCAAAGGTGTACTACGACGTGACTCCCAAACCGCCCGCCACCATTGAGTTTGAGTAGGAGGTCAACGTGTTGAAAGGAGAATACACCGAGAAATTGAAGAATGCTAGTTTTGCGGTGACCTTCCGCGATGTCATACTGGTCCCGAGCTGGGTGGAAGTTGAGCCTAAGGACATAGATCTTGCAACGCGTGTAACGGTGAATCACAAACTGAATCTGCCATTTGTCTCCTCGCCGATGGACACAGTCACTGAGGCAGAGATGGCAATCGCACTTGCCAGACTCGGAGGCATAGGGATTATTCACAGGAACTGTTCGACTGATGATCAGGTGAAAATGGCCGCGCAGGTGAAACGCGCTGAATCTCTGGTCATCCGAGACGTGATCACGCTTGCCCCCGACCAGACGATTGGAGAGGCTATTGATCTCATGCAGAAGCATCAGATATCAGGTCTCCCTATCATAGAAGAAGGAAAGCTTGTTGGGCTTCTCACCGGAAGAGATGTCCGGTTTGCTGATCGAACGCTGAAGGCTCGTGATGTCATGACTAAGAAGCTCATCACGGCCAGAGAGGGGACCAGCCTCGAAGAAGCAAAGGAGATCTTGCACGCGAACAGAATTGAGAAGCTACCGATCGTAGATGAGAAGGGCGCTCTCAAGGGACTGATGACCTTCCGGGACATCATGCTCAGAGGTCGTTTTCCCAACGCCGCAAGGGATGAAGAAGGCAAGCTTCTATGTGGAGCTGCCACATCTCCCTTCGACCTGGACAGAGCGAAGAAGCTTAGCCAACACGTGGACATAATAGTTGTCGATGTCTCTCATTTCCATAACGCGAACGTGTTCCGATCCACTAAGCAGATTCTCGACTCGGTGGACGCCGATGTCGTGGTCGGAAACATAGGAACTGGCAAAGCAGCGGAAGACGTTCTGACGAGACTGGAAGACGTTGCCGGGATGAGGGTGGGGATCGGATCAGGATCAATATGCACCACATCAGACGTGGCTAAGGCTGGGTCCCCGACATTGTTCGCCACGGCTCAGGTAGCAGACACAGTGCGAGAGTACGGTTCGGAGATTCCTATAATCGCCGACGGAGGGGTAAGAAGTCCAGGCGACATTGCAACTGCGCTTGCAGCAGGGGCATCCGCCGTAATGATGGGGAACCTCTTCGCGCGCTGCAAGGAAGCCCCTGGCAGCCTTGTTGCGATAGGTGGAAGATACTACAAACAGTACAGGGGAATGGGCAGCCCGTCAGCAATGGCCAAGCGGTACTCGATGGACCGCTATAGTCTCCCGGCAAAAGGGATCGCGGAGGGCGTTGAGGGCTGGGTTCCGTACAAGGGCGATCTAGGAACCGTGGTGCAAGAGCTCGCTGACGGACTGAAGGCGTCGATGGGATACGCAGGGGCAAGGAACATATCGGAGCTTCAGGAGAAGGCTCAATTCGCCATCATAAGTGCCGCAGGAATAGAAGAGGCGAAGCCGCACGACATATTGCTTCCAGGCTAGCGGAGAACCCGGCTTGAAGTGCTTGTCTCTGTGATCAGGATCCCTCTGCTGGCTAGTTCGCGAAAGAATGTCTCGAATGGAACATGTCTTTCTGGGAGTAGGACACCGTTTTCCGCAATCATCCCAGAGCCTACCATCTGGGCAACGATCGAACAAGTGTAGCCAGTGGTCCGCGCCATTGCCGATACCCCAGTCTTGGCATCATAGAGGTCAACCAAGTCGAACATGATCCTCCTGTGATCTCCTTTCATCTCTCCGACCAATTCGACTCTGAGAACCACTAGGTCTCCCTCGCCCTTCTTGTACTGGAGCTGGGGAGCCATGTGTCTGATCATGAACTCCCGTGGAGTTATGCAAGTCCCTTGACGCACTTCAAGAGGCTCGTCACTTAGCATTTTCATCCTCAGGAGCTTACTCCAAAGCTCACAGTGGCTAGGCCATCGGAAGGTCCATCTGGTCATTTCCTTGACATGCTTGAGTCCAAGTGTTTCCCTGTAGACGGTTGCGTCGCCGTTCAGGAAGCACTCGGCTTCTCCAACCGGTTCTGGAAACGTCGCTCTCTTCACGTAGTCCTCCATGATGTTTTGCACTTCGATCTCCTTGCCCTCATGCAGAATCTTCGCCTTCCTTGTGTAGGAGTCTAGGACGCCTTCCCAAGTCCACGAGATCTTGTACCTCAACGGCCCGTCAGCATACTCTCTCTGCGGGATACCCCCACAGTATGAGTGGATCTCGTAGACCTTGTCAAGCTTGGAACAGCCATAGCCGTAGAGAACGAGATCAATGCCGGGGTTAAGGCCACAGGCTGGAAGAATGGAGACTCGCGCCTCTCTAGCTGCATTGTCAAGTTCTGAAATCGCTCCCGGGTGAGACACATCCACCATGCTTACCTGAGCCTCTACCGCGGCTTTGGCAACATCAAGATTGAGCCGCGCGGGCAGTAGACATGCCACGACATCGAATCCGCTTCTCATGAGCTCGACCAGATCCCTGCTGTTTGCAGCATCCACCTGCCGGGCCTTGACTTTATGGCTCTTCAGATTAGAGATGATTCTGTGAACCTTTTCCACATCTAAATCAGCTGCAACGACCTCTGCCACTTGGCCGCTTTGTACCATGTCTCTGATGGCTGCAGATCCCTGCAAGCCGGCTCCCAAAACCAATATCCGCAAATCAGACCACGCCAACAGATCGGACTGAGCTCAGCTTCTCTATATATCTGTGCGATTGCAGTGGTCTATCGAGGGCAAATTCTCAGTCAGATCTGCACAGATCTGTACTGAAGTATCTCATCCCAGTGTCTGCGATCAGAGTTACGATCCGGCTGCCTTTTGGGAGGCTCTTCGCTAAGTCTAATGCAGCCCTCACGTTTGCCCCGGAGGATATTCCTGCAAATATGCCCTCTTCTCTGGCTAGTCTCCTGGCCATCTCTATGGCCTCCTCATCTCGAACACGCATGATCTCATCTACGAAGCTCATGTCCAGAATCTCTGGAACGAATCCGTCGCCTATACCTTCAATCCTGTGTTTCCCCTTCTTTCCACCTGAGAGGACAGCGCATTCGGCAGGCTCCACGGCGGCAATCTTGACGCGCGGAATCTCCTTTTTGATGACCCTTGCAACACCCGTCAGTGTCCCGCCCGTACCGACGCCTGCCACGAATCCCTGAAGTCCACAACCAGTCTGATCTAGAATCTCTTTGGCAGTAGATTCTTCATGTGCGCGGGCATTGTCCAGATTTGTGAACTGCGAAGGGACCCACACGTTGGGAACGGTTGTTCTAAGTTCATCCACCTTCTTCAAGCAAAGGTCCACATCGCTCTCGCCTCCAGGTGTAAAGATCAACTCAGCGCCGTACGCCCGGATCGTTTTCTTCCTCTCTTCACTCATCCCTTCAGGCATGACGACGACCATTCTATACCCCTTCACGGCGGCGACCATGGCGAAAGCTACGCCGGTGTTTCCTGTGGTAGCCTCAACGATGACTGATCTCTTGGAGAGTTGACCAGATCGCTCAGCTTCTTGAACCATGTAACGGGCAATTCGATCCTTCAAGCTGCCGCCCGGATTCAGAAACTCAAGCTTCACAAGAAGCTCCCTGCCGAGTCCTTTGGTGATCTGATTCAACCTGACCATGGGGGTCATACCTACAATGTCTAGGATTGTGTTCGCCACAACCATGGATGTTTCCTCGGTCACTCATCAGTGAGGAATGGTCTAAGCTTTCCCGTCTTGCTCCAACCCAATGAACCGGTAAGATAGAAGAAGCGCTAGGTCAACTTTCAACTGTGCGTGTACCCTTGTCTTCAAAGTATATGCGCTTGAAAATGGGAATAGGCAACATGGCATGTGTCTTCACCGTGCGGAAATGGCTTTGGCAATGGCAAAGATCACATAGGTCCCTCGTGAATAATTAATGCCGCTCGGGAGCACTGGAGTAGACTGTCGTTGCACAGGCTTCTCTCTCACACAACCGCCACCACATTAGCAGGCTCGACATCATACACGCGCAGGTCAAGTGAGAGGGCTGAGGAGGTCCTCAGCCTCCTGAAAGAACGTGTAGCTCTGGAAGGAAAAGTGATCTTGGATTTGGGTTGCGGGGGTGCTCCCCTATCAGAAAGCTTCCAGCGAATGTCTACGTTCCTGGTGGGCCTTGACATAAACGAACGTTGCGTGAGGGAAGCACAGAAGAACACCTCTTTGGAGTTGGTCCTAGGTGATGCTACCCGAATACCATTCAAGAACGACAGCTTCGGCTTCGTCTTGTGCAATGATGTGTTGGAGCATGTTCGAGACGAAGCGAAACTGATCCAAGAACTTCTGAGGGTCCTTGCTTGTAACGGAGCAGCATATATCCAATGCGCGAGTAGGTATCAAATCATAGAGCCTCACTTTCTTCTCCCGTTTCTCTCGTGGATTCCTCGAACCTTAGGGAATATCTACGTCAAAATGGCCGGCAAAGGCAAGAATTATGAGGGTTACTTTCCGAAGACCCGAAAAAGGATACTTGCATTGGCCAGAGTCCATCGCACAGTGGACTTAACCTATGAGAGAACGCTCTTCAAAATCCAATCTCTTAACATTCGGTCAAAGGTGCTTCGACAAGTCGTTTCAGTAGCCAGAAAAATCCTATCTGACCGATACATCGCCGCAGTTGCTCAGAACTTCAGCATAATTTCGATCCTTGTGTTCAAGGATTGACTATTTCATAGTTGTAGCCACAAGCCCGAACAGCGGGATGCGTCACATGAGAGAGGAACTATCAGGAGAGAGTTTCTCTATCCGGATAATGGGCTCGTTTACATCGTAGGGCATCTGATCAAAGTCTGTGCGGAAATGCTAGTTAAGAAGACCATCATTCATTTCGTGGGAAGCGATGCCTACAGATATGCCAAGGAGAATGGAATTGGCAAACATATCTAGAGAAACGTAGTGCATGCATGCGATCTAGTCCTCTGTCTGTCCCCTCATGTTCGTCTTGAGAGCGTTTCGTAAAGAAGGCTGTTAGATGTCAATGTCAAGTGTGAACGACATCTCAGCTTATTGTCGCTTCAAAGCCACGGTCTGGCGGATGAAGTCTGAGATTCGTAGACCTACCACTTCAATGTCGTACCTCTGCACCAGGACTCTGTTTCTCTTGCCGACGGTCTCAAGTTTCAAGGGATTCTTCAAAGCTATACGGATCGCTTCGGAGAGGGCCGTCACATCGTTTGGTTGAACCAAGAGCCCATTCTCCTCGTCCTTCACAGCGTCTGGTATTCCGCCTACCTTTGTCGCAATCACGAACATCCCGCAAGCCATGGCCTCTAACACTGATCGAGGAAGCCCCTCGCTAAGAGAAGGAAGAACGAACATGCTCGAAGAGCACAGATATTTCGCAACTTTTTCCTGCGAAATGAAGCCTGTGAATCTTACATGCTCTTCGAGACGGAGCTCTTTCGACAGTTTCTCAAGCTTTTCTCTTTCCGGACCATCGCCAATCACAACGAGTTCCATTTGTGGTCCGATGTGAAGTGCCCTCAAGAGAATGTCGATTCCTTTCAAAGGGACCAGGTTTGCAACTGTGACTAGCCTATGATGCTTAACAACTTCATTTCTGTCAGCAAAAAATGATACATCGATTGGAGTCGGAATCACTCGTGTTCGTTTCGCTCCCAGCCTTCTCGATCTGTGCTCAAGGTCCCTGCTCACACAGATGATCGCAGATGCCCTACGCACTGCCCACTTAATAAGAGACAGTTTCAATCCTCGCGGCAACTGGCGGATATCGCTTCCAACAACTTGAATGATACAATGACGCCTTAGGAGGGTTGCAGCCAATGTCGATACGAATCCATCCGGGAAAGCGTATTGCGCAAGGACAATTCTAGCATCATGCTCCTTCACGGCTTTTAATGCGCGAAGTAACAACCAGGCAACAACAAATAGGGACCTCAATATTGATCGTGGAGCGGGTCGCCATCTAACAACAGATAGAGTGAAATGTGGTCTTAGGGACTCTATTAATGAGTCGAAATGTATGGGTAGATGTCCGAGCGCTACGAGGGGTACCCTTGAATCCATGGTTCTCAACGGGATTACTTCGTGCAATACACAAATTGTCGGATGTCGTATATCATGCTAGTGATCAAAGAGCGGTCATAGGGAGGATCTGTAAGTGTTATTCTCGATGACGCATGATGTCGATAGGTTGACAACGAAATCGATCGAGCTGTTGTCGTTAGCACAGTTTCGGCAGGATCCGCATCTTGTATGGCTTGCGATTCGAAAGATGACTGGCTCGAACCCAGACGACACTTTTCGGAAAGTGGTGGAAGTAGAGTCTAGCTACGGAGTTTCGAGCACTTGGTCGATCCAAAGGATACTAATGTCTGAAGCTATTGTAGAATATCTTGTTGGTAAGGGGTGTGAAGTTGCGCTTCATGCAGTCTCAGTAGGCGACTTGAGATCAAAGATGGAACTGGAAGAGAAATACGGCATCACATCATGAGTGGCAGAGTTTGTATCGGCGAAGAGTCTATCATCTGCGCAGAAGTGAGAATCGAAGGAGAAGGATCGCTGACCGTAGGAAAGAACTGCTACATCGGACAAAGGACAATGATAAACGCAGCAGAGTCTGTCAAGGTGGAGGACGGAGTTGGAATAGGTAGCGACAGCTCAATATTCACTCATGGCGTCTGGGTTTCGTACCTAGAAGGCCTACCGCGAAAGTTCGCTCCGGTCATGATCGGCAAGAACTCGTGGATCCCCCCTAGATGTTTGATTTTACCTGGGGTGACTATTGGAAGTGACGTGATCTTGGCAACAGGAGCGGTCGTGACAAAGGACATTCCTGACAAGACGTTTGCAGGCGGAATTCCTGCAACTACAATCAGAACCTTAGAAGATTTGAGAGAGAACGTGGATCATGGGGAGAAGGACCGAAGAGTAAGAGAGATCCTGCTAGCTTTTGCAAATCAGATGGGGCAGCTCGTCGGTCGGGCACCTAAGGCAATAGCTTTC
>Ga0315314_1003831_pt1 | contig 11571 bp, 10 predicted proteins | sample TDP9_MG_FD_203631 | JGI IMG/M metagenome (GOLD analysis project Ga0315314, IMG submission 203631) | Freshwater sediment microbial communities from Lake Towuti, South Sulawesi, Indonesia - TDP9 | ecosystem: Environmental > Aquatic > Freshwater > Lake > Sediment | place: Indonesia: South Sulawesi...
CTCAAGATCGCCGCTTACTCCCTGATCTTTCTCTCCGTCTTTGCGGTTGCCGTCCAGATCCCCTACGAGAGTCTCACAAGGTCCGAACGGAGCCTCTCCGATACACTGGGGCGGCTTGAGGAAGAGCACAAGGCCACGCTGCGCGCGAAGGACCGGGCCGAGCTCTACCTCGACTTCCTGTCGCACGACATCGCGAACTTCCTCACGCCCATCGGCCCCAGCGCTGAGCTCCTGCAGGCGCAGCCGGAGTCTCCTCAGATTGTCAGGTCCCGCGCGACGGCGATCCTCACCCAGAGCCGACGGGCGACCCGCTTCATTCAGCTCCTGCGACGGCTGACCGAAGCAGAGCTCATGGAGCCAGCGGACTTCGTCCGTCTCGATCTCGCCCGGCTCCTCAAGGGGGCCGCGGAGGTCGTGACGACGCAGGAGAAATCCAAACGGATCCAGATCGGGTTCGACCTCCCCGCGACCCCCGCCGAGGTCAGGGCGGGGGAGCAGCTCGTCGATGTGCTTGTCCATCTGCTGGAGAACGCGGCACGGTTTGATTCGGACACAACGGTCCGAATCGACGTCCAGGTCCGCTCCTGCATCTTCGCTGGTGGCCCAGGCTGGCAGGTCGCAATCGCCGACCACGGCCGCGGGATCCCCCCTGAGCGCCGGGAGGTGCTCCTCCGCGGGTTCGAGCTTGATATGCCCAGGGAGCAGCGCGGCCTCGCCTCCAGCCTCCCGATCCTAGCTCGGCTTGTCGAGCACTTCGGAGGGAAGCTGGAGATCGCTGACCGCATCGCCGGGGAACCGCAACGAGGGACAGTGGTGCGGATGTCGTTCCCCTCGGCAGAGGCGTCCGAGCCAGCTCCGCCTCCGACGCCCGCAAGGGGGTTGCACCGTGCGGTTGCCCGGGTGCTCCGAAGGACCTTGGAAAGAGGGGCAGGTTCCGCCTCTCCTGCCGGAAGTGAGGCGGGTTCCGCCTCGGGCGATCGCAGGGAACCTCCGCGGGGTTCCTGATCCTCCTTGTTCCTGGCTTGTCGCCAGGAACCTCGGGGAAGACCAACGGCTTTTCTCTCTGAGGCCCCCATATCGGAGTTCCGATGCCTTCCGCACCGCTCCGGGGGCCGCCGCCGGCCTGGCAGCGCGTGCTCCTCCATCTGAGGGCCTATCAGCAGACTGCGCTGGAGGATGTCGTGGCTCCCGCGACACTCTCCCAAGAAGGCATCGCCGCGGCTGTCGGCGTGAGCCGGAGCAACCTTTCCCCGGTTCTTCAGGAGCTGGAGGAGCGGGGATTCACCGAGAGCGCGAAGCGGCACTTCAAGGGAGCCCGGAGCGTCAAGAGCGCCTATTGGCTGACGCCCGCGGGACTCGCGAAGGCTCAGGAGCTCACCGAAGAGCTCGAAGCGGCCCCCGTGGTCGCAATCGATCTCTCCGGTGCCGCTCGCGAGACCACCGTGGGCGCGGCCCGCTCGTTGCTTCCCCGGCCCGTCTCGCTCACCGACCTCTTGTTGGCGGTCGAGCAGGGCAAGGTCGACTGTCGCAAGCTCCAGGAGGAGCTCACCCGACGGGATCGACGCTTCATCGACTACACGGAGCGCGAGCTCAAGCTCCGCCACTTCTACGGTCGGCCCAAGGAGCTAGAGGCCCTGCGGGGCTTCCTCGCCTCTCCGGTGGCGCGGCTCTGTGTGCTGTGGGGGCTTCCTGGGATCGGGAAGTCCACCCTTGCCTGGAAACTCATCGAAGAGGTCCGCGGGAGCCGGCACTGCGTGTGGCTGAGGCTCCAGGAATGGCTGAGCCCCGCGGGACTGGCTCGGGCGCTCGGGGAAGCCCTCGCCCGGGCCGGTCGCCCCCAGCTCGCCCGCGCGCTCGAGCAGGAGGGCGGCCCTGACGATGAGATGCTCCACCGGCTGTTCCGCGAGACCCTCGAGGGCCTCCCGATGCTCATCGTCATCGATGATCTCCACCGGGCCTCCGAGGGGGTGGTGGCCATCGTCGCGCTGCTCGTCGACGCTGTGGAGGCCCTGGAAGGGCCGAAGCTCCTGATCACGTCGCGGGTTCAACCGAGCTTCTATGATCGCCGCAAGGTGGCCCCTGAAGGGATCGTGGTGGAGCTCCCGGTGGGCGCGCTCGATCTGCCCAGCGCCGAGGCGCTCCTTCGAGAGCGCCACATCCCTCCGGAGCATTGGACGCGGCTCTACCAGCTCACAGGCGGCCATCCGCTCGCGCTAGAGCTCGTGCTCCCCTCGCAGGAGCGGATGACGCACGACCTTGCGAGATTCCTCCAGGACGAAGTGGCGGCGAGCCTCACGCCGCTTGAGCGGTGGCTCGTGCACATCGCAAGCGTCTTGCGCTATCCGGTGCTCCCCGACGGGCTGCTCGTCGTCGACCAGTACCTCCGCGCGCAGGATTCACCGTTCCTCAGGCTCCCCGAGCGCGGCGCGCTCGGCGACTTCTCGGAGTCGGTCCGGTCGCTCATCGGCCGAGGGCTGTTCTCGGAGTACCTGTTGGGCACGCTTCTGCTCCACGACGCGGTGCGGAGCTACTTCTACAGCTCCCTTGGACCCGAGGAGCGGAGCCTCCTGCACCGCGGGGCTGCCGAGCTGTATCTCGAGGAGCACTCCGCCCCAGCCGCCCAAGAGGCGCTCCACCACTTCTGCGCCGCCGAGGCGTTTGCGGAGGCCGCGGAGGTCGCCACAAGCTGGGGCCACGTCGTGCTGGAGCGCGGCGGAGCGGAAACGCTCGTTCAGCTTGTCCCTCGTCTCTTGGAAGCGCATGCGGTGCCAAGCGAGCTCAAACCGTCGCTCGGGCTCCTGCTCGGCGAGGCCCGCTTGCTCCTCGGCCAATGGAGCTCGGCGCGCGAAACCCTGACCGGCCTTGTCTCCGGGGCCGCGGCGGCCTCAAGCGAGCGCGTCAGAGCCGCAGCCCACCGAGAGCTTGCGGCGCTTGCGGTCCGAACTCACGAGTATGCGGTCGCGGAGCCGCACATCCTCGAAGGGCTCGACCTCGCTGCCGCGACGGGCAACCTGGCGCTCGAAGCCCAGCTTCACTACGACCGTGGCGGGATCGCCGAGCGCCAGGGCCAGCTCGATGAGGCCAAGGGGGCCTTCGAGGCCGCCCGCCGCTGCGCGGAAGAGGCGGGAGATCCGCGCTTGGAAGCTCTGGCGCTCTACGGCTTGGGGCGCGTGGCCGACGGCGCCCTGAGGTTCGGGGAGGCCCGCACGTTGAAGGAAGAGGCCCTCGCACGGCTTGCCTCCACGGGGGATCTCTCCACGCAGGCGAAGGTGTTGACCGGCCTGGGCTTGAGCCGCTGGCAGCTCGATGACTACGACGGAGCCCTCGCAGCGCATCGGGAGGCGCGGGCGGCCGCGGCCGAATGCGGCGATCAGCTCACGCTCGCCTATGCGCTCACCAACGGCGCTGCCGCCCAGCTGCGCCTGGGCCTGCTCGACGAAGCTGAACGAGCGCTCGTGGAGGCCAAGCCGCTCGTCCAGCGGCTGCCGGACTGGTGGCTGGGCTCGATGTGGCATCTGTTCTGGGGGCAGCTCCGCGCCGAGCGCGGCGATTGGACGGGCGCGGCAGGGGCGTTTGCGATCAGCGAGCCGCTCGCCCGGCAATCCCTCCGCGGACCAGACCTGGTCCAGTGGCTCCTCACGGTGGGGAAGCTGGAAGCGCGTCACGGCCTGCAGGCTGAAGGGATGGCACGGCTGGAGGAGGCAGAGAAGTTAGCGGCCTCGCTCCAGCTTGACGGGCTGCAGCGCGCCGTGGCCGAAGCCCACCTGATGGTTGGAGACCGGAGGAGGAGCTAGGGGAGCGCCCGAGGGCTTCCCGTCACGGCAGCCCCCGGGCGCCCAGAGGTTTCGCCGCCTGGTCAGCGCGGGTGCGGGTTCCCGCCACCGACGTCTTGCAGGAGGTTCCAGAGGCTGTGCGGGTGGGGGTTGCCGCCGCCCACATCGAACAACGGGATCGACGTGAGTCCCAGCAGCGAGGCGGCCACGAACGCGGCCGCCGCTACCGCCCCCACCAGCAGCGCCACATAGAGGATGGGTTGCACTGCTGTCCACTCCCGGGCCCAAGGGAGCTCCTCGGGGCCCGCGGCCTTGTGGACGGCCGCCCTTAACTAGGGGGAGGCCAGCATGCTGGGTGGGCCCTTGAAGTACGCCTCAAGCGACCTAGGGAAGGCCCTGCGACGACTGCAGCCAGGATGTCCTGCGAACGGGCGATGCCGATGGCGAAAGTCTATCTCGCCGTTGAAACCGAGCCGATGCTTGCGATGCTGCGGGAGTATCTCGCCGCGATGGGCCATGAGGTGGTTGGGGGGACGACCCAGCTCTCCCGGGCTTTCGAGGAGATCCGGGCGAGCTCGGTCTCGCTTGACACGATTGTCCTCGATCTCCCCCTGGAGCCAGAGCGGCTCCTCAAGACGATCGCCCAGCTCCGCGGGCTCGGTGCTCGGTCTCGGATCGTAGTGATCTCCAGCGAGTTCCGCCTCGCCGCAAGGGCGATCGGTGCGGGTGCGGACAAGTTCCTCGAACGCCCCTTTGAACTCGCGCTGCTGCTCCGGGCGCTGCAGGGCGAGCCCCATGCGGGCGCAAGCCCGCCTGCAAGAGGCGAACAGGGCCTGGTGGAGTCCTACCCGCTCTGAGGGCAAGAGGGAGAGCGCATGCCCCGGAGATCGGGCTCCTCGGGGTTAGCGTAGCTCCGCCGTCCGCCTGCAGATGTACTGGAAGGCGGAGGCAGCGCTTGAGGGCGGCTCATCCCAGAACTCGACCGAGGTCCCTTCCGGTTCCTCCCGGAGCACCCAGTGCTCCACGGTCCCTTTGGGGTCGCCGTCGAGATAGGTGATGAGGAGCTCTTCGTCCCCCTTGCGCTCCCGTTTGGTGAGCGCGGGATGCGTGGAGGTCCTGTCCCGGAAGACGTCATCGACGATCTGGAGCGCCTGTCCTTCCTTCAACACGGTGCGAGAGGCGACGACTTCCGGGAAGAACTCCGCATGACGCCGCACGTCCCACCAGAGCGCCATGACCCTGGATCTCGGCTGGGGGATGAGGGCGAGTTCCCGGCGAGCGCCGGCGGGGACACGCGGTGGGGCGTGGACCCGATGCAGCCCCCATTCGATGGCGCCGACGCCGGCTACCGCAAGGCAGGCGAGTGCGGCGAGGCCGAGCGCGAGCGAGACGGCGGGATCGAGCCATCCCAGGGTCACGGCCCACAGGCCGAGTCCGAGGGCTCCGATGACCCCTCCGACGGCGATCGCCTCTTTCGAGGTGATCTGGTCCCACAGGGGCAGGCCCGTCACGCCTCCTCGAAGACCGGAGGGCTCCGTCGCTACTTCAAGGGGAGGCCTCCCGCCCCTTCTCGGCTAGTTCAGAGACTCCCCCTGCTGGCCAGTGGATCTCATGGCTGCTCCCAGGAGCACCGCGTCCACCGCCAGGATGGTTCCAGGGATCGACGTGTAGCCGAACGCGAGCACCATGACTCCATTCCAGGGTAGAGATGCCACCCCCAGCCACCAGAGCATCGAAGGCGTCCTCCCGCCGCGCCCAGGGGCGAGGGCTGCGATCGTGTCGACATAGAGCGGCACGGCCGCGAGGAGGAGCGAGGCCGAGGGCCAGCCATAGCTGCTGTAACCGAGGCTGTACAGGACGAACGCGCGGATCACGATCTCAGGGAGCTGATGGCCAGCCAAGACAAGCAGTGGGGGGACGAGGAGAGCCGCGCCGACCAGCCCTGAGACGAGCAGGTCTCGCCACGCAGGCCGACTCCCCGCGCGGACGGCGCGTTCTCTCGCCCACCACCACAGGAGCCCAAGTGCGAAGACGGCGAGCACGTGAGGGGCGTAGAGGGAGACGCGGACCATCCAGACTGGCAGGACGACCCCGAAGAGCGTTTGGGTCCAGTAGTAGAAGAACTCCAGTCCTCCGGTCAAGTAGACGAGCGCGAGGGCCAGCAGGAGGAGCTCGCTCCAGAGGGTCAGCCTGCCCCACCGGTGCCGAAGGACGCTCCTCAGATCCCAGAGGAGGTAGGCGATAGCGACGAAGGCGGCACTCCAGAAGAAGCCCGCCACAAGCCCGTAGGGGTCTGCGAGGGCTCCGAATCCTCCCACCTCGAAGACCACCAGCGCGGCGACAAGGCCGAGCAGGATGGGCTGGACCTCCCAACTCCTCCCCCGGGTTGCGAGGGGAAGCCCGCGGCGCAGAGGCGCCGAAGCCCACAGGAACCAGAACGCGCAGAACAGCTGGACGGCCGCAAAGACTCCCTTGAGCTCCACTCCAAGCGGGTAGCGCGCCTCCAGCACGTAGAAGGAGAACAGCCGAGCCACGCTGTCGGCGACGTTCGCAACGGCAGCCGCCAGGCCAAGCCCCGCGGCGAGGAGGAGGACGTCGATGCTGCGCCACTCCTGTCGCGTCGACATGGACACCTGCGCGTTCCGAGCTGTGCAGGAGGTTCCCAGGACCGCTTCGCCCGAGGGGCGAAGCCTGGCGTCCTCCGCGGCCCCTAGGGCTTGGCCTTGGAGCGCTTCCACGCACCGACCGCGACGAGGAGGAACGTCCCGGCCACCGTGACGAGGAGGATGGCGGTCGTCGGGAATTCGGGGATCGCCACGGCGGAGAGCTGTACGGTCTGAGAGTCCGTCGTTGTGCTCTGCATGTTGGCGCTCCCGCCGCCGGGGTTTCCGCCTCCATTGGAGTCCCAAGTCATCAGGAGGTCGTACGTGTTGCCCACAGCCCAGGCCACGTCGTTCCCCGCAGCGTCGCCGCTGTTCAACGGCTTCTTGAGCTCGACCACCATCACATTGCTGCCCGAGTTGCGGATGGCGCCGACCCCGTTCTGTATCGCATCGGCGGCCACCGAGCCCGGCCCGCCGAACTCGACGTCTCGGTAGAGGCCCACCCCGCCGCTCCACGCTCCTCCCAGGCCTGCTTGGGTTGACCCATCATTCCCGAAGAGCGCGCCGTCCGCTCCGTTGTTCATGCAGCCGGTTGCTCCAAACTCGATAGAGAACCACGGTTGGGCGATGTCGGCTGTCCAGACTACGGCGATGTAGAGGTATGTGTTGTCCTGCTTGAGGGAGACCTGCGCGGTGGCGGCCGTCGGATTGATCGGGACGTTCAGGTAGACGTTCGCATCGCTCCACTCAGTTCCGATGACACCGTCGATATTGCCATCTGCGATGGCGGTCCCTGCGGGGGCGACGAAGTTGGTCACCGCTGCCCGCACTCCCGTGGCCGCCAGTCCTGCGATGATGGCAGCGGAGACACAGATGAAGGCGAACGCGAACCTGCTCCCGCGCGGCATGGATGCTTTCCTCCTTGCCCGGCGGGAACGTGCGTCCACCCTACAAGGCCTTTCTGTAGGGCGCTTCGACGCATCGGAGGTCTGGCCCGTGGGCCGCGGCCCGGGGCGTGTGTCCAACCGGCTATAGCCGGATGCTCGGCGGGCGGCTCCTGCGGGAGACCGAGGGGACCGGCAGGGAGCGGGCGACAGCGGGGAAGCCCCGCTAGCGCCTTGAACGCCTGCGTGCGGCAGCCGTGACGATACCGAATGTGCCTAAGACTGCCACGAGCATGCCAACGGTCGTGGGGAACTCGGGGATCGCCACCGAGGAGGAGGCGAACTTCACGGTGTTCAAATTCGTAGCGCCCTTGTGGGTAATGCCGCCCCCTGAGCTGGCTCCGCCATTCGAGTCGGTTGTGACGAAGAAGTTGTATGTGGTCGCACCATCGGCGGCGTACGCGATGTCGTCGCCGTTGCCTGTGTTGAGCCGCTTCTTCCACTCGGCTGTGAAGTCGTACGGGGCTGAACTCCCGGAGTAGCGCATCGCGCCGGTGGCATCCTGGGTGGGGTCCTTCGCGGGGGGCTTGTTGAACCCGTTGGTATCGATGGGGCTGGGCGGATAGGTGGGCTGGGGGCTGTAGTCCGTTCCATCCCAGAGGCCGAAAAAGACTCCGTCCCAGATGCCAGAGGGGGCGTGGTGGCTCGTTCCGGAGGGCGTGAAGATGATGCCGAACCAGAAATGGTCGCCCGTGGCGCTCGTCCAGGGAATGTCGATCTTCCCGTCGATCCGGAAGTAGGCCCAGGTGTCGTCATGCTTGGCGTAGAGCGTCGCGGTACCGTAGGGCGCGTTCGCGCCGTTCTCGAGAGGCACCGCGTTGGAGAGGAAGCTTCCCCAGCTCCCCGTCCCCGGATACCCGTCGAGGTCAGCGTCCGCAATGCCCGTGCCGGAATAGGGCACCGTGACGGAGACGGCCGCGGCAGCGGAACTGAAGGTGAAGCTGACACCGATGAGGACGAGCGCGACGGCCCCGACCAGGGCGAAGCGCCGAATCGCCTGTCCCTTGGGAGGGGCAGCTCTTCGGGAGGCCGTGCGAAGTCGTCTGCCCGTCTTCCTCGTCCCGGGAGAGAGTCCCAGCAAGGGCCGATGGGATGAACGGCAGACCAGGCCAGTCCGACTCATCAGAGGGCCGGAGAGTGGGGCGGTGTCGCACTCGCGAGCTAGCCTGCGGCGTCCGTTCCAAGTGACCGGTCTCATACTGCTCCCGCCGGATGGCAAGACCGAGGGCCGAGGGACCGGAGCGGTCGCCGGCGCTACTTGGTCTTTCTGTCAAGAGGTCTGAAGTAATGCCTGGGCCGCCGCGCCACCGGAGCAGCAGGGGTTCTCAGTCCCGCGAAGCCTGGGTGGTCCCAAGGCCCGGACAATGCAGGAGAAAGAGAAGCGGGCCCGGGATGCCCCAGACGGGGGCGGGTCCCGGGCGGGGAGTTTGGGGAAGGGTCGGTGAGGGTCGAGCCTTCTAGGCCGCAAGGAGCGTCACGAGGACGTGCTCATCGTCCAGGGCGTTCAGGTCCACCGTGAGGGTCGCGGACTGATACCCTTCCTTGCTGACCTCAATGGTCAGGGGGCCCTCGAGGGTCCCTAGGAAGTCGGTCTCGTCCTCATCCTCATCGTCGTCGCCATCGGAGTCGTCCTCAGAGGCGGCGCTCAGGAGGCCTGAGGCGTCGAAGTCGTCCGAGTCCTCATGGTCGCTGATCCCGTCGTCGTCGAAGTCCTCGTCGCCTTCGCTATCCTCAGCGCCGTCGTGGTCGACTTCAAGCTCGTATTCGCCTTCCTCATTGGTCAGGCCGCTTGCGACCACCGCGCCACTCGCGTCCCTGATGACGACGGAGGCGCCGGCGATGGGATTCCCGGAGACGTCCTTGACCTTGACCTCGAGCTCGAAGTGGCTCAGGTCGTCCATCACCATCACGCCGCCCGCGGCTCCGCCCAAGGAGAGCGCGAGCAACGCGGCAGCGAGCACGGTTGCGGTTGCCATCGGAGATCCCTTTTGGTGGAGCGAGGGTGTGGCTCCAAGGCTTATAACCGTTCTTGGACGACGGTCGAAGGGCTCTTGGACGGCGATCGAAGGCCGAGGGCTCCGTGAGGAGACCCTGTCAGGACAGTTCGCCTGCTACTTGGTGTGCCCCGCGAGGATGTCGATCGGCATCCGGTGGAGCGCCTTAGAGCTGCTGCGGTGCAGGCCATTGCCCTGCTCCATCTCGGCGGCGATCTCATCGAGCGACTCGCTGCTGGAGCTCTCTCCGTGCTTCTCCAACCACCGCAGGAGGTTCTCGCGGACATGGGAGAGCGCGTTCTCCTGCCCCTTCCGGGCGGCTTCGGGCATCAGGCCTTCGTCGATGAGCTGGAGGTGATCGTAGAGGTTCTCATAGGCCACATAGAGGCCCGGAGGTCCTCCCGGAGGCAGCTCCTCAGGCGGCGGCGGCTCCGGCGGTGCTTCCGGGCCGGCCTTCACGCGGACCGTGTAGTTCTGCCAGGCCTTCCCTTCCACGCGGTTGATCGCCTTCAAGGAGACCGTGTACCACATCTTCTCCTTGTCCGGCGTGCCTTGGACCACTCCTTGGCTGATTGAGAGCCATGTCGCGTTTGACGAGAGTTCCCATACCACGGTCTCGTTGGCCCTCGGCGCGTAGCTGTAGAACTTCCCCTTCTCAGCCTCAGTCGGCGGGACCGAGGTGATCTGCGGGTTCCACTTGGCCCCGGGGCCCGGACCGACCGGCGGCTGCGTCTCGGGAGCGCGCTGGAGGACCGTGAAATACGTGATAAGCAGGATCGCCGCGACGATCGCTGCGCCGACGGCGGACGAGATCAGGAGCTTCTTGCGACGTGCAGCGGCAGGTGAACCTACAGGTGGTGTGGAAGCCAAGAAAGCCCCCTCCCCGACCGCGCATCGCCTAGCCGGTACCTGAGCGTTTGGGTCCTCCCTGGAGTGGAAGCCGAGCCGGCGAACGGGGCGTTTCCGGTGGAAGCTAGGAGGCAGAAAGTGCTACCGGCACAGAGGAGAGGAAGTCCCTCATCCCCGCGGAACGCTAGTCTCTAGCTCTGCCGGGGAGTTCCGCCCCCTCAATCTGGGGACAGCCTCGCTGCTCCTGTCCCGCTAGAGGCAGGGACCCCTAGAGCCCCTGTTCTTCCAAACAGCAGTTCGTGACGACGAGCCCTTCTGCAGTCTTTCGGACGGTGATGGAGTTCGCCGTGTGGTTGGTGACCTTCAGTCCCTCGATGTCGATTGTCTGCTTTGGGCGCACGCGGACCTCCGTGCCTGTCTTCTCTGCCATCGGCCCCGGCAATGCGCAGGAGGCCAAAAGCTTGCGGCCGGCTCGGAGGACCGGGGCGATGGGCGGCGGGTTTCAAGGGCTCCGCAACCCTTGGCGGAGGGGCGGTGGAGATGGGTAGGGCATCGGGCGCCCAGGTCTCGGAGGGGCTCGAGGATGTCACGGTGACGACCTCGGAGATCTGCTTCATCGACGGAGAGCGAGGGCGGCTGCTCTACCGCGGCATCGATGTGGAGGACCTCGCGGCCTCTTCGACCTTCGAGGAGACGGCCTATCTCCTCTGTTACGGCCATCTCCCAAGCCGACCAGAGCTCGCCGCCTGTCGCGAGGCCCTGGCGACGCAGCGGGCACTCGGGACTGAAGTGCTCGCGATGCTCCGGGGCGCACCCAAGGATGCGCTCCCGATGGCGGTGCTCCGCACGGCCGTCTCGATGATGGCCCACACGGACCCCGATGCGAAGGACGATTCCGGCGAGGCCAACCTCAGAAAGGCGCTCCGGCTGATCGGAGGCTTTCCGACCGCGGTCGCAGCGCTGGGCCGGATCCGGGAAGGGCGGGAGCCGGTGGAGCCGCGCGCGGAGCTCTCCGTCGCTGCGAACTTCCTCTGGATGCTCCACGGGCACGACCCGGTCCCGATCTTCGTCCGGGCGCTGGAGACCGCGCTCATCCTTCACGCCGAGCACGAGCTCAACGCGTCGACCTTCGCGGCCAGGCTGACCGCCTCGACCCTCGCCTCGCTCCACGCCGCGATCGCCTCGGCGATGGCGGCCCTCTCCGGGCCGCTCCACGGAGGGGCGAACGAGCGCGTGATCGAGACCCTACTGGGCCTGAAGGACGTCTCCGCGGTGGTCCCCTACGTCCGAGAGATCCTAGCGCGGGGAGAGCGCGTGATGGGCTTCGGCCATCGGGTCTACAAGGGAGAGGATCCGCGCGCGTTCTTCCTGCGGCAGCTCGCCGATGAGCTGACGGTTCGGACCGGGA
>Ga0315314_1003832_pt1 | contig 11571 bp, 9 predicted proteins | sample TDP9_MG_FD_203631 | JGI IMG/M metagenome (GOLD analysis project Ga0315314, IMG submission 203631) | Freshwater sediment microbial communities from Lake Towuti, South Sulawesi, Indonesia - TDP9 | ecosystem: Environmental > Aquatic > Freshwater > Lake > Sediment | place: Indonesia: South Sulawesi...
GTGCCGTCAGGAGCAGCGCTAGGTAGGCTCCCAGGGTCATCAGGTCACCGTGAGCGAAGTTTCCGAAACGTACGATACCGTATATCAAAGTCAAGCCCACCGCCCCCAGGGTGATGATACTACCCAGCACAATGCCGTAACCCATCAGTTCGGTCACGTTTCATCTCCCCAAGAATAGCTTGCCAATCTGCTCATCGGCCAGCATCGCCTGCCCCCTACCCTCCAGGCGGTTCTGTCCCTCCACGAGGACGTAAGCGCGGTCTGAGTTCTCCAGGGCCTTCCGTGCGTTCTGCTCCACAATCAAGAAGGTAACCCCCTGCTGATTGATGGCCCGAATACGCTCGAAGATCAGCTCCACGAACAGGGGAGCCAGCCCCGCCGACGGCTCGTCCAGCAGCAGCATCTGGGGATCAAGCATCAGCGCCCGGCCTAGCGCGACCATCTGCCTCATCCCGCCACTCAACTTCCCCACCCTTGTCCCGCGCCGCCCCTTCAAGTCCGGGAACAGATCATATACCTCCTCTACCCGCGACCGATAGTCGTCGTCGCGGATGAAGGCTCCCATCTCCAGATTTTCCTGCACAGTCAACGAGGCAAAGACGTTATCTTCCTGCGGCACATAGCACAGACCCCGACGCACAATCTGTTCCGGTGGCAGACCGGTGATCTCCTGGCCAGCGAAGAGGACGTGGCCCCTCCGGGCCCTCAGGAGCCCAAAGATCATCTTCATCAGCGTTGACTTGCCGGCGCCATTGGGACCGATGATGGAAACGATCTCCCCCCTTTCCACCCGGATGGAGACATCGTGCAGGATCTCCATCTCGCCATAGCCAGCGACGACGCTATTGACCTCTAGCACGTCCATCACTGCTCTCCCCCCAAGTAGGCCTCCAGCACCCGCGGGTCGTTCCGGATCACCTCCGGCCGACCCTCGGCTAACCTCCTGCCGTTGTTCATGACAATGACCGGGTTACAGGTACTCATCACCAGATCCATGTCATGCTCGATGAGGAAGATAGTCACCCCGCGCTCAAAGGCCAGCCGCCGGATGTACTCCACCAGACGCTTCAAGAGGGTGGGATTTACCCCGGCGCCTGGCTCGTCCAACAGGAGGAACTGCGGATCCGCCATCATAGTGCGCGCGAGCTCCAGAATCCGTTTCTGCCCGGAGGAGAGGTTACCTGCGTATTCGTCCTTCAGATCAATCAACTCCACGAACTCCAGTACCTCCAGTGCCTTTTCCTTGAGCCCCCTTTCCTGGCCTCGCACCCGCCAGGGCTGCAGCCAGGTGTATAGCAGATTCTCCCCGGCTTGGCCCGGCGGCACCAGCATGAGGTTCTCCAGCACTGTCATGAGCTTGAGCTCACGAGTGATCTGAAAGGTCCGGCAGATGCCCTTGTGGAAGATCTTGTGCGGCGGTAATCCATCAATGCGTTGTCCCTCGTAGTAGACAGCCCCACCATCGGGCTTGTACAGCCCCGAGATAAGGTTGAAGAGAGTCGTCTTACCGGCCGCATTGGGACCGATCAGGCCGGTAATGGTGCAGCGCGCCACCTCCAGAGAGACGTCGCTGACCGCCATCAGCCCACCAAAGGACTTGCTCACGCCCTGAAGCCGCAGGATCGACCGGTCCTGATTGCCGCTGCTGAGATCGCTCAATAGCGCATTCCTCCCCCACTCTTGAAAATCTGCAGGGGGGCCAATCGCCACCCCTGATGGCTTCAATTCTACCACAATGTCTCGATGTGAGCAACACTCGTCAGGGCGCAGTCAGGGCTACCTGTCTCCACCCCTGAGCCCTCGACCGGGGCCAGTGGGGTCCTCTCCCTGTGCCAGAATGTCGTGCCTGACAAAGTGCCCTCCATCGCCTGGGAGCGCTCTCCTACGCCGTGCAAGGCGCTGCTGATGCCAAGTGGCCGCCAAGGCAGAGCCTCGCCAAGGCCACGCGCAAGAACCGAATCGGCTCGAGCTGATGCAGGTAGGCCAACCGCGCTTGAGATATCCGTTTTGCCAGATCTGTCATTCTGAGGAGCGATAGCGACGAAGAATCTCCTGTTCTCATGCAGAAACGGGATTCTTCGCTCCCGCTGGTCGCTCAGAATGACGGATACCATTGCTCGGCTGATCCAGGCATGACTTGACAGACACGCAATTCCCACTATAATAGTAAGGAAGTCCCGGGAATTGCCATATAGCAGACCGTGATTTGATAGATTGTGGCCTGGATATGTCGCTGCCAATGGAGGGAGCGGTATTGTGCTCCCTCGTGGCTTTTGGATCGGTACCTGATGGGCTGTCTTGCGGATCTCCCCAGGCGGACCAAGACATAGCGGCGTGCTACTGCCCGCAGAGCCGATCGTTGTCCGGGGGAGTCGTCAAGGGAAAGGAGGTGATGCCAGGGGGAGATTGCTTGCGTATCTCGTCCATTCGTGTTTCAAAACCTGCATTCGACAGGAGGAGACATGCTTACACACAATAGAGCCTGGAGCATCATCACATTCGGTGTGATGCTCAGCCTGCTTCTCAGCGCCTGCGTTGCTCCGCCCCCTCAGGTGGTTAAGGAGAAAGTGCTGGAGACCGTGGTGGTGGAAAAGGAGGTGCCGGTCGAGAAGGAGGTAGTCAAGGAGATCCCGGTCGAGAAGGTCGTCGAGAAGGAGGTGGTCAAGGAGGTCGAGGTCGAGAAGGTGGTGGTGGTGACGCCCATGCCAGTCGGCAAACTGAAAGTGGGCATCAATGCCGAGTATCCGCCCTTTGAGATGGTGGATGAGGCGGGCAACATCGTCGGCTTCGACTGCGACCTTTTCGAGGCCATCGCCAAAGCGGCCGGCTTCGAGTTCGAGTTGATCAACACCCGCTGGGACGGCATCTTCGTGGCCTTGGCCTCCGGCGAGTTCGACGCCGTCATCTCGGCGGCCACCATCACCGAGGAACGGGCCAAGACGGTGGACTTCAGCGATCCCTACTTCAACGCTGGGCAGATGATCGCGGTCCGCGCCGACGAGGCACGGATCAAGGGTCCTGAGGATCTGGCCGGCAAGAAGGTGGGCGTCCAGTTGGGCACCACCGGCGACATCTGGCTGACGGAACAGACCAAAGCCGAGGTGGTGCGGTACGACGAGAACACCCTGGCTTTCCAGGCGCTGGCCGCCGGCGACGTGGATGCGGCGGTGGCCGACGGCCCGACGGCCATCGAGATCGTCAGGGCCAACCCGGAGATGAAGCTCAAGGTGTTGCCGGAAGTCTACACCGAGGAGCAGTACGGCATCGCCGTGCGCAAGGAGCGCCCGGAGGTGCTGGCAGCCATCAACGCCGGTCTGGCTGCGGTCAAAGCCAGTGGCGAGTACGACGAGATCCGCAACAAGTGGCTCGCCGTGCCGGCAGCTCCAGCAGCACCGCCAGTTGAGGAGGCAAGGTGCGTGCTCAAGTCGGTGGAGAAGGTGGACGATTATACCGTGAGATTCACCTTCTACCGTCCCCATGCTCCCTTCCTGGCCCAGTTGGCCTCGGCCATGATGCCCATGGTCAGCCCCACTGCGGTTAAGAAGAATATGGCGGACAGCTTCAAGAACCCGGTGGGCACAGGCCCCATGAAGTTCGTGGAGTGGAAGCCCGAGGACACCGTCACCATCGTCCGCAACGATGACTACTGGGGCGAGAAGGCCAAGCTGGACAAGATGGTCTTCCGTGTCATCAAAGATGACGCCGCCCGGCTCCTGGAGCTGCAGACGGGGACCATTGATGGTGCCGACAGCATTCGGCCCGACGACATCCCGGTGGTCGAGGGCGACCCGAAGCTGGCCCTGTATGTACGTCCGGCTTTCACCATCGGCTACCTGGGGATGAATACCGACCGCGAGCCCTTCAATAAGCTGGAGGTGCGCCAGGCCATCAACCATGCCATTGACAAGAAGGCCATCGTGGATGCCATCGCTCCTGAGACGGGCCAGCCGGCCAAGGAGTACCTGCCGCCCTTGATGTGGGGTTACAATGATGAGATCGTGGACTATGAGTACAACCCCGAGAAGGCGAAGGAGTTGCTGGCCAAGGCCGGTTACCCCGAGGGCTTGGAGCTGTACCTGTGGTACCTGCCGGTGCGGCGATCGTACTATCCTGAGGCCAAGCTGATCGCCGAGATCATGCAGAAGCAGCTTCAGGGCATCGGCGTCAACTGCCACCTGGTGACCTACGACTGGGGCACTTACCTGTACAAGGTCCGCCACGACGAGGCCGACCTGTGGATGCTGGGCTGGATGTCCGACTTCGGTGATCCGGACAACAACCTCTTCACCTTCTTTGGTGGGACCACCGATAGCTGGGCCAAGGGGCCGCCTGACCAGGAGCTGTACGACCTGCTGATCAAGGCCAAGTCCGAGCCCGACGTCGCCAAGCGCACCGAGATGTACCATCAGGCCAACCAGCGCATCCACGACATCGCCCTGGGTGTGCCGGTGATGCACAACGCCGGTGCCTTCGCCGCCAAGAAGGAAGTCAAGGGCGTCGTCCCTGACCCCTTCTATCTGGAGTACTGGTGGGACCTCGTGACCCCCACTGGCACCTTCATCTGGGGGCGGGCCGGCGACGCCGTGGGCCTGGATGCCTGGGACGAGACCGATGGCGAGTCCTTCATGGTGACCAACCAGATCTTCGAAGGGCTATACGCTCGGGAGTCTGGCAAGACCGACATCGTGCCGAAGCTGGCCGACGGGATGCCCGAAGTCTCTGCCGATGGGCTGGTATGGACCATCAAGCTCAAGAAGGAGATCAAGTTCCATGACGGCACAGACTTCAACGCCGACGCCGTGCTCTTCAACATCGAGCGGGCCTGGGATCCGAACCATCCCTATCGCAACTCCGCCCACACCAATGAGTATGTCTACTTCGCCGACTTCTTCGGCGGGTTCAAGGGAGAATAGGTTCATCCGGTGTCAGGCCATATCTACAGTGCAGGGGGATCTTCCCCCTGCACTGTACTTTAAGAAGAAAGGAATAAACGTTTGGGTCGCTATATTATCCAGCGTTTGCTTTTATTGTTTTTCGTCCTGTTGGGGATTTCGGTCATCACGTTTACGATGATGCACCTCGTCCCAGGCGGCCCGGCTGAGGCGATGCTGGGCGAGCACGCCACGGATGAGGCGGTGGCCCGCTTCAGAAAGGCGTACGGCCTGGATGATCCCATACCCATCCAGTACTTACGCTATATCAGCAAAGTGGCCCGGGGGGACCTGGGGCGCTCTGTGCGCACCAATTTCCTGGTCACGGAGGAATTGGCCCAGCGATTTCCGGCCACAGTGGAATTGACCTTGGGAGCTATGTTGGTGGCCTGTTTGGTTGGCATTCCAGCCGGCATCGTGGCCGCCTACCGTCACAATTCTTTCTTCGACTTGTCCACCATGGTCGGGGCCCTGATTGGCGTCTCCATGCCCGTCTTCTGGCTGGGCTTAATTCTGATGTACATTTTCGGCTTCAAGTTGCAATGGCTTCCCCCTTCCGCACGCCTGACAGTGGGGGTCGAACTGAAGACCATCGCTGAGACCTATAATCTCAAAGCTGCCTTCACCGGGCCCACCGGGGCCAAGGTCATCATCTTCACCGATTTCCTCTCCAACTTCTATATCCTCGATGCCCTCATCACCCGCAACTTGACGGCCTTAGCGGATATCCTCAAACACCTGGTGCTGCCTTCCCTAGCTCTAGGCAGCATCCCCATGGCTTTCGTCGCCCGCATGACCCGCAGCAGTCTCCTGGAGGTGCTGAGCCAGGACTACATCCGTACTGCCCGAGCCAAGGGGCTGCAAGAACAGGTAGTGATCCTGGTTCATGCCCTGAAGAATGCCTTCCTGCCGATCAGCACAGTGATCGGTCTGCTGCTGGGCGGCCTTCTGGGAGGGGCCATCTTGACCGAGACCATTTTCTCCTGGCCGGGGATGGGGCGTCTGATAGTGGATCGTGTTCTGGCCCGCGACTACTCTGCTGTGCAGGGGGGTGTTTTGCTGATCGCTTTTGTGTTTGTGGTGATCAACCTTTTGGTGGACGTCTCCTACGCTTATCTGGATCCTCGTATTCGCTTCGACTAGACGGGACAGTGTGGTTCAGTGGCACTGTCAAAGGAGAAAAGATGAAAAGTGGCCCCGCCGTGGTCAGCCCAGCACAGAAGAGGGGTTCAATAGAGCTGCCAGAGAAAAGGAGCGTCGTTTTTCAATTTCAAGAGCGAGCCCCCACCAGCCTTTGGCGTGACGCGCTGCGTCGCCTGCTGAGGAACAAGCTGGCTATTATGGGCATGGCCATCCTGGGCATTTTTCTTCTCTGTGCCATATTGGCCCCCTTCCTATCACCCTATGATCCCACCGCGCAGGAGCTGACGATCCGGCGCCAACCGCCTTCGCCTAAGCACGTTTTCGGCCTGGATGACTTGGGGCGCGACATCTTGAGCCGGATCATCTGTGGGGCTCAGCTCTCCCTGCGCGTAGGCGTGCTCTCTGTCAGCTTTGCCATTGTGCTCGGCACCTTGTTGGGGGCTGTATCAGGTTACTGGGGAGGTTGGGCGGACAATGCGGTCATGCGATTGATGGACATCATGTTGGCCTTTCCTGCCCTCCTTCTGGCCATCGCCATCGTGGCCATCCTGGGGCCGGGACTCATGAACATGCTGGTCGCCATCGCCATCGTCTCTATCCCCACCTACGCGCGTCTGGTTCGAGCTCAGGTCCTGTCGGCTAGAGAGCAAGATTACGTCTTGGCCGCTCGCGCTATCGGCGTCGGCCCGATGCGGATGCTCTTTCGGAGCATCCTGCCCAATTGTATCACCCCTGTCATCGTCCAAGGTACCCTGGGGATCGCCACGGCCATCCTGGATGCAGCCGGACTGAGCTTCCTCGGCCTGGGGGCCCAACCCCCTACTCCGGAATGGGGGGCTATGCTCGGTGAAGGAAGATTCTCCCTGTTCACTGCTCCTCACATCATCGTCTTCCCCGGTATCGCTATTATGTTAACCGTCTTGGGCTTCAACCTGCTGGGAGATGGCCTGCGTGACGCTTTGGACCCCCGCCTGCGCATGGATTGAGCCTTTGAGGGTTAAGGGGGGAGAATGGAGGGGATTCCAATGATGAACTCTGAAGTCGGAAAGGTAAGGAGAAACGTGGCTTCACTTATCCCCTGGGGGCGCGTCCCCTGGTGGGCGGTCATCATTGGTGTCCTCGGCATCTTCGTCGGTTACTCAGTGTTGAGCTCGGAGGCCTATCTCAAAGTCCTCAGCTTCGTCCTGCAGGGGGTCAAGCTGACCTTGCAGACCACCCTGTTGGCCTTCGCCCTGGCGCTGCTGCTGGGCCTGATCGGGGGCCTGGGGCGCGTTTCCAGAAACCCCATTCTGTACGCTATCGTGACCCTCTACGTCGAGGTCATTCGCGGCCTCCCCATGCTGGTCATCATTTTGTACACTGGCTTCGTCATCGGCCCCTGGATCCGTGACGCCACCGGCGGCGCCTTCGACCCCCCCATGCTGCAACGGGCCATCATCGGGCTGGGGTTCGGCTATGGTGCCTATCTGACCGAGGTCTACCGAGCTGGGATCCAATCCATCCACCGGGGCCAGATGGAGGCCGCCCGCTCCCTGGGCATGACCTACTTTCAGGCCATGCGCTATATCATCCTGCCCCAGGCCTTTCGGGTCATCCTGCCTCCCCTGGTCAATGACCTGTCCGCCCTGCTCAAGGACTCTTCGCTGATCTCGGTCATCGCCCTGCCCGAGCTGCTGCAGATGGGCCGCCTGTACGCTTCGCGGACCTTTCGTGCTTTCGAGCCCTATAACAGCGTGGCCCTGCTGTATCTGGTCATGACCCTGGTGCTTTCCTCGTTGAGTAGAGTGCTGGAGAGGAGAATGAGAATTGGCGAGTGAGCCCATTATTCAGATCCGGGAGCTTCACAAGCGCTTCGGCCATGTCGACGCGGTGCGTGGCGTCAGCCTGGAGGTCTATCCCGCCGAGGTGGTGGTCATCATTGGTCCCAGCGGCTCCGGCAAGTCTACCCTGTTGCGCTGCATCAACGGCCTGGAGACCCCCGATTCGGGCACGGTCATCGTGGATGGCTTCCTGGTGACCGATCCCAGGACCGACATCAACAAGGTGCGCGCCGAGGTGGGCATGGTCTTTCAGTTGTTCAACCTCTTCCCCCACCTGACCGCGCTGGGGAATGTCACGCTGGCCCAGCGGGTAGTGCGCAAGCGCTCGAAAGAAGAGGCCGAGGCCGTTGCTATGGAGCAATTGACCAAGGTGGGCATCCCCGAGAAAGCCCACGCCTACCCCGGTCAGCTCTCCGGGGGGCAGCAGCAGCGGGTGGCCATCGCCCGTGCTTTAGCCATGGAGCCCAAGATCATGATGTTCGACGAGCCCACCTCAGCCCTCGACCCGGAGATGATCAAAGAGGTGCTGGACGTGATGCTAGACCTAGCCAAGGAGGGGATGACCATGGTCGTGGTCTCCCACGAGATGGGGTTTGTGAAGGCTGCTGCCGACCGCATGGTGTTCATTGACGAGGGGCGGATAGTCGAGGAGACAACTCCTGAACAACTCTTCACCAACCCCCAGCATGAGCGTACCAAGCTATTCCTGAGCAAGATCCTCTATTGATCTACCTGGAATCGCAGAACACCCGCCGCGCGAGCCCCTTCTCATGGATGGGAAGAGGCTCTTGACCTGCTACGGACTTGGCGTAGCCTGCTGAGAACGGGAGAGCCTCAATGCGTATCACTCAACTGGAACTGATCCCTGTCGCCTTTCCCGATCCCCCCTTGCGCAACTCCTGGGGTGTGCATGCCCCCTTCGCCCTGCGCACCATACTTCGGCTCCACACTGACGAAGGGCTGGTGGGGTTCAGCGAGACCTACGGTGGGGAGGGAGTGGTCCTGGCACTGCGGCAGGCCAAGGAGCAGGTAACGGGCGCCAATCCCTCTGACCTTAACCGGCTGCGGCTCCTCATACACAATCCCCGTGTCTTCGCTGCCGTAGAGGTAGCTTGCTTGGACCTCATGGCCAGAGCCTCGGGCCAGCCTCTGTCCTACCCACTGGGTGGACAGGTACGCGATCGCGTGCATTTCTGCGCTTATCTCTTCTTCAAGTACGCCGATGGTTCGACTTCGCCCGTCACAGGAGACCGCTGGGGTGAGGTCCTCACCCCTGAGGCGATGGTGGCACTGGCTCAGTCGTTCGTGGCCGAGCATGGTTTCCGGGCCCTCAAGGTGAAGGGGGGTGTACTACCACCCCAGCAGGAGGCGGAGACAATGCGCCTCCTGCGAGAGGCATTTCCCGAGCACCACCTGCGCATAGATCCCAATGCCGTCTGGTCGGCCGAGACAGCGGTTCGGTTCGTCCGGGAGACACGCGAACTGGACTTGGAGTATGTGGAGGATCCCACCTGGGGGATCGGCGGTATGGCCGCCGTGCGCCGGCGAGTGGACGTGCCCCTCGCTACCAACATGTGTGTCACTGCCTTCGAACACATCGCACCGGCCGTTGAGACTGGAGCAGTCGACGTGATCCTCCTCGACCATCATTCCTGGGGCGGGCTGAGGGCCAGCCAGGAATTGGCCGCCATCTGCCGGGCCTTCGGGCTAGGGCTTTCCATGCACTCCAACAGCCATCTGGGAGTCTCACTCGCAGCCATGGCGCATCTGGCAGCCAGCATCCCCAACCTGCTCCACGCCTGCGACACTCACTATCCTTGGTTGCAGGAGGATGTGCTGGTGGGAGGGAAACTCCAGTTCGTGAATGGCGCACTCGCCGTGCCAGAGGGACCAGGGCTGGGAGTGGAGCTCGACGAGGAGAAACTGCAGGCCCTCGCGGAGAACTATGTTCGGTTTGGCGAAGGTGAACGAGACGACTCGACAGAGCTGCTCAAGCGCGAGCCGGATTGGCTGCCCCTTAGGCCCCGATGGTGAGGAGGAAAGTGGAGACGACACTTGGCCCATAACATCTGGGGCCCCGAGTGGTAGGACTTGCCTGTGCGCTGCGGTCCACGTACAATCAGTATGGACACCGAGAGTGAGGATTGGAGACACAGACAATGACCCAACCGATCGCCAGGAAAGTGACTATCTCGTTGCCCGACACACTACTGAGGTACGCTGACGCCAGGGCTGCCGAAAGTGCAATGAGCCGGAGTCAACTCATTGCCGAGCTGCTCCTTAGGTTGAAACAGCAGGAGGAGGATGCTTTGGCTGCCGAGGGCTACCGCTTCTACGCTCATGAAGCAGAGGATTTCGCCGAGACGAGCCGACGAGCAGTGTCGGAGGCCTTGAGTGAGGCCGGCTAGGCGGGGCGAAATCTACTGGGTGGAATTCGACCGCGTGAAGGTGAGTGAGCAGGAAGGTTGAGCAGCATGACGCGGAACAAGGAGTTGAACCAAGTCACCCGGACGGGGCTCTACTGGCCGGGCAAGCGCACGGAGGTGGAGCGTGTCGCCCTGCCGTTCCAGGTAGTAGAGACGGTCAATGTCTCCCGCGCCACGCGGGAGGAAGCACCGCTTTTCGCGGCTACCCAGGGCCAGGAGGCCGAAGGCTGGTGCAACAAACTGATCTGGGGGGAGAACAAGTACATCATGGCCTCACTGCTTGACCAGGGCTTCGCTGGCAAGATAGACCTCATCTACATTGACCCACCCTTCGCTACTGGGGCGGACTTCAGCGTCAATATCAAGGTGGGTGATGAAGAGTGGACCAAAGAGGCATCCGTGATAGAGGAGAAAGCCTATCGGGATACCTGGCGCAAGGGCATGGATTCGTATCTTCAGATGATGTACGACCGTGCAGTGCTGATGCGAGACCTTTTGGCGGAGGATGGGAGTATCTATGTGCATTGCGACTGGCATGTTGGTCACTACATCAAGCTTGTACTGGACGAGATATTCGGCAAGGAGAATTTGATCAATGAGATCACTTGGTACTACCGCAATGTCGGTCTCAAAGTCAAGGCAAGCTGTTTTCACAATGTGGGAGAGCACCTCTACTGGTATGGGAAGGGCCGTAAGCACACGTATCATGAGGTATACGTGAAAAGGAAAGTTGCCTCACGACAACCCCTGGTCGAGTGGGATCCAGTGCAGAGAAAGACGGTGACGAAGAAGGACCAACACGGAAACGTGATGTATACGGAGCTGACAGAACGAAGGGTGCAAAACGTTTGGGATATACCTAGGATAGCGCCAACCTCAGGAGAGAGGGTAGGGTTCCCCACTCAAAAACCTGAAGCCCTCATGGAACGAGTCATCAAAGCCTCCTCCAACGAAGGCGACCTTGTGGCCGATTTCTTCTGCGGTTCGGGCACGACAGGAGTAGTGGCAGAAAGGTTAGGGCGTCGGTGGATTATGGCTGATCTTTCGCGATTTGCCATCCAAGTCACTAGGAAACGCCTCTTGGATATCCCCAACTGCAAGCCGTTTGAGGTCCTGAACCTGGGTAAGTACGAGCGCCAACACTGGCAAGTGCACGTCAACGGGCAAGGGGCTAAAGAAGATGAGGTGTTGACCCGCTATCTGGACTTTATCGTGCAGTTGTACCGTGGGGAGCAGGTTACAGGTTTTGCA
>Ga0315314_1003833_pt1 | contig 11570 bp, 10 predicted proteins | sample TDP9_MG_FD_203631 | JGI IMG/M metagenome (GOLD analysis project Ga0315314, IMG submission 203631) | Freshwater sediment microbial communities from Lake Towuti, South Sulawesi, Indonesia - TDP9 | ecosystem: Environmental > Aquatic > Freshwater > Lake > Sediment | place: Indonesia: South Sulawesi...
GTTCACCCAAGGAAGTTTCTCCAAACCCTCCTCACCGCAGATGTGGCCACGGCTCAAGCTACCCTGTATAACAATTCAAGTTGACCTGTCAGTGGGGGGTGGCTAAGATAGGGACTAAACTGTTACGTTTCATGCGCTTTCGAAGTCGATCAGATAAAAGGAAAATTGTCAATCCGAGAAGCGCCAGGAACACAATAAACGCTTCTATTGGAATATGGTGGCTTCCCTTGAAATAGGTTGAAACTTTCGCCAGAACCCCCACGGCGAGCAGGTAAATTCCCACGAATAAAACCGTGAAGGAATTATAAAGGAATGAGTGGGATACGTAAAAGTCCACATTGAACAGCCGCGCACGGAAAAGCGCTTTTAAAATAAGAATATTAGCCACGATGAGTGCACCAATATTTACGATTTCCAGGTTCAAATTCAAGGATTTGAATAGCAAGGCCTGGCTGACCGTGTAGATTCGTACAGCAAAAAGACCCCCAATGCCCAGAACCATGAACTTGACCTGCCATCGCATGCGCCCACTGGAGTTGCGAAGCGTCCTCTCTAAATTCATCAGGATGAGTATCCCACTCATCAGAAAGACAAGATGGAAAACATATCCCGACAGGCCCAGCTTGAGCAGCCCCGCCAATGTTAGACCCAAAAGGGTTTCCGCGCTAAAGAAGGCATTATCAAAAATTGTTACCATCCCGAGAGGAATGGCAAAAATTGAAATGAGTACCCATTTCCATTTCGTTACGAATTCTATGTAATTTGCCCGGCCAAAAGTCAGGCTGAATAGCAGCCAGATCCCGGGCAAAAATGCCGCGGCAACAAACCTCAACCGCTGCCAGCGCAAGATTTCCCCCGCTGAAGCAGCATAGAAACTGAGGCCATTGAATACTGCCTCAATTGCAAGGGTTATCATGCCAATGGCAAAAATTCGATGTACAAAAGAATGCCTATCCCGAAATAAAACCAAGATGGCCAGAACGGAAGAAAAGGCAGCGACAGCAAAAGAAATGAGAAGATTAAAAGTCATGAGAAAATACCGTGAGGCGATTTATTAAGGAGTCCATAATTGATTAGACATTTTCTTCCGTTCATTTGTTGTCACCGTTCACCCTGAGCTGTGAGCCTGTCGAACAGTCGAAGGGTGCGTTGCGAGCCGCTCATGCTTCGACAAGCTCAGCACGAACGGCTGTGGATTCAGGCTGCAGTGTCCATACAATTATGGACTGATTAGTAACAGCATAGAACATAGCGCAGAGCGCATAGCGAATTGCTGGCTGAGGCTCATCAAGGATATGAACACTGGGTGTCCGTTGCAGCTGTTGAATTCTGAGGCAATATAGAAGTCGGGGTGGCACCCGCATTTGTGGGTGTTACTGTCGCCAATGAGTCAACCGCCGTAACTATCGTTGTTGTAACAGTGGCATTAGAAGTGCCTATAATCCCGCATACACTGCCGATGTTTCCATTCTTATCTAATTTCAACACCCATACATCGGCATTGCCCGCACCGAACAAAGAAGTCTCCCCACCCACAATGTATCCCCCATCCGACGTCTGCCGGATAAAATTCGCTGAATTGCTGCCATCTCCTCCGTAAGTCTTCTGCCATTCGATATTGCCATTTGAATAAAGCTTCAATACCCACATGTCGCTTAAGACAGGAATAACTAAAGAACTCTTTCCAGCAATGACGTATCCTCCATCGGAGGTCTGCTGGACGGTGTAAGCCTTATCATCAAGACCTCCACCGTAAGTTTTCTGCCACACAACGTCCCCATTGGAATCAAGCTTCAATACCCAAAAATCCGCAAAGCCAGCACCAAAAGATTCTGTCTCCCCCGCCACAATATATCCGCCATCAGGGGTCGTCTGCTGGATAGAATGAGCCACATCATCATCGAGACCGCCGTAAGTCTTCTGCCACTCAATAACCCCACTCGAATTAAGCTTCAATACCCAAAAATCCGCCAAACCAGCACCAAATGAACCTGTCTCCCCCGCCACAATATAACCACCATCGGAAGTCTGCTGGATAGAATAGGCTATATCATCGCCACTCCCTCCGTACCGTGTCTGCCACTCAACAATCCCATTGGAATCAAGCTTCAATACCCAGACATCATAATCGCCAGAACCGAAGGAGTTTGTCTCTCCGGCCACAATGAATCCGCCGTTGGAGGTTTGCTGGATGGAATGGGCTATATCATAATTAGGACCGCCGTAAGTCTTCTGCCACTGAATGTTCCCATCCGCATCCAACTTCAATACCCATACTTCTGTATTGGCCCCAAATGAAGAGGTCTCACCAGCGACGATGTATCCGCCGTCAGAAGTTTGGCGAATGGAGCGGGCAAAATCATATCCGCTTCCCCCATAGGTCTTTTCCCACTGAATGGCCCCATTGGAATTTAGCTTGAACACCCATATATCCGCATTTACAACCCCGAAAGAATATGTTTCCCCAGCTACGATGAAGCCGCTATCCAAGGTTTGCTGGATGGAATGGGCCACATCATCGTTGCCTCCCCCATAAGTCTTGGCCCAGTTCACGGCTGTTGCCCCGAAATCTTGCCCTGTGATATTTGCATTGCTTATGCTAACTGACCTGCTTGTCGGGGTGAAGACATAGCCTGCCTTGGACGGAGTAATCACGTAGGAGCCGTTGGATAAACCGGTAAACTGGTAGGTACCGTTTGAGTCTGTAGTGGTTGAGGCGGAGCCCGTTCCCGTAAGCGCCATGGTTACCCCAGCCAACCCAGAACCATCTGAGGTTACTCTACCGGAGATCGAGTATCTCTCTCCTCCACCTCCCGGGCCGCAACTTGCCAGGCTAATGACAATAACATAGAATATGATAAATATAAAAGTTCGTAACAATTTAGCATTTTGAAAAGACAAGCTAAATTTCATTGAAAAATGAAAAGTGCAAATGTGAAGGAAAAATTCTATTAATTTTGAAATTTCCATCTTGCATTTTTGACAATAACTTAGGGCCTCGGAATGACCAGATAGTATACGTCATCGGTGGATTCCAAGCTCACCCAGTAACCCAACCATGGCACCAGTGCTGCGCCGTCCTCATCCGTCATGTAGGAATAGGTATCTCCCCAATCCTTTCCATTATAATAATAAAGGGCATTTAAAATCCAGCCATTAATTACCGCCTCATGCCAGGATACGGGCGCTTGGTTACCTTTTTGAATCTTTACATCGGAAAGCCTTACATTGCCGGCATATGGATTGCTGATCAGGTTCATACCAGAATGGAGCAGGTAGGCATATTCAAGCCCTGGCACATCTTCGTAGCTTGCCAGTTCAATCAAGGTTGGATTTTGGGCATATAATAAGAATCCCTCACCTGCCATTACGGGCTCCAAAGTTGTTACCTCGGTGTAGTATTCTGAGCTGGAATCCCATCGATAAACTTCTGAACTCCCGAGAGCCTGTTGTCCATCAATTTGAGCATTATTAATGTCCCTGGGGATACCTACCAGGTTATAGCCTCTAAGGAGTTGTATCTTGGGACCCGTTACGTATCCGGAAGTTGGATAAGTAAGTGTCATCCCGTTAGACATCTTAGCCTTAAAGTAGAATTTGTGGATCGCGGCAGGACCGAGCTTTGTTCGGTAGGTGCAATTTGCGCCTGTCTGGTAGTCACCCTTGCAAGACATATCATATTCATAAAAATCTTCCTCAAAAGGATCATTCCTCTGAGTCATAAACAGTTTCACATACTGGGGTAGGCCTCCGGCATCCTTTACAACGACCCTAAACTCGTATTCCACATCTACTTTTGGTTTTCCATTCACCAGGTTATCACTGTCATTCCCGCCATCTGGCCTCTCAATGCATGGGATTCCGCCATCTGTGCAGCTAATTTGGAAATCACCCCGAATCTCAACAGGAGTTCCAGGTGACCAGTTCGAGATGACAGAGGTATGGAGGGCGCAGCGAGCCCTTACTCGCACGCTATAATGGCCTCCAACAATCCATGTCTTTTGCTGGTTTGCAGCTCCCCAGAGGGAAAGGTCCGTTCCATCTCCTCTCCAGTCAAATTGAAATTCCAACGGGTGGCCAAGGTTTGATGAAGCACCGCTGGCAATATAGGTATAGGAAGTGCCATTAGTCCCACTGGTAGGCCCACTGGGAGCGTTGGGGGTTGCAACTACCTCGAAATTGACAGTGATACTCTTCGGCCCATTTACAAAAAGGGGGGTGGGATTTGTAGCTCCAGAAAGGTCTCCAGACCAGCCAATGAAAGCATAGCCAGAGGTAGCTATGGCTGAGACAGGAACGCTATCCCCGCTGTTATACCAGTTTGTTCCAGAAGGACTCACTGTCCCTCCCCCAGTAGGATTCACCGCAGTGATTAAACTATACTGAGTCGTAAAATTGGCTGTGTAGGTCGTACTCGCAGATGGAACAGTAACCGTATGACTCTGGGCCCCCCCATCACTCCAGGAGGAGAAAACGTAGCGAGTTCCTGAAGAACCATCTTCAGGTGAAAGGACTGCAAGGGTATGAGCAGAGCCCGGAGTCCAGTTGAAAGTGTAAGCTGCCGTGTAAGGAGAGCCATCTACCACGACTTGCCGACCCGAAGGACTGGTGGTGACAGTATAAGGAAGAGTGATGGCTACAGAAAGCGCACTCGACCACCCAGACATCACTTCAGGATGGAGCTTGCACCGAGCTTGGGCTTTCACGGCATAGGACCCACCAGAAGACCATGTCTTGGAAGCAGTGGTAGAGGAGGACCAGCCGGAGTAAGTCCCATCCCCCCAATCAAAGCGGTACTCCGGAGAATGACCCTGACCCAGGTTGGAGACAGAACCCCCCGTAGAAAATGTGTAACTGCTCCCAGTAGTCCCACTGGTAGGCCCATCAGGAGTATTTGGAACAGTAATAGTCTCAGGAATGGCCGTAAATTGGGCCGTTACACTCTTCGGCCCGTTCATGATCAAAGAAGCCGGATTGGCTGACCCGGCAAGATCCCCTGCCCACCCCGAAAAGCTATAATCCGAACTGGCTGTGGCCGAAAGGGTCACACTCTGCCCACTTTCGTACCAATTCGCCCCTGAAGGACTGACCGTCCCTCCCCCAGCAGGATTTACGGCAGTGGCTAAACTATATTGGGTCCTAAAGTTAGCCGTGTAGGTCCCTCCCGAAGAAGGAACCGTAATCGTATGCCCCTGCGCCTCCCCATCGTTCCAGGAGGAAAATATAGATCGGCTACCTCCAGCCTCGGCCTGCGGCGAGGGTGCTAACAGCGAATGCGACGATCCTACTTCCCAGCCGAAGGTCTGGGGAGCTACAGCTGGAGGGGCCGAATCTACCACAACCTGAAGACCCGGGGGGTCCGTCGATACAGTAACAATCGCCCCCACCACCTCATTTGAGTAGCCACTTTCATTATTGGAGGTATCATAGGCAGTGACAGTAATGTAGTAAGTCAATCCCTTCCCAAGGCCATCAAGAGTATAAGTCGTCACATTTCCAACATCGATTGAACCCTGGTATGTTCCAGAAGCGATTATCCCATAACGGATCCTGTATCCTGCCAGGTCATCTAAGGATGTCCCATCTTCATTGGTTGTCGGGAGATCCCAGGCCAGTTTTATTTGAGCGGTCACAGCAAATATGGCTACGGAAAGAGTACTTGACCACTCAGAAACTATTTCCGGATGCGTGGCACACCGGGCCTGAGCCCTGACAGCGTAGATGCCTCCCGATGACCAGGCCTTCGAAGCTGCGGAAGAAGATGACCAACTCGAAAAAGTCCCATCCCCCCAATCAAAACGATACTCCACAACATGACCCAAATTGGATGAAGAACCCCCAGTCGAAAAACTATAACTATTCCCAACCTGCCCACTGACCCGTCCACTTGGAACGCTGGGAGTGGCAATAACTTCGGGAATGGCCGCAAACGGGGCTATTACACTCTTCGGGCTGTCCATCATCAAAGAAGCTGGATTGGCTGAACCCGTAAGATCCCCCGACCACCCTGAAAAGGTGTATTCCACACCGGCAATGGCCCAAATGGAAACATCCTGCCCACTGTCATACCAGTTCGTTCCCGCAGGATACACGCTGCCTCCTTCCGCAGGACTCACGGAAGTAGTAAGACTATACTGAGTCGTAAAATTGGCGATATACGTCTCACTCCCAGAGCCAACTGTGATCGTATGCGCCTGCGCCCCCCCATCACTCCAAGAAGAAAAAACATACCGAGTCCCTGGAGGACCATCTTGCGGAGAATCGACTGAAATGGTATGCACAGACCCCGCATCCCAATCGAAAGTATAAGGAGATGTATAATAAACCCCGTCCGCCAGCACCTGTAATCCCACCGGATTAGTAGCGATAGTTATTTGAGCAGCAAACGCCTCAGAAGATGCAATGATCAAGAATAAAGCAATGAGGATCTTCCAAGCTAATGGTGGGAAAGATATTATTGATTTCCGCATAAAAGGATCGGCTAAGTGCTCTTTTTTAATTACGGTAACGCATTTTTGTCACGGATCATGGAGACTCTTCACTTCGTTCAGAGTGACATCCACTTATTACGTCATTCTCACGAGCGAAGCGACGAAGAATCACTTCCAGGCAGTTTACGTAATCGTATTTATGAAACAGCGTACTAAGGACTGAGAGCGGTTCGTGTGGGGTGAGATTCCAACCTTGATACAAGGGCAGGATTACGAGCCTTCAGACTTATCTGCTGGCTCCTGCAGATAGCTCACAAAGATCTCTTCCGCAAGACGATAACATCTTTCTGCCATTTCCAGCGCTTCTCTGGCATCTTCTTCATCAAACAGGCTCCAGGGATCCGTCCGACTTGCCTCGTCACCATAATCCGTCATAAAATGCTCTTCGATACCAAAGCGCTCCAGAATAGGAATGATTTCATCAATCTGAGGCTTAAAAACATCCCCCAATCTTTTTTGTTCCAGGAGTCTCTTAAGTTGGAGGGAAGGATTATGAGACTTTTCTATGGGTTCGAAAAGAGCGATAATCATCTTGCCCGAATTTTCAATGGAAAGTTGAGAGTTATCCACACAAGAACGCCAAAGCTGATGCTTAAGATTGACACGCCCTTCATTGAGAAATCCTTGGGCCAGTCTCTTTCGATACTCCGCATCTGCTTTAAAGTTCACGATAACCGCTCCAGGTTATCTCCCATCCCTTCTTTGGTGGTTTTTGCCATTCCCAGTAATATTCCCGATTAACCCGCTTCCTTTGCAGGCCTGCTTGGCGAATAATATCTCTAATTTTCGCCTGAGCTTTTTTGAAGAAATCATCTCTATCGAAAAGAATAATGCCATCCACCCCAAGATCCAAAAAGAGTGGGGGGAAATCCTTAAAAACTTCTCCAGGTGTTTTAGCAATAATACAAAATTTTTCCTTAAATTGAGCCTTCAACGGGCTACGAATAAATAAAATCCTCTGAAAAGGCTTCGGTGGAAGGCCCTCGGCAATGATAAAAAGGTCGTAATCGCTGCCCTCTCTTGCATCCCCCCTGGCATGGGATCCGAAAAGGACTATTGAAAAGAGATCATCACCCAGGTAATCTTTATAGCATTTAACAACTTTATCAAATTCTGCTAACCCATTCATAAAGATCCCCGAATTTCAACCATAAGAGCCTTTTATCCTTTATGTTATCATTTTAACAAAATAATTCATACTGTCAAGTTATTGATTTTTCAAATTATTTTGCAGCCATCCCCTAACGATTGCTGCCATGTTCCTCCCCGAGATCCTACACGCTACTCCCTGCCCTCTATACCTTTCTTGTCTATGTGGTCTAGTTGGTCTATTTGGTCTATTTCGTCTATCTCGTTGGTCTGGTTGATCTGGTTTATCTGGGCTATCAAGTTTATCTAATGTATCTGGTTTGTCTGTGATATTTGGTCTAGATCCAACGTCCAACAGCGCGCACCCAAGGCCCAACACCCAAAATTTCCTCATCATTCCAACATTCCATCATTTTATAATTCCATTATCGCTTCGCTGTCTGGTCTATCTCGTCTGTCTGGTTCTTATCTCGAACCCTGGAATCCGCAACCTTCTTCTATCGTTCAAACATTCTATTATTCCATCATTCCTTTATCAACTATTCCATCGTTCCAACATTCCACTTTCCAAACTTCCATTCTTCCATGATTCCAATATTCCATTATTCTGTATCAGTTTTCACGCCACCCCCAACACCCTACATCCTCTTATTTAATGCGCTCACCTTTTTCCCATTTCACATAAAAAAAATTTACACCATCAATTTATTGGCATCCATAATAGCTCTTGTACCACGCAACAAACCGTCTAATCCCCTCCTCAATCGGTATGCTTGGTTTGAAACCCACATCCTTTATTAAATCGTCCACATCTGCATAAGTGGCAATCACATCGCCAGGCTGCAATGGTAAGAGATTTTTCTTAGCCTTCTTGCCCAGGCAATCCTCCAGAATTTGAATAAAACTCATCAGGTCAACGGGATTGTTATTGCCTATATTATAAAGCCTATATGGCGCATAACCTTTACCCGGATCAGCATTGCCATCTCTCCAACGAGGGTTGGGTCCAGGAACTTTATCCATCACTCTCAAAACACCCTCTATAATATCATCAATATACGTGAAATCCCTTTCCATATTCCCATAGTTAAATACATTAATAGGCCTGCCTTCCAATATGGCCTTCGTGAACAGGAAAAGTGCCATATCTGGCCGTCCCCAAGGACCATAGACTGTGAAAAATCTGAGCCCGGTGCATGGTATATTGTACAGATTTGAATATGCATGCGCCATCAATTCATTTGTCTTTTTTGTAGCACCATAAAGGGAAACAGGATGATCGGTATTTTGATAGATTGAAAAAGGCTTCTCTGTGTTGGCTCCATAAACGGAACTCGATGAGGCAAAGACAAGGTGTTTCACTTTATGCTGCCTGCACCCTTCAAGGATATTCAGAAAGCCAACCACATTACTTTGTATATACGCATGAGGATTGTTAAGGGAATACCTTACCCCTGCCTGGGCAGCTAAATTTATTACGATATCAAACCTCCTATTGTAGAAAAGTTTTGCCATGCTATCCCTGTCAGCGATGTCTATCCTCAAGAATTGAAAATTATTCTTTGATTCAATCTGCTTCAATCTATTCATCTTGAGATTGATATCGTAGTAATCATTGAGATTATCCAGACCAAAAATCTCGTCGTCGGATTCCAGCAGCTTCCTACAAAGATGAAAGCCTATAAAACCAGCTACACCCGTTACAAGAATTTTTCTTGGCTTAGGATTAGGTTCCCGAGCAATCGCATTTATCTGGTTCATTTGGTTCATTTCGTTAATCTGGTTGATTTAGTTTATCTGGTTCTCAACTCGAAACCTGGAACCCGCAACTCATAACCTTCTTTTATTTCCATTATTCCCTTATTCCACCATTCCAACATTCCTTTATCAACTATTCCTTCCAACATTCCTCTTTCCAAACTTCCATTATTCCATGACTCCAATATTCCATTTTTCTGTATCAATTTACACCCTAAACTATTTTTGTTTATCCAGTTTATCTCGTTTATCTTGTTTTGGTCTTGGGCAAATTAGGATTTAGGATTTGTTCAGAGTATTAAGGATTTCCTCGTCAAATTTCCGTCAAGAAATTTTTCTAATCTTCAGCCCTCAATCTCCACCCTGCGTTTAATACTTCCAGACGGTCGGATCTTAATCTTGACTCCCATTTTTCATCTTTCATTGAAATTTCCAGCAGAAGCTGTTCCCTTTCTTCTCGGACTTGGTCTTTAATTCGCTTTACGTGGCCACGGCCCAAACCCTTTACTTCACACCCCAGCTCGAAGTAACGTCTTATCTGGTCATCGCCCAGAATCCCAAAGCAATCGATCACCGCAATTGGCCCTCCAGCATTCTTTACTACCTCGTCTGGATCAAGATTTAAGTAATGCTTATGCCTTACAGCAAATATTACAGCGTCTATCCCTTCCATTGCCTTTTTCAGGTCTTGCTCCATGAGGAGATCCTTCAGCTTCTCTTGGCCCCTAAAAAATTTTTTTAGACTGTGCGACGAGGCAGGATATTCATCCTGTTTTTCGAATTCCCACCAGTGAAGTACATATGGGTCATGCACCCTTAGTTCTGCTCCCATCTCAGTCAATCGCCTCACAATCAACTCGGAACCGCTGTAACGTGTATCTCCTACATCTTCTCGATATGAAGCTCCTAAAAGCAGAATTTCAGCCGAAGCAATCGGCCGCGCCATGTTTCGCAGGGCATCGCGAGTAAGCTGCGCCACATGAAGCGCTCTTGTATCATTGATATCAATAGCCAGGGGCGTAATCTTGAAAATATCATCCTCAAACCCATGGATATGCCGATATGCCCAGATACCAAGGCCCCCGTCTTTGGGAAGACAATACCCGCCGATTCCCGGTCCCGGAAAGATGATGTTGCTATGGGTTGGCCTCACTTTAATGGCGTTGACTACTTTAATCAGATCTACACCATTTCTTTCTGCAAAGATACTCCATTCATCAAGAAATGCCAGAATTGCGGCTCGAAAGCTGTTTTCGATAATCTTTGCCGTTTCTGATTCAATAGGCCGATCAAGTATAGTAAGCGGGAACTTATCAGTATTAATTACCTCGCTTAAAAACTTTACAACCTTCCAACTGGATTCTTGATTCACTCCGGCGCAGACCCTCCAAAAGTCCCGAATGCTTGATACATAATTCTTTCCAGGCATGACCCTTTCAAAACTATGCCCGAGCAGCGGTTCACTTTCAATCCCGCGTCTGCGAAACATCTTTTTTATGATGGGATAGGCGACCTGCTCAGTCGTACCAGGAGCTACGGTTGTCTCAATTAGAACCAGCGTTTCTGGATTGATCCTTGTGCCTATAATCTCCAGAGACTCTTCCAAAGCTTCCATAGCCGCTCGACCATGCCGGACATTACCAAGAGATTCCTTCAGGTAGTCACACTGAATATCTACAACTACAACATCCGCAAAATTTAATGCATCGTATGTGAAAGTTGCGATAAGTGTCTTTTTCTCATTTACACAGCGATTAATTATCGATTCAACTTCAGGGTCTTCAGAACTGACTGGTGGCAGCCCCCGGTTTAATAACGGGATCTTCCAGTAACTCCGCGTACTGGGGCGCTGCATCCCAATAACAAATTTGGTGGATTTTCCATTCCCATCCCCAGCATCTGCGATAACAGCAGCCGTGATCGCGCCCACATATCCTAAGCCCATCACTACCACGATCTCCCTGCCCAAAGATCGCTGCTCGCTTACCACTATTTTCAAACGCTTGAGTTCTTCCGAATAGTCATCTGGGGTTGGTAATTGAAATTTCTCACCACTTGGACTAAAAGAATAATCTGCCATGCCGTTTCTCCTTAAATCGAATTTTGTTTCTGCTACCTCTTAATATGGCAATGATGGAATATTGGGCTAGTGGAATATTGGAACATTAAAAGCTTTTCCCATCATTCCATTATTCCAACATTTCCCTTGTTTACTTGTTTATTGGTAGCATT
>Ga0315314_1003834_pt1 | contig 11567 bp, 10 predicted proteins | sample TDP9_MG_FD_203631 | JGI IMG/M metagenome (GOLD analysis project Ga0315314, IMG submission 203631) | Freshwater sediment microbial communities from Lake Towuti, South Sulawesi, Indonesia - TDP9 | ecosystem: Environmental > Aquatic > Freshwater > Lake > Sediment | place: Indonesia: South Sulawesi...
CAGCCGCTATCACCGATGCAGTATTCTCATACAACACCATCGGGGTGCACGGGCCAGCAGCCGCATAGTTCAAGCTGAGGCTGAGCAGGTGAGTGTTCCTGCTTATCGCCTGCCCCATGACGCTGATGATCCAGAGCATCTCCCTGCTGCTGTTGGACACATATCTCAGGTGAAGCGGGAACGGGATCAAGTAGCTCGTCTGTAATGTCAGGACTCCCATGAGATGGCTGGCGACCGTCGCGACTGCTGTGCCCTCGGGACCTCCTGAGTACCCGCCCATGAGAGGAGCGAAGTCCATGCCGATTGGCGCTCCCATCGACAACGCACACGCGACCTTGTTGAGCCTCGCGAAATCGATCTTCATCGGGTCCATGCTCGCAATCATGAAACCGTCCGAAGGGCGAAGGCCGAACTTCGGATGCATCGCAGCCGCAAGTGCGATGTCCGACTCCGCAGTCGCGAGCGTGTTCATCAACGGAATCCCGGGCCTCCCGACCCTGTTGCACGCGTCCCTGGCCAGAACGGCGTTTCTCATCGCAGCAAGGACTTCAAGTGGTGATGCCGGCCTGACACGCATCCCGCCCACTCTCGTCATCGCGGGAGTCGTGATCGCGTTCGTCTCGGGAATCTCCGCGTACCCCTCCATCAGAGTCAGGAATGCGCTGTCGTCCGAACACGGACCGCCTCCTGCACCCAAGAGACACCACGGCGGTGTTCTGTCCTCGGGCTTTCTAGGGATGAACTTCTTTCTGTCCTTTCCTTCGCCCAGGATCAGCCCTGAAGGCGCATTCTTCAGTGCCTCCTTGATCTCCTGCTCTGTGTAGGAAATGACTCTGCCGGAATCAATACTGTAGGCTCCGACCCCCAGCAAGAGCTCGAATCCCGCCTCGAACAGATCGTCCGCCAGAGAATCGTCCCGAGGAACTGGTTGCTCAGTGTCGTACTTGATGTCGTGCTCTCTGACGATCTCCTGAACCTTGGGTGAGAAACGCCTGAGCTGGTAGTCGTTCTCGCTCATCGGGATGCCCTCGAGGCATTTTCGCATAACATCGAGTATCTGAACCATGATCTCTCATCACCGCATGTTCCATCGTGGCGTCGCCTGAGATGCGATGGCGCTGAAGCCACGTCAACTTGCCCCGTGCATGGCAATTCCCCCATAAAACACTTGATGGTCGACAAGATTGCACTGCGACGCAATCATATCTGTTCTGGTGGAATGCACTCTGGCCTGTAGGATTTGGAGCACTCAATGCCAAGCCTCTGAAGTCTCTCCTCGACGCCGCCCCACAGCGCTAGCTCTTCCACTTCGAAGTCCTCGAATCTTGGATTGATGTCTCTCAGCCTCTGTCGCAAGGAGTCCAGATTCTCAGGCGAGCTGAAGCTGATCATACATGCGGGATGCGCCCTCACTCCAAATCTCCTCAGATTCTCTAACGCCTTCAGCTGAAGCTTGAACCCTTCGGGCATGGCCCCAGTCAGCCGCGAAAACTCCTCCTCGCTGGCACCTTTGAGGCTGACGCGAACATACAGATTCGGAAATCTGGAGAGCTCCTTTGCGTATCCTGGATCGTGCCCTATTAGAATGCCGTTCGTCTCGAGGATGAAGACATAGCTCCCCGGTATGAGCTCCAGGACCCTCAACAAGTGATTTCTGCCGATGGTTGGCTCGTTTCCGCTTATTCTTATCTGACGGAATCCTTTGCCCCTCGCGATTGAGACCAGCTTCTCTGCAACGTCCCCAGGTGAGAACAGAGTTCCGTGCTTGTCCGGCCTTGCCACCTCAGCCCACGACCAGCAGAAGACACACCTGAGACAGCATCCCACACAATCCGCAGTCGATATCCCACCATAGAACCGAGCAGGCCTGAAGCGACGGTAGGCCCTTCTGTCGCCCCTGCAGACGATCTTCTCCGTGACCTTGGACAACTCTACGGGATCGAGCATTCTCAGCATGGCTATCAACCGTAAAGTAGATAGTATATCCGAATTCGAAAAGCACCAAAACAGGCATATATGCCAATATCGATTCCGGCCTCAGATTCCGCAGGGGCATCTCAAACATAGGTTTTCACGCGGTCAAAGGGGAAGCCTTTCGGGGAGTCGATGATGGGGGAAGCGACGAACCGCACAAGGTCCGTCATAGCTGTAGGAATTGTGATCGCCCTCCTGGTGCCGTCGTTGGGCTATCTAGGAGGGTTGGGTATTGCGAAAGCACAGGACGAGGTCCCTCCATTCAGAATCGGAATGCTTCAGCCGATTGGAAGCCTGAACCCATTCACCGCAATCGAGGACTCAGACTACATCGTGTTCAACGCGGTGTACGACCGTCTGACTACCTGGAGCGAGGACTGGGAGCCCAAGGAGAACCTCGCGGAGGACTGGAGGGTTTTGAGCTGGGAAGCGGCAGACGACCCGCAGACTGAAGCGGACGAGGGCGCCAACAGACACTGGCAATATGACGTCAGGGATGGTGTGCAGTGGCACGACGGCCAGCCCTTCACAGCAGAGGATGTCAACTACACTCTGAACCTCAACCTCAACGAGGACCCGAGGTTCTGGGCATTCACGCCATACATATCGCCCCAGATATTCGACCACGCTGAGGTCAACAAGACCAGTACCAGCACGGTAGATCTGTACCTGAAAGTGCCGTGCCTCCAGATTGACACGATGTCCTTGCCGATCGTTCCGAAGCACATATTCGGCGAGATGACGCCAGATGAGGTGTTGGACTTCACGAATGACCATCCGATCGGCACAGGTCCGTTCAAGTTCGTCGAGTACGTGACCGGAGACCATGTCACTCTCGTGGCGAACGAGAACTACACGTGGGGCAAGCCCAAGATCGAGACGCTCCAGATCGTGTTCTACGGTAGCGACCAGGTGATGGCTGAGGCGCTCAAGGCGGGAGACATCGAGATTGCGAGGTTTCCGCGCGCGCTAACCTACGACTCGTTGAAGGACCAGGCGAACATCTCGACGGCAGAGGTGCGGGCTAACTACTGGTCGGATATAGGTTTCAACTGCTACCCAGATGCTCCATCCAGCGTCAACCCATTGCTGAGAGACGAGAACGTCAGGCAGGCGATACACTACGCGACGAACAAGCAGTTCCTGATTGACATTGTCTTTGGAGGATACGCGGACGAGGGCACGGGCCTAACGTTCAAGGCAACGCCTCAGTGGTGGTTCGACCCGGGTGACGACAAGTTCGAGTTCAATCTGACAAAGGCGAACGAGACGCTCGATGCTGCTGGCTACGACTGGAACAACCAGCACACTGTCCGCGTCGCTGGACCTGGCAACCCGTACGCTAATCCGAACACTCCGCTCGAGTTCGAGCTGCTCGTGATCAATACGGCTCCTGAAGACGTGGCGACTGCACCATACTTGAAGGCGTGGTGGGAAATCGTCGGCGTGAACGTGGACATCATATATCTGGACGAGAACGAGCTCGAGACGCGCATCTACTGGAATGCGGACCACGAGATTTATCTGTGGTACTGGAGCGGCATGCCCGACCCGAGGTACATCCTCGAGGTGCAGACATCCAATGAGATCTGGGGCTGGAGCGACAACTTCTGGACCAACGAGACCTACGATGCGCTCTACATGGAGCAGCTAAACCAGACGGGAGCAACGAGGAACGCAACAATTCAGCAGATGCTGCGGATCAACTATTTGTCGTCGCCATTCATCGTCACGGCCTATCCGTGGTTCCTGTTCGCGTACAGGACCGACAAGTGGACCGGCTGGGGCGACCTCTCGGCCCATCCTGGCAGGAGCTACTGGTTCTACTACCAGCCGAACGCGATGCTGATGGAGGTTGAACCGATAGGAGCCGAGGAGGGGGGTGGCGGCGTGAGTGACGCGGTGATCATCGCTGTGGCGATAGTCGTCCTGGTCGCAATCGTTGCGATCGCGTCGTACTTCCTGCTGAAGAAGAAGCCCGAGGAGCCTGCGAAGCCATCCGAGCCAACTCCGTAGGTCGAGTGCCGGAAGAAACCTTTCAAACCTTCTTTCTCAACCTCTTTTCGACTCTTTTCCCATTTCCGACTTCCCGATCGGGCACACACGAATGCAGACGCCGCAGATCTGCTCCCAGTCGGCCAGCTGCAGCTGCCTGCCGACGATCATGTGACGATCATTGCACGCAGGCTTGTCCACAACACCACCGCCCTTCAGAGCTTTGGCAGGGCATCCTCTTATACAGCTCGTGCACTCCCTACAGAGATCAAGGTCCAAGACCCTGTTCGGCTTCAATACCGCTTCCGTGACCACAGAGACGAGACGCATTCTCGCGCCGTACTTCGGCGAGAGAAGCAACGAGTTCTTCCCGAAGACGCCGATTCCAGCTAGATATCCTGCATGCCTGTGGGAGAGATCGCCCATCATCGACTCAAGGTCATAGGGAGGAGAAGCGGGCACATGAAGAGCCCTGTAGCCCTTCTCCTGAAGATACTTCGCAATCCTGAACGCGATCGTGTTCAACTCCCTGTTCGCAATCATATAGCTCATGGAGTATTCTCGGCTTGGAGCAGATTCGAAGGCTGCAGCAGGAAGGGCGACGGCCATCACAATCACGCTCTTCGCGCCTCTCAGCAAATCGTCTGGACGATGTCCTTTCGGCGCTCCCGAGAACGATTCTGCCCTTGCGATGCCCACCTGATCGGCGCCTTCTGCAATGGCAAAGCGCTTCAATGAGGCGGTCAGCCTCGAACTCTTGTCCTCTTTCATGCAAGACCACTTCCTATGCTCTTCTTCTCAGCTGATATCGCTGGGCGCATTGCGATCGCTTGAGCATGAACAGTTTTCAATCTATATCATGATGACGATTCCGAACATTCTATGACAGGCATGCGTCGGCTGATAGCCGTGAAGGCCATCTACCTTGTCATCACCCTTTTTGCGATCTGTACTCTCGACTTCGTAATGTTCCACATGCTCCCTGGGGATCCATCCCTAGTCCTGATCCCTGGAAGGGCCTCCCACGAGACCATAGAGCAATACCGTCAGGACCTCGGGCTGGACAGGCCGATGTGGGAGCAGTACTACATCTTCCTGAAGCATCTTGTGAAACTAGATCTCGGAGACTCGTGGTTCTGGAAGACCCCCGTTCTTGACACAGTGCTCGAGAGGCTCAAGCTGACCCTGTTCCTGGTAGGGGTGTCCACTGTGATTGCCGCACTCGTGGGCATTGCGATCGGAATAATGTCTGCAGCAAGAAGAGGAAGGCCGTTCGACGTCACTATGACAGGAGGCGCCTTGTTCTTCTATTCAATGCCCGCGTTCTGGTTGGGCATGATACTTCTTCTGATATTTGCAGTCCAGGGATCGCTTGAATGGTTTCCATTGCGAGGATACTACGACATCAGCCTGAGGAATCCATCGCTTGGCGAGATGATCCTCGATAGACTGGAGCACCTGTTCATGCCAGCGCTCACGTTCACCCTTGTGACCTTCGCGGCCTTCGCGTTGGTCATGCGAAGCTCACTGATCGATGTTCTCACGGAAGACTACATCCAGACAGCGAATGCGAAGGGGCTCACCGAGCGGGAGGTTCTCCGCCGCCATGCAGTTCCCAACGCAATGCTCCCGACCATAGCGAACACCGCGATGTACGTGGGATACATCGTCACAGGAGCGATTCAAATCGAGGTCGTCTATTCCTGGGACGGCGTTGGAAGGCTGACCTGGGACGCGCTCCAGAAGAGGGACTATCCCGTTCTGCAGGGCATATTCATGATCCTCGCTGCAGCGCTTTTGGTTGCGAACTACATTGCTGACATCGTGACCTACTACGTTGACCCGAGGGTGAAGATGTGAGAGAAAAGCCTGCGCTGAACTTGAAGACGCCACAAAAGGGGCTGGCGAGATCGCCCAGAGTGGAGAAGCTCTTGCTCTCCTGGCGCAGGACAAGGCAGGTCCTCAGGATCCTGAGGCGGAACGCAATGGGAATGGTTGGGGTCGTGATCCTCGCTTTCTTCATCCTCATGGCGGCAATCGGACCTCTTCTGAACTGGTGGATCTTCCCCTTGGTGGATCCAGATAGCGTCCTGCTATCCGATCCGACGCAGATCCTCAAGCCACCAACGTGGAAGCACCCGCTGGGGACGGACGAGCGTGGCATCGATGTCCTCAGCGATTTGGTGTATGGCGCAAGAACATCTCTGATAATCGGATTCGCAGCGGCGCTCATAACCATGGTCGTGGGCACTCTCATGGGCCTGGTAGCAGGGTATTTCGGACGGGCGTTCGACGAGTTCCTGATGCGCACGACCGACATGTTCCTCGCGCTTCCCTGGATACCGCTCGCAGTGATCCTGGCAAGCGTTCTTCCGCCCGAGGGAAGACCGACGCTCTGGAAGATCATACTTGTGATCGGCATCACGAGCTGGCCCATGACTGCGAGGATTGTGCGCTCTCAGGTGCTCTCGCTGAAGGAGCGGGGGTTCATCGAGCGCGCAATCTCGATCGGCGCTGGCAGCGGCCACATCCTCCGGAGGCACATTCTGCCGAACGTGTTCCCTCTGATCTTCGCGAACATGATCCTGGCGATCTCAATTGCGATCCTGTCAGAAGCATTCCTTGCCTACTTCGGCCTGGGCAATCCAGCAACTGTGACCTGGGGGCTGATGCTCTACAAAGCACAGTTCTTTGGCGGGTTCGCGAGCCGCGCATGGTGGTACTTCGTTCCCCCGGGGCTCTCGATAGCGCTAGTAGTCCTCGGCTTCAGCCTCTTGAGTTATGCCCTTGACGACATCCTGAATCCGCGCCTGAGAAGACGGTAGGATATCGCTAGCTTCCGGAGATGTGGCCTGCTCATCCGCTCGGTTTCACGTCCTTGAACACCTTGTAGAGCAGCATCACAGAGCTAGCATAGAACGCGGTTGCGAGATAGAACGGAATGTCGTAATGTCCTGCACCCAGGATGATGCCACCGACGACAGTGCTAGCGCTGTTCGGCAGACGCCATACAAGCGCGTTGAGCGCGCTCGCGAAGCTCCTGCTGTCCTTGGAGATGATGCCCATCAGATAGGCATCCGCTATCGGTGACGCCATGTTCATGAGTGCAGCTCGAACGAGGTAGAGGCCGCCTGCCAGCAGAGCAGTAGAAGCGTACGCAAGGCTGAGCATGAAGGCAGTGGCGAACCCCTGAGTGATCACAATCGCTCTTACGCTGCCATACCTGCTCGCCAGAGGAGCGCTGAAGACCGCAGCGAGGCCGATCGTGACACTCGAAACCGCTAACAGGGGTCCGCTGTGCGAGTCAGGCACTCCGAACTTGAGCCACAGCCAGGTCGGCACAAGCGGTATGATGAAGCCCGCGCCGAGGCCTATGAGACTGTTTATGCCCGAGAACTTCAGCAGGGTGTTCGTGCTCTTCCCTCGGATGAGCCTCGCTTCCGGGTTCAGCTTTTCCTTGTGGTCTCTGAGGACGTGCCAAATGCCTATCGGCGATATTATTGACAAGAGCGCCAGCACGAAGAAGGTGCCGCTGTGAACTGCATGCGAGCTCCAGCCCATCGTCTCCTCGATGGTCGGGAAGAACAGAGGGAGGATGAATCCGATGCCAAAGGGCACGTTTCCTACTATGAACGAAAAGACGAACGCTGCATTCCTGGTTTCAACGGTTGTGAGGTCCGCGATGATGGCGTTCCAGCTCGACATGAACGCCCCTTCAGCAACGCCGGCGATGACCGAGGCAATGAGCAGATACGCTAGTTCAGTCGTTAACGCGTACACCATCAGCATCGGAGGGATCCCGAGCAGCCCGAGCAGCTGCATCTTCTTTCTGCCCCTCCTGTCAGCGATGATGCCAAGAGGGATTGCAGTGATCGCGAACGAGATGCCATTCACTCCCAGCAATAGCCCAACATCGCTCGCCTTCAGCCCGATCTCTGGCAGGTAGGCAGATATCACGATGATGAAGTAGCCGTAGCCAACTGTCGAGAAGCAGCTCAGGTAGATGATCCACTTCACTGCTTTCGGGACCTCCTTGAACATACCCAAGAACGGCCGTCTTGAACTCTCGCTGTCTTCCATAACTGTGTTCTCGCATGTGGAGTTTGAACGACGGTCTTGATGGTCCTCGTAGCCTAAGGTTTGTGGCCCGGCATCGTGAAACTGTTCAACTCCGTATCACCCGCGATGTGCGAAACGCCGATTCTGGCAGACTCGCAAGGCTGCGGAATCCCCACTTTCATGGGAAGAGAGGAGCCGCGACGGCACGAGACTGGATATGAACCATCTCGCTTCTAGTAAACGTAGACGCCCTTGGGCTGAGCATTTCCCTCATCCTGCACATGGCTGAGAAGATCCACGCAAGTCGAGTGCAGCAGGCTCCAGAATGAACCCGTGTCAAGTCTGTCGAGGGCGCTTACCTAACGTACAGGCCAAGGAGTTCCGCTTCTCCGAGAACATGGTCCCTCACAGCTCCCAGGAGTTCCTCTTTGGACGCGCCCGCTGGAATCTGGACTGTCGTGTCAAGTGCCATCAGCTTGAAAAAATACCTGTGCGGCTTCTTTCCGGGCGGGCAAGGACCACCGTAACCCGTCTTCCTCCAACTGTTAGTTCCCTGCTTCGTTCCGTCAGGCAGGAGGCTCTGCTTGGGGACATTCTCGCTCATCCCAATTCTGTCCCCGGGTATATTGTATATCACCCAATGAACCCAGGGCATCATAGGCGCGTCTGGATCGTCGCAGATCAGTGCGAAGCTCCTAGTCCCAGCTGGCACGTCGCTCCACCTGAGCGCCGGTGAGATATCTGGGCCATCGCATGTGAACTTCTTCGGGATCGATTCTCCATGTTTGAATTCTGGGCTCTCAAGCCTGAATGCCACTGTCTCCTCCTCGCTTCGAACGGAGACCTATTCACGTCTCCCTCTCATAATCGTTTCGTCTGTCGAACTGACTCGAATCGATCCGCGAGGGATAAGTAAGTCGGGACAAGCCTTATTGGTCTGTTTGCGCTGATCAGAGAGGAGGTGTGAGACTGACTAGGAGGATCAAGAGATCTGACCAAGAGTGGAAAAAAATTCTGAGCCCTGACGAGTACAGGGTGCTTCGCAGGAAAGGCACAGAGATGCCCTTCACAGGAAAGCTTCTCGATAACAATAGGAAGGGGACCTATGTTTGTGCTGCCTGCGCCAACGAGCTGTTCGCATCAGACACCAAGTTCGATTCTGGCTCTGGATGGCCCAGTTTCTACGCTCCAAAGAGAGACGAGAGCGTGGAGATCGATTCCGACAAGAGCCTCGGAACGGAAAGGACTGAGGTTCTGTGTACGAAATGCGGCGGACACCTCGGGCACGTTTTCGACGACGGCCCAAAGCCAACTGGCCTAAGGTACTGCATCAACTCCGCGGCGCTTCACTTCGAGGAAGAGTGACCTGACCACAAACATACTTGACGGCTCAAGGAGATTCTGAGCACATGTGCGGCAGGTTCACGATCACCCTCATCCACGGCTTCTTCTCCAGGTTCGCGATTGAGAACCAGGACATCGAGTTGATTTCTCGGTACAACATCGCGCCAACGCAGATGGTCCCGATAGTGGTAGGCCAAAGTCCGAACCGCATCGAGATGATGAGATGGGGTCTGATCCCATTCTGGGCGAAAGATCCGAAGATCGGGAACCGCTTGATCAATGCGCGCGCGGAATCAATAAGCACGAAACCGGCGTTCAGGACTTCTCTAAAGAGGAAACGATGTCTGGTGCCCGCAACGGGCTTCTACGAGTGGAAGAGAGTGGGCAGAGACAAGTTGCCTCACTACGTCCGCCGCAAGGATGGCGCCCTGTTTGCATTCGCTGGTCTCTATGACCGGTGGAGGGAAAGGACTGCAGGCGAGGATATCCCAACCTTCACGATCATCACCACCACTCCGAACACGCTCCTCGGGAGGATCCACAACAGGATGCCTGTGATGCTCAAGGAGGAGGATGAACCGCTCTGGCTGAGGAGAGAGCCTCTTGAGGAGGGCGATCTCAAGCGAGTCTTCAGGCCGTACCCTTCCGGATTGATGGAGGCCTATCCAGTCTCGACTGCAGTGAACAATCCAAAGAACGATACGGCGAACCTCATAGAACGGTTCTGAGGGCCTGATCCCTCTGCCGTAAGAATCAAGTCCTGAATCGTGTTTCGAGCTGGCACAAGGTGAGCCTGATGGAAGTGATGGATGCCATTCGGAAGAGGATCTCGGTGCGATCGTACGATTCGAAGCCGGTACCAGATGATGTCCTGAACAGAGTCCTGGGATCAGCGAGGGTTGCCCCCTCGGCGATGAACTACCAGCCATGGCACTTCATCGTCGTCAAGGACACGGAGAAACGCAAGACACTCTCAGAGGGAAGGTACGCTAGGTTCTTGACACAGAGTCCAGTGGTGGTAGTCGGGTGCGCGGACGAGAAGAAGTCACCTGAGTGGGCGGTCGTCGACGTCACAATAGCCTTGCAGAACATGGTCCTGGCCGCGACAAGCGAAGGCTTGGGCACGTGCTGGATCGGCAGCTTCGATGAGGACAGAGTGAAGGATGCCCTCAAAGTGCCGAAGTATTACGGAGTCGTCGCGATGCTCTCCATGGGCTATCCCAAAGACAAGGAGACATTTGCTAGACCACCAAGAGCCAAGAGCAGAAAGGCCCTTGAAGACATCGTGAGCTATGAGGAGTTCGGCCGGAGGCAGGCGGATAGCCATAGGTGAGCGCGACCGCGTCCTCCTCAATTGATGTGGCCGGTTCCATGATGTCCAGTGTAACAGGCCCATTGCGAGGCGCATGTGGGCATGACCTGCTTCCCCCGACTCCCGGCAACCTATCGGTGACCCCTGAACGACATACGAGGATATGCGGAAGTCAGCTGCCGATCATGATTGTGGGGCAGCACAGCGTCCATCCGGAAAAAGAGCAGATTCGGGGCTTCCTAAATATAGCATATGACGATTTGATGCCCGCGCTATCGGAGATCAGACGATGGAAGAAAAGGAAGAGAAGAAATTCAGGAGACTGAGGAACTTCAACCTTGTCATGGGAGCCATGCACCTGATACAGGGAGGCCTCATGCTTCTGATAGCCAGCTCGTACTCACTCCCCGTGCAGACGACTTTCCTCCGCTACAACCCGACGATTGGCCGGCTTGAAAATGTCACCAACACGATCGTCAACCTTCAACTTGGCCCGATGGTGGCGATGTTCCTCTTGGTGTCTGCGATCGCGCACTTCGCCGTGAGCTCGCCGAAAGGATATCCATGGTATGTCAGGAACCTGAAGAAGGGCATCAACTACGCCCGCTGGTTCGAGTACGCAATCAGTTCTTCGATCATGATCGTGGTGATTGCGATGCTCTGCGGGATATACGAACTGTCCTCTTTGCTGTTGATCTTTTCCTTGAACGCAACCATGAACCTGTTCGGCCTGATGATGGAACTCCACAACCAGACCACGCAGAAGACCAACTGGACCGCATACATATTCGGATGCTTTGCTGGTCTGACCACATGGATAGTGGTCGGCGTCTACTTCTTCGGATCGGTACTGTTAGCGGGAAAGGACTTCCCGACATTCGTC
>Ga0315314_1003836_pt1 | contig 11563 bp, 8 predicted proteins | sample TDP9_MG_FD_203631 | JGI IMG/M metagenome (GOLD analysis project Ga0315314, IMG submission 203631) | Freshwater sediment microbial communities from Lake Towuti, South Sulawesi, Indonesia - TDP9 | ecosystem: Environmental > Aquatic > Freshwater > Lake > Sediment | place: Indonesia: South Sulawesi...
TGAAAACTGGATTTATCGGCAAGGTCGCTAACGATCACGAGGGTCATCTGTTGCTGGCTGATTTCCAAAAGGAAGGCGTAAACCCATGTGGTATTGTGATCGCCAAAAAAGGACAAAGTGGGACCGTCTCAGCTTTCATAAACAAAAACGGCGAAAGAGCTTTATATGTGCATCCAAGCGTCAACGACAGTCTGACGTTTAAAGAAATAGACTTGGAATATGCTGAGCAAACCGAGTTCCTGCACATGACTTCGATGTACGAGAAGCCTTTCCAAGCTCAGAAAGAGTTGATAAAGAAAGTACCCAATGTGAAGGTGAGCCTTGATCCCGGTGAGATTTATGGCAGAAAAGGCTTGTCCGGGCTGACACCCATTTTGAAGCGAAGTTACGTTATGATGCCGAGTGAAGGTGAGTTGAGGCTACTGACCAAGAAAGACTTCAAAGAAGGCGCCAACATCCTGCTTAGAAGAGGGACACAGATAGTCGCTGTTAAACTTGGGCAAAAAGGATGCTACGTAACCAATGGTCGAGAAGAGCACTTAATCAAGCCGTTCAAGACAGACGTGGTCGATACAATTGGTGCCGGCGATGCCTTCTGCGCGGGTTTCCTTTATGGCTTGATCAAAGGAAAAGACTTGTATGAATGTGGACGGTTAGGTAATTTTGTAGCCTCGAAATGCATAGCGAAAGCAGGCGCTCGAAAAGGATTGCCCCGAGCGTCCGAACTTGAGAAACTCTAGAACTTCTTAGTAAGATAGTCGACAACAGACTCAAAGATCAATCTTCCATCTCCATATTTATAGGGTCTGCCTTTCGTACTCCACCCTGGTTGCTGCCAGCCGAAGTAAGCTCTCTCGGGATGCGGCATAAGACCGAATATTGTTCCTGATGAATCGCAGATGCCTGCAATATCGTGAAACGAACCGTTTGGGTTTAAAGGAAACATGCTTTCGGCAATCTCGCCTTCCTCGTTGCAATATCGAAAAACCATCTGGTCCTCTTGATAGAGTTTTCTGAGATACTCGCTCTGCTTGCTTTTCTCGAACATGAATCGTCCCTCTCCATGGGCAACTGGAATGCGCACAACACTGCTTGCTTTAATCTTTGATGTGAATACGCATTTGCTTTTATTTTCATGTCTCAGGTGAACCCGCATGCATCGGTAACCCACAGGTAGATTCGTCGCGAGAGCGGCTTGGGGCAATCCGCTCGGTTCATCAAATCCAGGCAGCAGGCTTGCCTCGACTAGAATCTGAAAGCCATTGCAGATGCCGAGAATAGGGCGCTCTTCTCTCACGAATTGGTTCAAGTCGTCTCTAAGCCTGGCAGTCACAGTCCTAGCGAGGATCGCGCCCGCTCGAACGTAATCTCCATACGAGAAACCGCCAGGAAATACCAGTAGCTGATAATCAAGCAGGTTTTGTCTCTTGACAATTTCGTTAATGTGGACAACTTCAGCTTTGACGCCGGAGCATTCAAATGCACGCTTAGTCTCAGCGTCGCAATTCGTTCCTGCGACACGCAATATGCAAACGCGAACTTCCTCAGCTTTCATATTTGCCGGCTCCAAGGGGAGTTTTCCAGGCCCTTCTAAGCGCTGCCAACTCAGTTTCCATCAGTTTCTTGCCACCTAAGCCATACACGGTGAAGATTGGGTCCTTTTTGATGGTTCCAACAGAAGCACACGGGTTGCCACGCATCAGCTCTTCAAAATCATGCTCATGTTTCTTATCGACTTCAACTAAGAAGCGACTGTTCGATTCCGAGAAGAGAATGAAGTCATTCCGTGTCAAGCTCCGAGGCTTGGGCACTTCTTTCAACCTCAAATCAATGCCGAGGTTGCTTGAAAAAGCCATTTCACAAGCAGCTATAGCGAGTCCACCTTCTGAAACGTCGTGACAAGCCTTCACAAAACCAGCATCGATTGCTTCGATCAGGCAATCAACGGTCTTCTTCGCTTGCTTGACTTCAACCCGTGGCACAGTCTTTCCAAGGAATCCCATCAACCTGTAGTACTCAGACCCGCCTAACTCTGCAAGTGTTCGCCCGATTAGATAGATCGAGTTGCCATGCTGTTTCAAATCCATTGAGACGGCTTTTCGTATATCGGGGATAATGCCAATAGCTGTAATTAATAGAGTCGGCGTAACTGGACCCAGAGGCGACTCATTATAGAGGCTGTCTTTTCCCGAGATGAATGGAGTTCTAAAACCCTTACCGATGTCATAACATGCTTGACACGCTCGCAGTAGTGAGCCTGCACGGTCCGGTTTTTCTGGGTTGCCCCATACGAAGTTGTCAAGCAATGCGATTCTACGTCCGCCCACAGCGGTGTTGTTCCGTACCGCTTCATCGATGCTTGAGGCTGCCATCCAGTAAGGGTTGATTCTGCCATAGTTCGGATTCATTCCGCATGATATAGCCAGACCTTTCCACGACTCGTCCAACGGTTTGAGGACTGCTGCATTACTTGGTCCGGCGTACCTACCCTGCAAGGGTTTAAGAGCTGTGTTGCCTTTGACCTCGTGATCGTAGGTTCGGATAACAGCCTCTTTGCTGGCGATGTTCGACGCGCTCATTAATCGTAAGAGCAAGCTTTCCAGTTCGTCAGGCTCTTTGAAAGTAGGTTCAACTTGCCTCAAAGTTGCCTGTTTTGCTTTTCTTTGGGCAATCGGCGGTTCGAAAAGAAAGTCTATGTTGATCTCAGCGACTCTTTCGCTCAAGAAATTAATTGTGAGTGTTGAGTCGGCGATGAACCTGCCGATAGGCGTGGCTTCGACGTCTTCTTGGCTAAAAATTGACAAGGTCGCGGCAAGGTCCTTTTTTGGCACTGCAAGCAGCATCCTCTCCTGTGATTCAGAAACATAGATTTCCCAAGGAGCAAGTCCCTTATATTTGAGGGGAACCTTGTCCAAGTCAACGAAGGCGCCGCAGTGTGCTTGATGTGCGCGCTCGCCAATGGCTGAAGATAATCCACCGCCCCCGAGGTCAGTTATGCCTGAGGCTAATCCTCTGTCGCGTACTTCAACCACTGCTCTCTTCAGCTTCTCTTCCTCAATCGGATTCGCTATCTGAACTGCTGGTCGGGAGATTTCCTCAGACCTTTCGGTCAGCTCCGCCGATGCAAAGGTGACACCGTGGATGCCATCTCGCCCAGTTTTGCCTCCCACTAAGAGAATTATGTCCCTTGGCTTGATGTTACGAACATATTTCGATTTGGGAACTATCCCAACACAGCCGCAGTAAACGACAACATTGCCTGCATAACTCTCGTCGAAATAGATTGCCCCATTCACCGTTGGAATGCCCATGTTGTTGCCGTACGCGCCTATTCCAGCCACTACACCATCATAAACGTATTTTGGGTGCTTGACTCCAACAGGCAAGCTGGCGAAATCGTAATCTAAAGGTCCAAAGCCGAGAACATCCATACATGCGACTGGATCCGCCCAGACCCCCAAAATATCTCTAATGACCCCACCTACACCTGTTGCAGCTCCTCCAAAGGGTTCAATCGCAGAAGGATGATTATGAGTTTCAACCTTGACTGCAACACCAAAGCGCTCGTCAAAATCCACAATGCCTGCGTTATCCTCAAAAACTGAGAAACACCATGCAGGTTTGAGTTCCTGTGCGACTTTAGCTATGTATGTTCTGAACAAACTCTTAATCTTCTTCTTTCCAGCAATCATTTCTCCTTTGAACGTTTTGTGATAGCAGTGCTCCGACCAAGTCTGCCCGATGGTTTGAAGTTCGATGTCTGTTGGGTTACGCTTTTCCTGAATGAAGTATTTCTGAACTTTTCTCATTTCTTCTGAGTTCAAACCGAGAGCAAGTTCATTGCTGATCTGAAGTAATCGTTTGGCGCTGGCTTCTCTTAGCAAAATTTCGTAGAGTGGAAATAGCAGAGCGCGTCTCTTGTAGAGACTACTCTTCATCTATTCTTCCTCGATCTCGAAAAAGTAGTCGTCCTTGACAGGATTTGCCAATAGTCGCCTGCACATTTCATCAGCCATTCTTTTTGCCTCGTTTAGAGTTCTTGCTTCTAACACAATCTCGTAGACTTTCCTAACACCAACTGAGCGAACAGAGTAGTTTAGCTCGATCAAAGACTGCTTAGTTGTTTCGCCTTCCGGGTCAGAATGTCCTGGTTTGAGTCCGACCTCAACCTTGGCGCGATATTTCATACAGAGAGATCCCATATACAAGTATTTATCAATTTTTACAGCATTCATGTGTAAAATTGCACTCAATTTGTCGAAGAAACCATCAACAGATCATTGCACTGGCAACGGTATTTTTTTACCTTCATGTTTGACAAGGATCTCCCTCGAATCTGTGACCATACCGATCCGTGTGGCTTCGATGTCACTCCTTTCGAGAGAGTCAATCACTTCATCCTTGGCAGCATCATCAACGATAACAGCGAAGCCCCAGCCCATATTGAAGGTGCTGAACATCTCAACATCGGAAATGGGCGTGTGAAGCTTCTTAGAAGTTTCTTGGAGTAAAGTGAAGATGGGCTGTGGGTTGAACTGGTTGAATTCAAATCCGATATCTCGGTTCGTGGGCATCAGTTTGCCAAATTTGACGTAGGCGTCGCCTGTGATGTGAACCATTGCTTTTATTTTGTGGGTTGCTGCAAGTTTCAACGTTGGTTTAACGTAAATCCTAGTTGGTTCTAGAACTTCATAAACGATTTCTCTGTCCAGACCTTCTGGGATGTCAAAGGGGTCGTATGCGCCGCCCCACTGTTTGAACAAGACTTTTCTTGCTAAAGACACACCGTTGCTGTGAATGCCTGAACTGCGCATTCCGATTATTACGTCTCCAGGCTTCAGATTGTTCCCGGAGATTATGTCGCGTCTGTGTACTTCACCGACCGAAGCGAATATCATGTCAAAGCCTTTTCCTTCAACGACTCCTTTGATAAGATCAGGTACATCGCCGATTTCACCGCTTGGCACCATGCATTCAGATTCCTCTGCACCTTTGAGTATACCCTTCATCCATTCTCTGACTAGGATTGGGTCAGAAACGTGAGTGTGAATATTGTCTGCTAGAGCTAGGGGTCGCGCTCCTGAACGTATGACATCGTTCACTGCCATAGCGATGCCGTCGATGCCAATCGTGTCGTGCTTGTTGGCAAGCTGGGCGATAAGAACCTTGGTTCCTATTTCCTCAATGACCAAGTCGATGTACAAGTCTTCGGTTATCGGGAAGATGTTGCCATATGGCAGCTTTACGACAGAGCCATACCTACTGAATCTATACGTCCTTTCAAGAATATCCAAAACTCTTTTCGATTTCCCGCGGAGTGCTCGGTCTACACCTGCCTTCGCATAAGTCAGCGTCCCCAGCTTCTTTCGAGGCATATACAAAGTCACTCAAGTAACGATAAGATGTAGTCTCTTGTCTCTCGTTGCTCGTTTGATTTCCAAGGCGATTCTGTCGCCCATGCTCATGGTTCTGTTGTATTTGGCGTTGGCGTATTGCGAGCCCAAGCCCATGTGCACGTTAGTTCCGCCGCCGTGTCTCAATGCCACGTCTTGGGTTACTGGAATATGCATGTAAGGTTCGGAGCCTTCTGGAACATCGTAGAGGCCGTAGTCCATCGCTGTCTTAGCTTCGGAGCCTAATGTGACATCCACTTTGACTGAGGGATTGTGCTCGTATTTTGAGACCTTATCCCACGTTATGAGGGTTTGTAGGCACCATGCGCCGATTATGCCGGGCGGCAGATGCTTCTTTGTTGCTAGGAGATATGCGTCAGCGTAGCGGTGCACGTCTTTCAAAAGTGATTCACGCAAGCTCATAACCAAGTGTGCTGAGACCTCAAATGAAGGCACCCTTTTGATTTTTTCTTGAACGTCAATCGGTAAGCGTTTGACGCCGTCCAGTATGGTTTCACGTCGTTCATCTATGGACAAGAATTGATTAGCAAGACACGTTCTGGCTTCGTCCAAGGCGACTTTGTAGAGCTTAGCGTACCATTTGTCAACGTCTCCCCAGTCGGCTTGAGCGTCAAGCGGTGAGAAAAAGAAGTTGAAGTTAGCGTGTGGTCCCAAAACGATTTGCTCAACGCGAGCTCGTTCCAAGCACTCTCGGTTCAGGTTGCCGATCTGCATTTCCCGTTCAACCTTGGCTTCTAAGTCCTCAGAATCGGCTGCAAAGATGAACTCGCGTTCAAAAGCTCGATGTGCATGCTCGGCTTTCAGTAGTATGGGTTCGTCAACTGACTCCTTAAAGCGTATGCCGCTCTTATTAGCCTCGAACTTGTAGGATCTTGGATAGGGAATTCGGGCTTTCTCAGCGAACCAGTAGTAATCTTTTTCGATCTCTCCTCGATTCTCTACTTTCAAGGCTAATCGTGAACCCATAATCGGGACCGGATAATCATTTTCAATGGCGCTGCAATTTTCGTCTCCGCCAACGTAGACTGAGAAGGCTCTGTTTGGAATTTGCAGGCATTCCAGTTCGATGAGCTCGTCAGCACATTTGAGAATGTCTTTGTACTCGTCCAAAATCAAGATCGCGCTGCGCCACTTCTTGTCGCTCTTCTTGATGTCTGACACATCGTCTGTTACAGTAAGATCATTACGCACTTGCGTTGGTAAGTCTTCAACTGACTTGCTAGGCTCGCCTACCATGGGATTCTGCAGGTAGATGCGTGCCCTTCCACGCGTTGTGTAGATCACGCTTCTCAAACCGTAGTTTCTTTGCCCTTGCCAAGCGTCTAGGGCTGAGTGGGAACCCAGATTAAGTCCAACTGGTTCTTTGTACGATTTTACAGTCTGCTGCATTTCCTCTCGAGCTATGACCATTTCATATCGCCGCCTCTGTAGACAGGAGGAATTGCATATAACGGTTTTCGTTGGAATATTTGAACATCTAACAAGTGTTGTGGCGTCTATATCTTGTCTAGAAACTCTAGAATTTCCTGCCAGTTAGTTGCTCATACGCCTCAATGTACTTCTTAGAAGTCTCAACGATGACGTACTCAGGCAACCTAGGAGCTGGAGGCTGCTTGTTCCAGCCCACGCTCAACAAATAGTCCCGGACATACTGCTTGTCGTAACTGAACTGGTCACATCCAATCTGATACTTATCCGTCGGCCAGAACCTGCTCGAGTCGGGAGTCAGGCATTCATCTATGAGCATGAGCTCTTTTCTGCGGAACCCAAATTCAAACTTGGTGTCAGCGATTACTATCCCGCTTGCCTCCGCTTTCTGAGCGGCTTTTTCATAAATTCTCATACTTGCTTCCTCGATTTCGATCGCTAAGGATTTTCCGATTCTTTCAATGACATCATCTTTCGATAGTTCAACATCGTGGCCCACATCAGCCTTTGTGGTCGGCGTTAAGATGGGGTTCCTGAGTTTCTCTGCCTTCTCCAAGCCCTTTGGCAGGTACTGGGCTTTGCCCTGCTTGTACCTGTCAAATAATGAACCATAGAGATAACCGCGAACAACAAATTCGATCTTGATGGGGTCGGTCTTCTCGACAAGAGATGTGCGTGGGTCAACCACTTCGATAACATGGTTGGCTATTATATCCTCCATTTGGTTGAACCAGTAGTTCGAGAGTCGGTTTAGGGCTTCACCTTTGCAGGGTATGCCATTGGGCAAGACGACATCAAATGCTGAGATTCTGTCTGTTGAGACTATGAGCAGTCTATTGCCTAGGTCATAAACATCTCGCACTTTGCCTTTCGTGAAAAGAGGCAGGGGGAGGCTTGTATTCATTATGACTTCGGCTTGCATTACGTATCCTCGGTGTGTTCCACGTGTTCTCCGTGTTCTAAATGTTCAATGCGCTCTATGTGTTCGCGCTCTCTCTCGTGCTCTTCTTTTGTTCTCAAATCGCTGTCAGCCTTTATGACGGCGTTCTTAACCTCGTGCAGGTATTCAACGATGCGTTTCTTGAGAGAAGAGTCAGACAAAGCTAGAATTTTCACAGCAGCTAGAGCAGCGTTCTCAGGCATTGAAACCAAGCTCACTGCTATTCCTTTGGGCATCATCATTGAAGAGAAAGCCTTGGGGAACCCATGTTTTTCAAGGTCGGGTGGACAAGCGATAACCGGTTGATGAGAGAGGCCAGCGACTATGCCAGACAAAGCATCGGACATGCCAGCCATTGTGATATACACGATCCTGTCCACGGACTGCTCATAGCTTTTCAGGTCGCTCAACAGTTTCTCAACGTTTCTGTGCGCCGAGCTTATTCTGTATTCACATGTCACTGGGAATCGAGATTCTTGAAGAAAGTCCTCAATACGGTGGGCAAACGGCAGATCGCTTGCTGATCCAACTAGGACGACGATTTTCTGATTGGGCATTTCTAACCAGTCTAGTCTTTAAGTGTTCGGTTATAAATCCATAATGGTAAATGAAGTCCTGGAGGTAGCTGTATTCTAGTCCGGAGATCTGAGGGACGAGGCAGCTTCGTGAGCAATCAGTCTTCGATCTTCAGCAATGCTTGTGGTGATTTTGTCGACTATTTCTTCCTGTAGAGCAAGTCTGCCGACTGTGTGAAGAGCGCCTTTTGTTATTGCAGCTATGCTTTCGGTTACTACAAAGCCGTAGGTTTCTCGACCGAACAGATGTAGATTGGTGTTAACCACGATGGTGTTGATGTTTTCCTTCTTTATGATCTTGGAGACGGCTATAACGTCTCGAATTGCCATGTCCTCATAATTGCGAATGGCTATGCCGACCGTGTCGAATTTGCGAACTTCCCCGGTTTCCAAGCTTCTTGTCATTGGCACGTTGGCGCTTCCGTCGGTCATTATTATCATCACTGGTATCGTTGATTTGTCTCGTCTTTTCGCTTCTTTCAGAACTTCCCAAGCCTTCAGCATCCCGCTGGCCAAAGGCGTAAAACCGCTTATCTTCAAACCCGCTAACTTGCTTGCAACCACTCTCAAGTTGGTGATTGGATGTTGAATGACGATGGCGCCAGTGTCTTTTACAGCAACTATGCCAACACGGTCTCTTGATCGATAGGCTTCTTTGTGCGAGTTGAGGATGGCGGTCTTAAGGGCTTCGATGTTCATCAACATTGATCCGCTCAAATCGATCACGAACATGATGGTCATAGGGGCTTTGTAGAGCCTCAATTTTTCTCGGACATCTTCCAAACTGATTTTAAGTGCAATTCCTAGGGGTTTTTCTTGTCGCTTCGGGTTTCTGGCTGCTGCTCTAATAGTCGCTGGCAGATGGATGTCTTGGGGGTCGCCTTTAGGCATCCTCCAGCCATAGGGTCTGCCTCGATGAAGTGTGGTCACAGTCTGCGCTCTCTTGCCGACTTGGCTTCTCAGCTTGCGTCTGTGTGCTTTTGCACGAGGAGAAAACTTGAAAGCTGCTATGAAACTCTCTTTCAGCTTGGCAAGCGTGGAAACTCCTTTCGCAGGTTGTGGCGGTCCAGCTGCGGAACCGACTGTTGGAAGTGAGGCTTGGGTAAGGAGCATTGACATATCCTTCATTGATTCTGATGGTAGAGGCTGCAGACTTACGGTCGGGTACGCCTTTGTGCCTTTCTTCAGATTGCCTTCGCTGCCCTCATGGGTTTCGCTTGTCTTGATATTGCCCCCTTTGACAAATCCGTCTGTCACAGGCGCATCTTTGGGCTTTTTTCTCAGCCTTTTTACTCTGCCAAAGATTATTCCACCAAATAATCGATTGATCTGAAAAAAGACTTGAGAAACTCTGGAGCGGAGATCTTCATGTTTCCTCAAACGCTCCTCATCCTTCTCACTGACTTCACCATCCTGCCAGAACAGGCCTTTACCCTTGGCTTTTTTCTTATTTTCCGCAGGTTGCGGTGGCCCCGTTTCTTCAAGGTATTTAATTTCCTTCGCTTTTGCGGTGAAGACTTGACGTATTTCGTCAGGGGTGGCAGGTTCAAGGAATCCTCCCTCTCTTGTTCGATGGCTCAGAGCCAGCTCGGAAGCTACAAGCACATCGTTCAACGTAACCATGGTTCGATTTTCGAAAGCAGCCAGAGTTGTTGCTGCCTTGCTTACGACTATATCCGGTCTCATGCCGTCAACTTTCAGATCAAGCGAAGCCTTGCATATGACTTCGAGAAGTCTGTCTGGCATTTCAACCTTGGAGAGAACCTGTCTTGCTTGAATTATTCGTTGTCTAAGTTCCTGTTGGAGAGGTTCGTATTTTTCGCTGAACTTCTCTGAGTTTACTTCGAACTCGATGTTTCTTTTGACGACATCCATCCTGTCTTCGACTGATGAAATCCTTCCAACAGTCACAGATAGGGGAAATCTGTCGAGAAGCTGTGGTCTGAGTTCACCTTCCTCAGGGTTCATCGTGCCAATGAATATGAACCGTGAGGGGTGTCTCACTGATATTCCCTCTCGTTCGACGACGTTCCAGCCTGTTGCAGCCGCATCTAGCAGATCATCCGCTATGTGATCTGGTAACAGGTTTACTTCGTCTACGTAGAGAATGTTCTGGTTGGCTTCGGCGAGAATCCCCGGTTCTAGGGCTTGCACCCCTAGTTTGATAGCCTTCTCAACGTTGAGACTGCCCACGACTCTGTCTTCTGTTGCGCCTAATGGTAAGTCCACTACAGTCATCTCTCGTTCTTCTGTGGGGAGCTTCTGTCCTTTATGGTAACGCTCGCTGCACAGCGCGCACATGTTGGACGGATCGTCTGGGTTGCATTTGAAGGTGCACACTGTCGATACAGTTATTTTTGGCAAAATTTCTGCAAGACCCCGTACAACTGTGGTCTTACCAGAGCCTTTAGGGCCGCGAATCAAAACTCCACCTATCTTGGGATTTATAGCGTTGATGAGGATAGCCAACCGCAATTTGTCAAGGTCAACTATGGCTGAGAAGGGAAACAGAGTGCGCTTCAGCATAAGAGATCCAGCACCTAGACAACGATGTTAAACTTGGCAGAGCCATTTAAATGAATCTGCCTGTTCACGCGCTTGCGCTTGACCGATGTACGCTCACCCTCTCAACCTAGTCCAACCGCGTTGTAAAGCTTGAGCGAACAGCTGAACTACGAGTCAGACTTGGAGTCTCATGTTTTCACGTTGCGTTTTGATCAGTTCTTTGAAGAATGCGTGATGCCCTTCGCTGCCTCGTGGTCACCTTTGAACGTCTTCTTCTATTCCCAGCTCTGGCTTCCCTGACCGCTATAAAGACAGCGATAACAATTCCCGTTGCACTAATGAATGCAGCTATGACCCATTCTGCTCCAAAGCCGGTTTTAACTTCAGGTTGCCATATGTTAGTCTCTTTGATCTCCATGATGATTGAAGCGATTGTTCTGTAGTTCTGAGATTCGAACACTTGTACCAGCGACATCGCGCTGATTATTCCAGATGCTTTGTCCCAGTAGAATTCGTACACTGCGCTTTCTTCTTCATTCTCTCCTCTCGGAGCAAACTCCTCATTGTATGCATAGCTCACCGTTCTCACAGCCTTTGCATATGTTTTGGTCACGGTTTTGTTGACGGTCAACGCTCCGTCAGCAAGTGAGAGCTTGTCTCCCTCACCTAGATTAGCTGCAATTAACTGGAGGCTCAGATTG
>Ga0315314_1003837_pt1 | contig 11561 bp, 16 predicted proteins | sample TDP9_MG_FD_203631 | JGI IMG/M metagenome (GOLD analysis project Ga0315314, IMG submission 203631) | Freshwater sediment microbial communities from Lake Towuti, South Sulawesi, Indonesia - TDP9 | ecosystem: Environmental > Aquatic > Freshwater > Lake > Sediment | place: Indonesia: South Sulawesi...
ACGAGTATCTGGTAAAATGTATTGAGGCCGGTGTAGATATCTTCTGCGAAAAGCCGTTCTTCTGGGACCAAAAGGGTAATATCACAGAGAGGATTGAGGATATCTTTACTAAGGCTCGCCGGCAGAAACTAACCGTAGCAATGAATTCCCAGTTGCCTTTTACTATACCCTATTATGAAAAAATCTGCGGCCGGATTAGAGAACCCGCCGAATTTCTTATAAATATGTCGCCGCCGGTTGAGGGGAAGGAGATGATTCCGGAATCAGTGCCCCACGCCTTAAGTATCCTTTATTTCTCGCGGGGTGAAGGAGATATAAGAAATCTGGTCTTTGAATCTGTAAAGAGGGATAGTCTGGCGTTAAAATTCAATTATACCTCCGGCACCACCGACTGTGCAGTGTTAATAAACCTCACGACTGAGAAGTCGCCACCCCGTGACCTTTCATTTGGATTTAATGGTAAGACAGTAACCAGAACCATTGGCTTACCTGCCTCGCCGGCAGGCGGGAAGAATTATGAGATATATTTTAATTATGAGGGTAAAAAAGTGAAGGTGCGAGACCCGCTGGAATCGTCCGTTAAGGATTTTCTTAAGGCCTGTCAGAAAAAGACCGAGCCGGTGATTGGCGAGCCGCATATTCGGAATAATATGTCTTTGCTTGAAAGGATTTATAGGGGCTATCAAGAAAAGTCGTAACCACAGATTACACAGATAGGCACAGATTTTTCTTCCAGAATACAATCAGTGTAATCGGTGAAATCTGTGGTTGCCCTACTTCGCCCTCCGTAGTAGCCGGAGGGCTACGAAGGACGGGTATTTTTATATGGAAAGAATGAAAAATAGAGAACACGATTTTATTACCAAACTCCGACAGGCCTCCACCATCAGGAGACTCAGAGAATATATTATCTGGCAGAGGGACAGGACCAAAAAACCTCCGGATAGCGGCCCGGTATCTATAAACCTGGACTTGACCTCGGCCTGTAATTTCGCCTGTCCCTTCTGTGTGGATTCTGCCCTCATCAATACCGGTGGTTCACTCTCACTGTCCGAGGTAAAAAAGGCGATAGATATCCTGCATAAGAAAGGTCTTTTATCCGTGATATTATTGGGCGGAGGTGAACCTACCCTGCACAAGGATTTTGCGGAAATCGTAGGTCATATCAAGGCCAAAAAACTTGGGCTGGGTATTGTTACTAACGGGACGAGATTAGATAAGGTGAAGGAAATCGCCGGATTACTCAAGGGAAAGGATTGGGTTAGAATCTCCCTTGATGCGGCAAAGGAAGAGACCTTTAAGGCATTACATCACCCAAAGGTCAAGGTCTCGCTGGGCGAGATTCTAAAGGCGGCAAAGGGGTTGAAAGAGAAGAATCCCAAGGTCTCTCTGGGCTACTCTTTTGTCATTATCTGGGACCTTCCTTCGCCCGCGGACCTGCCCGCCGACCCTCCTTCGCCCTCCGAAGTAGCCGGCGGGCTACGGAGGACGGAAGCTTTAGCAGAGGGGGGAGCGGGCTTCGCGAAGGCGGGAGGCGTCCAAATCAATGGGAAGAGACTGCCACCCAATATTGGCCAGATGCCTGAAGCCACCCGACTGGCCCGGGAATATTCATTTGATTATATCTCGTTTAAACCCTGCCTGGTCAGACTCCCGGATTCGCAACGAGAATCCTTGCTTGCCGGGGTTGGTAAGAATGAAGAAGATGACATCAGGGAAAAAATCTGGATTAATCTGCAAAAGGCAAAGACGGCGGGTGGGAATAAGATAAAGATTTTGGAAAGTGTCAATCTCAAGGCGATGCTGGCCGGCGAGGCCAACCGGATAAAGCAACAGCCCAAGAGGTGTCATCTCCAATCCTTCCGGACGGTGGTGAGTCCCTTGGGTATTTTCCATTGTCCGGCCTTTAGAGGCGTGGAAAAGGCAAAGATAGCCGAAAGCGATGGTTATACCTCCGAGACCAAATTTCAGGCAACCCAGAAGATGCTTGCCCGCTCTATTGCTACCTTTGATGCGAGCCGGGAATGCCAAGTAGTCGGCTGTTTCTACCACGAGGTGAACTGGTGGATAGAAGACTTTATAAACTCTAAGCAAGATGTAACTAAAATAGAAGCCGTAGAAGACGACAATTTCTTCCTCTAAACCCCCGCCCGGGGCGCCCCGATGTTGCATCGGGGCACCCCAGATACGAGAGTTCCTTTACACGGTGGACGCCTTAAGTCTCAGTTTGAAGACCCCCTCCTCCAGGAGGAAATCCACATTGGAATCTCCATCCGGGGCAAAGGGCTTTAGCCCTAATGCCGGGTCAATGAAACTTTGGACCAGGTCGTTATTGATGGTATTCTGCTCGGTGATGATGGTGGGCTGGTAATTGGTGTTAGAAATCAGCAGGGCACTCTGCACCAGCCGGTTCATCAGGGCCGCCCGGAATGCCTGGATGGTCTCCACCCGACAAATCCGGAAAGGCCCGCCTGCAATCAGTTCATCACCCGGTCGCAGTTTCCCGGCCACGGTCGGTTCACCCGTCAGCCAGAAAGTGGCAATCGTCCCCGCACCAATCCCGTGCACCCGGTCACCGGTCACCCGCAGGAGTTTCTCCTGCAATTCCTTACCCACTCGCTCCTTGGAGTCCTTAACCGCATCCTTAAAGAGTTTGCCCTCCTGGGTAAAGACCCTTTTCAGACGGTTCTTCCACTCCTTGAAGGACTTGCCGATGTTTTTGGCAAAGGTGTTTATCACATGGGTAACGGTGCGACCGCGTTTGGTCCGGTAATCCGCCGGAAAGCCAGGCCACTGGGTCGTCGCCGGTATGGCTAATTTCGCCTGGAAACTACCCTCATCCGGGACTGCGGTATCCAGACGGCCTTCCACGATGTCGGCCACGCCACCCAGTTGACGTTCCCATTTCTCCGGCATATCCGGGGCCGGTTCCTGCGTCGCAGGTAGCATCAACTTCACCTCAAATAGTCTGACCATATCTTTTCACCTCCTTCCTCGCCCTAAACCCAGCGTGGTTTAGGGTCGGTTTTAGTTCCACCCGCCGATACAACTCCCATTCCGCCGGCCGTCGGAACAGACGCCTCGTTGTATCTCCCCAGCGAACAGAAAGATAATCTTCACCGCAGAGGCGCAAAGGAAATCCAATTGTATTCTTTGCGTCTTTGCGGTAAAATTCATCTAAGAATTCGTAGATAGACTTAATCGGGACGATTCCGGCCAGGGTGGTAATCAACTGTCCCCGATAGACCCTCACCCAAACCGCAATGCCGATTAACTCGTGGGTCTTAGCGTCAAACACACCACCACCCGAATTACCCGGTAAGATAGGGGCGGATACTTCCCAATACGAGCCACTGATTACACTGATTTCTCCGGATGAAGGACGAGGATTTAATCCCAAGGAACAGCCGACCACCCAGACTGGTGTAAATATGTATGGTTTATAATCCCGTGGGGCCAGCCGGGCCGTCCAGACTAAAGTCTGGCATCCAATTTCTTGGGTGTTAGGCTTCAGCCTAAGCAAGGCCAAATCTCTGGTCGTATCGGTGATAACTACCGAGGCGGTGATAACCGTTGAATCATACCTGCCCGCCAAAGAGGTGGCTGTTAGGCAGGCGGGTAATTCCACCTCAACGACACTCTGGTTACCGACTACATGTGCCGCGGTCAGTATTGCTATTTGCTCTATGCTCTTGGCTCTATGCTCTATGCTAATGACTACTCCAGAGCCTACTCCCTGCGGCGTCTCTATTCTGACCGTGGGATACAACATCTCCTCATACAACCGCTGATACGGATTCGCCTGTACGGGTGCCGCCCTGATAATGGTTACTTCTGACGCTGGTGTCTCGCCCAATTCCGATGGACTAAGCCCAAAAACCATTACTAACCCGACTAACTCAATCACTAATAATCTGTGTAATCTGTGGCTCATATATTTACCTCCCCCCGGTCCCTGGCCCGCCAGTAGTCCAGCATCTCCCGCCGGAATTCCGGGGACCACTCCTCCGGGTTAAAACCCGCCCGTTCCAACTCTCGGCGGGTGGACCAACCTAAAAGCCATTCCTGCCAGGCCTTCCTTACCGGGTTTTTACGGCGGGGAAACCGCCACCGGTAACAATACCGACATAGCCTTAACGTCCTGGCCGCCAAAGAGTTAAGACTCTTCCCCTCCGGAACCCTTTTCCCACATTCCTTACAGATTCTCATAATTCACCTCCTTCCCCGACGTTATGTCGGGGTTACCATCTTTCTTCACTATTAACCTCCAAAAGAGGCGAAATCTGACATAGGAAAATATAAAATATCTGAAAATATTGGGGTTGATTTGGTACGGGATGAATGGTATAATCAAGATATGGGAGAAGACCCGCGCTCGGATGAAGACTTAGTCTCGGCCTGCCTTGGGGGTGATAAATCGGTCCTGGAAATACTCCTCACCCGCTATAGCACCATTATCCTGTCTTACCTTTTGGGCCTGAGTCTCTTTACCAGGGATGAGGCCTATTTAGATGACCTCCGCCAGGAGGTCCTCTTGATTATCTGGACGAAACTCAGGGATGGTCTCTTTATGCCGGCCGGTCCGGGCTCTTTTAAGAGATGGGTCTATAAGATTGCCTATTTTGAGGCCTTGAAACAGGATAAACGGCGCGGAAAGCGAGCCAAACCGCTCTCCGAGGTATTCCCGGAAGAACCGACCGGCATCCCGGATGACCTCCTCATTGACCTCGCCCCCAGGGTATCCGATTATGAGGAGGCAGAACTTAAATTACCCGAGATGCTGTCCCGGTTGTCTGAGGAGGAACAAAGACTGATGAGACTGGTAAGTGAAGGCAAGCCCTATAAAGAAATCCAACAAGACCCGTCTTTCTCCAGATATTCCCTTGACTATCTGATGCGAAAGGTGTATATTATCCGGCAAAGAATGCGGGGAAAGGAGGACAAATAATATGACCAATCCGAAAAAGACCAAAGAGAACCCCTGCGAGAAATATGAATTAGCCATTACCAACTATGTGATGGGCGAAGTGATAAAGATACCCGAATCGGAGTTATTCAGTCACTTAGCCGGGTGCCTTTCCTGTCAGGCGGATATGAGGAACTGGCGGGCCAGTTACGCCACGATGCGGGCCCGTGAATATGACGCCCGACCCGGGGTAAGACAGAAAATGAAGGCATTTATCAAGGGACTGGTCTATCAAAATAAGACCGCGGGCAAGACCCCGATAGATACCAAATGGGAGATTGGCTCAGCCGCCGGCAAAATCTATGACCTCTTAAAGACCAACGGCGAGATGTCTATCCCCCGGCTTATGCAAAAGACCGGGCTAAAGGAATATCATATCCAGCAGGCAATCGGGTGGCTGGCGCGGGAAGAAAAGGTTGCCCTGAGCCGGGACGGCCAAACCGCCTATGCCCAACTCCCGTCCGGGGCCTGAGCCCATCAGGGGAATTGGTATGGTGTTAGGGGATTAACGAATATGCCGCTTAAAAGAATTCCTTATAGAAATTTGACGTCTTTAATAAAAAGGTATCTTTCTCGTAGAGAAGAGCTGGAAACAAGGGACTTAATAAAGCATCTTTCAGTTGTGAGACCTCGGCACTATCTAAAAAAATCAGAATTAGTTGAAATATGTCTTTGGAAAGCTCCTCGTGCGATACATCATATAAAGTCTAATTCTGAGGACAAAATAATTGAGATTAGCCGAAAAGTATTTAATACTAAAAGTGAGAAGAAAAAAGTTATAAATCTAACTCGTCTTTCTGGTGTTAGCGTGCCAATGGCATCATCAATTTTAATGCTAACTAATCCCCAAAGATATGGCGTAATAGATATAAGAGTTTGGGAGGTATTATTTCAAATGGGTAGTGTAAAGACAAACCCAAAAGGCAATAACTTTAACTTCAAAGAATGGTATAGATATCTAATGATTATCCGTCACTTTGCTAATAAGTTCAGGGTAAAAGCAAGAGATATTGAGCGAACTCTTTTTAAGGTTCACAAAAAGTATCAAAAAGGGAGACTGTATGAAAATTTATAAAATAATCCGGCCGACACCCCCGATATCCATCGGGGTAGGCATACCCGATTAAGTAAGGGGTCGCCGGAATTATTGCTCGGAATTATTGTAAGGAACGTTATATGGATTTAAAAAGAATTTATGCCAATTTAGGGTTAAACGCTACTGGAGATCAAGAAATTAATAGGTTTAATATCAGGCTACAAACCATAATAGATAAACTAGATAATATGCTTATAGTGGAAAGAGAGGATGAGTGGGAGGGAAATTATGATCGTACATTGCTTCATAAAGTTCTTTTTAATACCGGTCTCGTACAAGGTTGTACTTCTCGCTTATCAGGACTAATAAAAAATGAGCATAAATGGTTCTTGAACAACCTAAAAATAACTCAAATCATCTTAGATACTATTGCCAAAATACCAAAAAAGGAACTTGATATAAAACCTCGTCTTTCTTTATTTCTTAAATCAGAAATCAACAAAATCTTCAATCTAACCGTAATAGATATTGGCTATAAATTCAAAAATGGTACTATTATAAAAAGTGGTGCTGAAGAATTAGATGACAAATTAGTCATTGAAGCCCTAAACTGGCTTGATGATTATCCTGATGCTAAGAAAAAGTTTTCTAATTCTTTAACACATTATTTTAACAAGCATTATCCCGACGCAATAACTAACGCGTATAGTGCGCTGGAAGGAACAGTTAAGGCATTTTTGGATACTGATGCCCGGCTGGATAAAAGAGAAACAATAGATGCATTATTAAAAAAACTTAGTTTGGGAACGTATTGGAGCAAAATTATTCATAATTACTGCGAGATTGCACATGAATCTTCTTCCAGACATGGGAAGAAAGAAACACCAATACAGAAATTAAGGTCGGAATTAGTTGAGTTTTACATCTATATAACAGGAGTCTTCATAAGATTAATTTCTCAGAGAGCACCTTTTTAATTGTATATTGAAATCGGGGGACACCAGACCGCCCGTACGGGAAGTAAGATGTCCCCGGAATTAGCACAAAGGCAAAAAAGATGAATAAGTGGCAATTAGTGATATTGGGGGTAATGATTGTAGGAGTCATTTTTGTCCTATATGCTACACCCTTATCATTAGGTATGATGAAAAATACAGACTATTGGGAGGATGTAGCTAGGGGAATTATACCAATCTTATTAATAGGTGGTTTCTTGATTTTAGTCCTGAAGAAAAAGAAGTAGAATTCAGAGGAGTGCCATTCGGGACACAATACCTAATTATTAGGAATTAAGGGCTTCGACTGAGCTCAGCCGAAGTCTAAGGGGTTGCCGGGATTACCTGAGGATATAAATAAGAAGGAGGTATGTATGAGTGAGAGCATTCACGACAAGATAGCGGAGAGACTGGCAAGGAAAATGGGAACAGACTACAAATCAACCAAAGGAATAGATATCGTAACCCCTAATAAAGTTATAGAGGTAGAGACCAAGAAAAATTCTCTGCCTCAAGGGATACGACAGGTAGCACATTCACAGAAGGCAAGATATCTGGCAGTAAACAAGCAGAATCTTAAGAATGCGCTTGAGGCGACAAGCGGTACTGGTATTGGCGTTATGGGACCGACAGGCATAATCCACAAGAAGGCTAGTAGAAAAGGATAATCTGGACTCGTGTAGTAATTCGGCCGACACCCCGCCCAATTAAGTAAGGGGGCAACGGAATTATAGAGAAATGAGATAAATATGGTTAATAGAGAAAGATTTATAACTGGTATGACCGGAGTTTATTTTACTGCGGCAGAACTTTCTTCAAGAGGGTTTATCGTAACGATAACCGCAAGGAATGCTCCACATGTTGATATAATGGTTTCTACCCCTAACATGAAAAAGACTTTTAGTATTCAGGTAAAAGCAAATAAACCAGATGGCACAAAATCATTTTGGCTATTAAATAAAGAAGCCAAAAAGACTGTTTCTCCCTCTTTTTTCTATGTATTTGTAAATCTTAATGAAAACCGGAAGCCTGATTTTTATATCGTGAAAAGTGGAACCGTAGCAAAAAATATAGAGGTCTCACGTAGTAAAAGTGGTAGATGGTATTCTTTCCAGCGAGATGAGAAATATAAGAACCGATGGGATTATTTTAAATGAATCCAAGGAACATAATACCTAATAATTAAGTAAGGGGTCGCCGGAATTTCTACGGAATTATACTAAAAATGAGTATCAAACAAATAAATTACGACAAGTTAAACGCAAGACAGAAAGAAAACTATAACTTCCAGCAAGTGTCTGCGGTATTGGCTGATTATGGATTTGTGACATTTCGGTTGAGCGATGATTGGCAGGGAGCTGACTTTATTGCTTACCACATGGGAAATAAAACCTTTCTAAAGGTCCAGCTTAAAGGACGCGTTTATTTCAGCAAAAAATACAAAGGGAAGCAACTTCACATAACATTTCGGTCTAAGGATGGAACATGGTATTTGTATCCTCACGATAAAATATTGAAAAAGGTTTTAAGAGAAAAGGGGATCAGGAAAACATCGTCTTGGTCTAAAGGAGGTGGGTATTCTTTTTCTTACGTTACTAAAGAATTGGTGAAACTGTTAAAACCGTATATAATCCGGCCGACACCCCGCCCAATTAAGTAAGGGGTTACCGGAATTACCCGGAATTACCCAGAGAATAATTATGAGCGAATTAATGGCCATTGAGTCAATTGTTGAAGAATACGCTAAATTTTTAGGGTACTTCACGGAACATAGAGTACCATTTAAACTTAAAAAGGGTAACTCTGACATAGATGTCCTCGGCTATAACCGTAAAACAAAGAAATCTCTTATGATAGAGTGTAAGGCTTGGGGAAGCCCAAATCAATATTACTCATTTAATGACAGCAAAAGCTGGTTTAAAAAACAATTCCAGACAATGATCGGGAAATGGGAATTTTTTAAGAAGTCTTCTACCAATAAATGGAATCTATCAAAGCTAAATGAAATTTGGTTTGTAATACCTGGCTTTTGTGATGATAGATTACAAACAGAAGCCGAAATATCAAAAGAGCTTCATTGCACAGTTAAAATTATACCTATACATAACTTATTATTAGATATAATGTTCGAAGTAAAAAAGGATAAAGATGTTAGAAGGAAGAGATACCCTAATGCTGCACTTGAATTTTGCAGATGGTTATTAAGAAGTTATGAAACGGGCCATTTAAATTTAATAGATGTTGATTTAAAACTTAAGAAAGAAAAACAAACTTATGAAGAGTTAAAAAGGCATTACTTAAAAGGATGCATCAGGATTGTGCAAAGAAATGCAGAAAAAAGACGTGCTGGCGTAGATACGAGGCTAAAAACGCTTGAGATTTTAAACCAATTCAAAAAAGCATCAATACCCCAAATAGAAAATAGATCAAAAAAGTACCGTTATAACTTAAACTATAATCGGATTAATGTTGGACTAGGAACTTGGATAGATTTAGGTATTGTTTCTGAAGATAAGAATGGTAAGTTTTTCATCAATAATCCATTTGTTAATCTTGTAAAAAAAGAGTTACTTAAAAAGAGACCTTCTTCATGGTAGCATTCGGGGGACACAATACTGCCCGTACGGGAAGTAAGGCGTCTCCGGAATTAGACAATAACACTTGACTTTATTTTTTAGATATTTTATACTAAAGATACATATCAACCGATTATATAAATAAAAGGGGTTATTTATGAGTGAAACCAAAAAGGAAAACCTGAGGAATCTTATCTTAGGAATTCTTAACGAATGCGGAGAAATCCCTAAGGTTAAATTAGCCAAACTGATACTCTTCGCCGAATTGGAGCATTTCCACAAGACCGGAAAATCCATCACCGGTTTATATTTTGTGCGCTTGAGTAAAGGACCGGTAATTGCCTTCTTTGACGAGGTATTGGAAATCGGGGAGGAAACGGATTGGGCAAAAAAGACCTCTCACATACCCATTAAGGAAGAAGGTGTCTCAAAGATTCAGTATTCATATCAGGCAAAGAAGAGAGCCCCTCTTTCTAAAGATATTGCTAAGACAGTTAAGGATACCTGTGCCAAATATGGTAAAATGAGCGGGACGCGACTTTCTGCCGAATCTCACGATTTCCCGGCTTGGAAATATGCCGAAGCCAATGAACCGATTTATCTGGCAGAATTAGCCGTCAAGAACGAAAAAGAGTATTTCAACCTCGTTGATGCGGTTGAAGAAATAGACGAATCCAATGACGCAATCATTCCAGAAAAAATATCACAAGCTCTATCAGGACGCTAAAGCAGAACACGACCCGCACGTCATTGAGTGGATAAGCAAAAAAGAGGACATTGTTGCTTCGGCGCCGTTTTCTTTCCCCCGGCTCAAACACGATTTCCCCGATATCCGACGGTTTAAAGGCGGCGGTAAAATACGCATATTTTATACCCTTTCCACTGAAAAACCGGAACTCTGGGAAACACCACCCCAATCACCGGAAATACTTTTCCTTTATGTTGATTTAAGAAGTGATGATACTTATACCGAGGCCTTGAAACTACTCAGAAAACATAAAATTCTATAAATAATTCGTGGGACACCCGCCTACGCCGATGGCTACGGACGGGCAGGCATACCCAATGGATTTGGACAAGAGGAACCCATCCCATAGCCCTTAGGCATTGTCGCCTGAGGCGACCCTGTCACCAGAGGCGACCTTGAAGAGACTCTTCAGACCTGCCTCAGGCAGGAAGCAACCCTTCAGACCCGCCTCTGGTGGGATAGGCCGCCGGAATTACAACCACACCTGCCCGCCAAAAGTGCCTGCCCGCCACAGAGGTAACTTCTTGGCAGGCGGGAGCCGCCGTTAGGCAGGCGGGGATTACACTGACCCGCCTGACGGCGAGGCAGGTTACACAGATTATTTATAAGGAAGCCAACAGAATAGGAAAAAGGGTCTTGGTTTCCTAGTGGTCTGTCAAGTCTTATTTTGGGAGTTGCCCAGACTAAAGTCTGGCACCCAGAAAGGTTGGGTGTTAGGCTTTAGCCTAAGTCAACTCATAGATTTAAGGTTGACAGACCACTAGTCTCCTTATAGAAATTATCTGTGTCCATCCGTGTAACCTGCCTCGCCGTCAGGCGGGTCTGTGGTTACAATTTCTCACTTTGGTCCTCTCCGCCCCGCCCCGATGTGCTTCGGGACTCCGCTTCGCTCCGCCTTCGCCCGGCACTTAGGGGCATAAGTCGGGATGTCCACATCCACTCCAAGGTAGCCCTCATCCCAGAGTGGGATAGCCATTATCCCGGATGAGGATATCCTTACCGATGGGGTCTCCCATTCCATGAGATGGAGTCTCCCAACCCATGAGATGGATATACCCACTCCATAAGATGGGTATGCCCATCCCATGAGATAGGTATGCCCAATCCATGAGGGGGATATACTCAGCCCATGAGGGGAGTATGCCCAACCCATGAGATGGGTATGCCTATCCCATGAGGGGGATATGCCCAACCCATGAGATGGGTATGCCTATCCCATGAGGGGGATATGCCCAACCCA
>Ga0315314_1003838_pt1 | contig 11561 bp, 14 predicted proteins | sample TDP9_MG_FD_203631 | JGI IMG/M metagenome (GOLD analysis project Ga0315314, IMG submission 203631) | Freshwater sediment microbial communities from Lake Towuti, South Sulawesi, Indonesia - TDP9 | ecosystem: Environmental > Aquatic > Freshwater > Lake > Sediment | place: Indonesia: South Sulawesi...
TAATAGATTATGTTCCTCCGTCTTGGATAGAACTAGTAATTAAGGAAAAGGGCGAAGTAGAAACAGAGCAAGGAGCTTTGAAAGAGGAGGAAAGTGGAAAAGGAACAGGTGAAAGAAAACCTCCTATGGAAGGAGAACAAAATGTCTGAACCCTCAGATGAACTTTTACGTAAAATACAGAGAACGTTAGAAGAGATAAGGTCGCTATTCATCTTGGCAAATCAAGATGAGTTAGAAAAAGTGAAAGAACGACTACTCCCAAAGGATTCCGCCAAAGAAAAGATTTATAATCTCTGTGATGGAACCCGAACCACTTCAGACATAGCTAGAGAGATAGGAAAAGATGACAACTATGTACGCTCCTATTTGAGCCTCCTCCGAAGAGAAGGGTTGATAAGATCAACTGAAAGAACTGGGAGGGTGATACACGAACAAATAGTCTAGTTCAAATGATTCTATGAGTAATAGAAAATAGCAATAGAATAATGGTGAAGATCTTTGAAAAAGAAAGAGGGAGAAAAAAGTGAGGGAAACATAGTTCTCAACAAACTAGAAGATATAGATAACAAACTTGAAAGGATAAAAAGCGATACTCATAATTTGAACAGGATCATAAGCCTCTCGAATACTCAACTCATTATTCAGGAATTGAAGAAGGTAATTGGTAAATCGGAAATAAGGGCAGCTACTCTATATTTTACACGAGAGGAGATTGGAGCGGATGAGTTAGCGAAAGCTCTAGGGGTTGATTCTTCAAACCTTGCTAAGTATGTGAATCCGTTCCTAGGAAATAAAGGATATATTGCTGAAATAAAAAGAGGAAGGAATAAATATTTTCAAAGATCGGAACTAGTCGACTTAATAGGCTTTGAATCTATAGAGGATTTTGCTTTATTACTGAAATCATTTAACGAAAAGAGAAGCGAGGGCACCCAACAAAAAACAGAAGATGTTGAAAAGGAAGATTTTGATGTATCTTGATAATCAACAGATAGCGATTATTTTGACGTCAGTAGTTTATACTACCATTGTTGTTATCATTACTAAAAAAGTACGAAATAGTAAGTCGAGCAGAATTAGACAGTTATGGAAACTTATTGTTTTCAACAGCATATTATTTGTAGTAGGTTTATTGTCATCATTTTTCTTTTTACCTCAGAGTTTTCTTAATATGTTATCTTGGATCGTATACGATCTGATTGCTTCATATGTAATTGCTGTAGAAGTCCCAGGATATTCGAAACTCTCGAGATATGACGAAGCATGCATCCAAAGTCTTGAAGCTCTGAGGAATAACCTCATAACAATACGATATTCGTTTGATGTACTTGAAGAGTTGAAAACCAATATGAAAAACAATGCTGAAGTCATTTCTGAAGAGCGGATTGATGAGTTGTTGAATGCCTTTATAAATTTTTGTGAGATGATAAAAAATACTGAAATCAATCTTTGGGGACTCTCACTAAACGAAATCACTGAAGCCATAAACAGAATAGCTCAAAGGAGTAAACACCCAGTGCCCATATTGGTTGATGTTCTTTCTCTCACTGGCCTTAGTTTTCTTTTGGCTCAAATCTTAAAGACGTTAGAATAAAGATCGGTATTGCAAAGTTTTCTATCTGATTGTCTTGGTTACCTAACGAAGATATTCCTCTATTTTGATGAAGTATTTCTTCGGTCTCCCTCTACCTGAAGACTCCTGCTCACTGATAATCAATCCCTGCTTTTCCCACTCTGATACACGATCATAAACCCCATCATAGCCAATCTCGGGAATCATGCCAGCAATTTCGTCAGTACTTTTCCTTGTACAGAGGTCATATACTTTCTGATCTAATTCGGTAACGAGAAGTTCTTTTTTGAGATTTCCTATGTTAGAGAGACAGATTATCACAAGCATCTTTTTAATATCTCTTAATAAACGAGTAGATTCCTGATCAGACAATCTGAACACTCTCTGCCGTTTTATTCTAGCTATTCTACCAGATAAAAAATTAACTATCTAATTTCGAGACTCTGCAGGAATAGCATCTTTCATATATTTGTTTCATTGCCTTCAAGATCTCTTTATTGTAGAGCAATGAGCGTGTCAGGCTTTTGTGGGTTCGAGTCCTACCCCCGCACTGAACTAGAACGGCTTCTCTTGCTGGAGAAACCGTCTAATTGAGGACATGATAAGTGTCGGGGATATACTCCTAGAATTCATCATTGATAATAGATGGAAAGATTACAATAAGTTTGCCAGAAAACTGACTGAGAAAATAGTTAAAAAACAACTATCAGCGCAAGAGGATCTAACAAAAATAATAAGAGACTTTACCCATCCCTTTTTCGTCTTCAATGGCATTACTAAGGAGCAATTCATAATCCGATTTCCTCTAACTGAGTTGCTACAGCAATCCAGAATTCCAAGGCAATCTTTTGCTTCGACAAGACAATACTCAACGCCTAAACGTAAAGCAATCTCTAGGAAACTTCGTTTATTGATTCTTGAAAGAGATAGTTATCGGTGTTGTCTATGTGGTAGAACTGCAAAAGAAACGAAACTTGAGGTGGATCACAAAATACCTGTAGCGAAGGGAGGCACAGATAGCCTCAACAACCTTTGGACTCTGTGTATTGATTGCAATAGAGGCAAATCTGACCTTTCTATTTAGAACAACTATTTCAAGGGGCATGGACAAAGATTAAATCACCTATATCCCCATTTTTGAGGATGTGGAAGCATGTTTGAAGTGAGTATGGTAAAGATAGACAAGAACAGCTTCCTCGGTCTTAAGGCTGAGCTCCCGAATTCTCCTCCTCTGCTGCTCATAGTGGGAGACAAGGGCTTCGTCATGTGTGGTTATCTCAACATGGAGGCCGCTGAGAGGCTTGGAACCGTCGCCGCCATGGTCAGCGGAGTGAAGACTATAGACGATGTCCTGAACGCCCAAGTGAGGGCTACAACTTCCAAGGCAAAAGAACTGGGGATTGAGCCGGGTGCGGTAGTGAAAAATATTTTGGGTAAGCTAGCTTAAGCCTTTCCTATTTTTTCGACAAGTTCCTTGACCTTGCTCTTAGCGTCCTTCATAGTGTCCTTGCCATGCGTGATGAGTAAGACATCGAAGTCGTAATCCAAGAGCCTCTTGATTCCACGCTCCGCCTGCTTCACATCAAGGCAGTACCGCTCAGGCGGCGCAGAGATGTTTCCTGCGTCGTCGCCGAAGACGGTGTCTCCAGCGATCATCACCTTCTTCTTCGACAAATAGTAGCAACAGTTCCCCAGCGAATGTCCGGGCACGCTGACGACTTCTATTCCTCCGCAGTAGGGGAGCTTCTCCCTATCCTTCAACCCCTTCACCTTGACGCCTGTCGCCTTCTCTATGTCCGCAGCATCGCCTTCATGGGACATGACCTCGGCGCCTGAGAGTTCCTTGACCTTCGCCAAGTTCCTCACATGGTCGCCGTGTTTGTGGGTGATCAAGCAGGCTTTAACGTCGCTCCACGTCTTCCCTATCGTCTTTAGTTCCGCCTCTATTTTGTCTATGGCTGTGGGCGCCATACCCGCGTCTATGAGGACTGTCCCCTCGTCGCAGTTGAGAATCCAGACCTCTAGGGAGAGCCTCCCTGCCTCAGAGAGGTCGATGGCATGAACTCCCTCTAAGACTTCAACCATATTGACACCACGCCAATATTGCAGACTCGTGGATAAAAAATCACCTATCCAGAAGTGGCTTCTTAACTCCATCCTAAACTTCTAAAGCTGACAGAACTTGTCTTCGAAGATTATCTTGGGCAATAGCTACTTAGAAGAACTTGGGCGAGAGTTCATGTGACTTAGAGCTCCACGCTATAAGTTCAGGAGGTTCTTCGATTCGGAGAGTAAAATCTTCTTTGACTGCGAAGACAACGATCCAGCCACCTGCCTCGAACACCTACTGGAACGGAAGGATTTCGGAGACTTTGTGGTCCTGCCGTTGATCAAGGAGGAGGGAAGCGGAAACCTGAAGATGCTGGATGTCAGCTACAGGAATCTGGGAGCCGAAACAGTGAAACACTTCATGGTTCGTTATCAGACGCAGTTCGAGCCCACTATAAAGATGAGCCTCATGGCAAGCGGCATGAAATATCAACGCCTCATCGGATACAGTTACGAGGAGAAAAAAGCCTAGAGTTGTCTCCTCTGTAGCTCCTTCAACCTATCGAAGTGTGGGTCGCTGGACATTAAAGCCTCCGCCCGACAGAGAATGGCGGATGCGGTATGTATAGAATCCCTTGGGTCAAATCCGTATCTCTTCATAACCTCTATCGCATACCTTACCACCGTCTCATCTACAGGAACAAGGCTCAGTTTCAGCATGTTAATGAAAGCCTCGCCAGCGGAGATGGCTTGTTCCATAGTCCTATACTTCTTTACAGCCCAAACGATCTCATCAAAGGAGAGAGTCGATGATGCAGCATCCACTTCCCCTCGCTCCACTCCCCTCAACAGGTTCCTCGACCTTTCGCCTATTGCGTCTGAGCTCAAGCAAGCGTATATGAAGACATTTGAATCGAGATATATCATGGTTTAATCCTCTTCCCTAGCTCCTCCTCATAGAGATGAGGCTCGATGAAGGCTACGGACGGACCGCTCTTGGCAATCTCCTCAAATAGGGATACTGCGCTTTGAGGAGGCCTCTCGATGATGACCTGCTCTCCGTTAAGCCTAACGACAACTTTGGAGCCTGGGCTTATCTTCAGAGCCTTTCTCATAACCTTCGGGATGACGACCTGCCCCTTCGGACCCACCTTCATTTCTTCCTGAATCATTTCTAACTCTGAGTTATACCAAGGTATAACCCTTATTTATACATTACTGAATCCTGCTGCGTCAAATGTTAAGACGTTTGACTTAGGCTTGATCGAGTTGTCTAGTCGGCTCTTTTTCTCCAGATTAGGGTTCTATATCTATCTGCTTTGACATATCCCAAAGACTCGTAGAGATTGATCGCTGGTCTGTTTTCGACATGAACTCTCAGATAAGACTGTTTGCAGCCGCTCTTCTTCAGCTGTTCTAGGGCAAACAGCATGATCTGCCTGCCATAGCCCTTTCCCCGTTGCTGAGGGCTTACACCAATGTTACTGACCAGTCCATTATGCGCGTTGATGTTCAGTATTCCAATTGTCTCTTGGTCTTTGCTGACGAAATAGAATCTCTCTTGGGAGTAATAAAAGTTCAAGAAGTCGTCGGGAAGTTCAAGAAAGTGCTCAAGAGCTGTTGTCAGGGATACGTCTGGAGAACCTTGGAGGAACTCCTTAGCAATCTTGATGAACTGACGCATCTTCTCTCTCTGAACCTGTCTGAATTGAAGTTCCTCAGAGGGTTTGAAATCTTTGTCTAATCGACAAACCATTCGATAGCAGTCATCAAAGCCTTTGAAACCCAGTTTCTCGAACTGACCAATGGCTTCGGCTTCCTCAAAAGGGAAGATGGCCAACGCATATTCGATGTTTTGCGGGGTTGCTAACGTGAGTGCCTCCACAGCGAAGGTCTCTATATTTTCCTTGGACTGCTTCATATCTATCAGTTGCACAATAGCCATAGGAGTCCCAGGCGAAGACAACAGCTTCACCGACTCCCTCCCAACTGCCACCAAACCTATCGGGTTTGAATCTTGAACAAAGACCCAATAAGGCGCATTCAATGTCTCAGCCTGCCGAGTGTATCTAGAAATACTTTCCAAGAACTGTTTCGCTGCAGGGTCCTTGTGAGAATAGACCTTCATCGTATTTGCCTCTCATTAACCTTTAAGTCCTGCTATATTAACTAGATGGGATGCGAAGTTCCAGGCTAAGATAGTTGAGGCAAGAAACTCTGCCAAGGACCAGACGAAAATAGCAGATTGTTTAGAAACCAAACAACGTGTTTAGAAAAAAGGAGAGTTACAGTTTCTTGACGAACCTCTCGAACCTGTCCATCGCGTCTACAAGGGTCTTCAGCGGCTCAACCAGAGCTAAGCGGACGTGCCCCTCCCCCATCGGACCGTATCCACTGCCTGCGGCGATTCTTACCTTCTCTTCTTGACCGAATCTCATGCTGAAATCCGCGGACTTGACACCTGTGCCTGAGATGTCGGGGAAGGCGTAGAAGGTAGCCTCTGGGAAGACGCATTTGACCTTCGGCATCTCGTTGAGTCGTTTAGAGCAGTATGCCACCCGCTCCTCGTACTGGTCCCTCATCATTTTCATGAAGTCCCCGCCCTGCCTCAACGCAACGACAGCCGCCTTCTGGAAGGGCACAGGCATCGAATTGATGCCCACGGGGACGCGCTCGATGTAGGGTGTGAGGTTAGGACCTGAGATAATGAAGCCCGCCCTGCAGCCTGTCCAAGCGAGCATCTTTGAGAAGCTGGAGATGATGATCGTCCTGTCCTCCATGCCTGGAATGGTCAGGGGAGAGGTGAACTTTCTTCCGCCCCAGATGAACTCGGTGTAAATTTCATCAGCAATGAGGACGAAGTCCTTATCCTTAGCCAGGTCAGCCATCGCCTTCATCTCTTGCTCTGTAAAGACGCAGCCAGTTGGGTTATCGGGGCTGCATATCAGGAGCGCCTTAGTCTTAGGCGTTACCTTCGTCTTGAGCGCCTCAATATCTGGTCTGAAGTACCCCTCAGGCGTCTTATACATAGGCGACCGAACGATCTTTCCCCCAGAGAACCCGATAGACCCACTGTAACCACCGTACGTGGGATCGAAGAGAATCACCTCGTCTCCTTGATTAACGACCGCTGCGAATGCTTGGAAGATTCCCTGAGAGCCACCAGAAGTAATAATAACCTGTGCCAGAGGATCAGCGACCTTACCCCATTTGCTGTAGTAGTCACCTATCGCTTGCTTCAAATCCGGTTCTCCGCCGAAAGAATAGTGAGTATATCCCTCAAGAATCGCCTTGTAGACCGCATCCGCAATGAACTTAGGCTGGTCAAAGTCTGGGTCACCAGCGCCTAGGTTGATAAGTCCAGGTACAGGAGGAACCCTGACTCTTGTGGCTGAGACTCTGACTTCAGCCAGTTCTCTCTTAACCAGTTTCGTAACATTTGTAGATGACATGTCAACCACCGTATCCCCTAGACTGGTAAATAACTTCTATAAAACTTATTCGGGAGTAAATAGAGAAAAGAAAAAAGAGGTTTGACGGTCAGTCATACTCAGCCGATGAGGGCGTTGAAGAAGAGCTTGAAGGTTCCGTGAGTCTGGGCGCGATACTGCGGGGAAAAGCCGTACAGGATTATCCTGCCCTTACCTTGCTTCGCCTCTATCATCGCAGCCTTTCGGCTTAGATGTTGTTCCCCTATCAGCCAGCCACTCTGAAGCAGTCTCTCGTCAGGGTAATTGACCACTACCTTGTAGTTCTCGTTACTCTCACCTGGTTTGACTGCAAAGGCTAACCCCCCTCGGAAGAGGATCAGGCAGTCTTCTGGTAGACCGTATGCAAGCGAGCTGCACGTATCCACCTTTACCTTCAGGGTGGAGCCTGGGCAGAAGAAGTCCGTTGGCTTTATGTCCTTCAAGACATTGGCGAGAGGTAGCTTCAGCTCTTCCAAAGCGAAGTTCGAGGCCTCGTTCAGCGTTATCAGTGTCCCACCTGCCTCTACGAACTCCTTCACCTTCTCGACTCCTTCCTTCTTTATGCCGCTCCTGTATTCAGGCGGATACTTCGGTGGAGCCATAGCTCCTCTCGTTCGTTTCTCGTAATACTCCTCCAGCTTCTCGCCTGTAATCAGGGGTGGAGCGTCGCTCGGCAGGATCAGGACATCACATGTGTCCTTCAGTCCCTCCTTGACCTCCTTGTCCATGACCGTCATGTAGGGGAACTCGAAATGCTCTAGGACCCACCTTGTCCAGCCTTCATCCATGTTGCCTCCATAGTACCTCTGGTACATCCCAATTCTCAGGGGCTTACCCTCATACTTCTTGAACTCCCGAGTTGAGTCAAATGAGTAGAAGGTAAGGTGCAGTTCATCAGCTGCTTCCCTCAGGGCTTCAGCTACTCCTTCCTGGGGAGGTATATAGAAGGAGCCTTTCGGGAAGAACACTCCGCTGTTCTTAACGTCTTCCTCGGCTCTGAAGACCTTGATGCCCTTCTTAAGGAGCCTATTCACAGCCTTGAAGCTGTCGTTGAGCCTGACATCGAGGAGATAGCCGCATCCAGAGCTTCCCTCGACAGCACCCTTTGGAAACTCGATGCTCTTGAGTTTCTTGAAGTCTCCCTCAAACTTCTCAGCGACCTCTACGACGTTGACGCCCATGAACTCCGCTAGGGTCTGAGTGGCGAAGTCGTAGGGCGACAGGGGGCTCCCATCCCTCTGCCTAGTCCATGGACTGTCTCGATAGAATGTCCTCTTCAGCAGAGATACGATGAAGGGTCTCGCTGGCTGCGAAAGGAAGATGACGTAGGTCCCAGCGGAATAGGTTATGCCGCCTGCTGTGAAGTCCTTCTTAGCCTTGTGGATCTCTACTGCAAGGGTCTGAAGAATCTTCAGAAGCTTGTGGGCGGTGAGGATATCGAGCTGCTGGAGAGGCATGATGAAGGCGTAAGGGGGCTCCTCTTCTCCCTTCTTTATCGCCCTCGTTGCTTTGAGGTACATGTTCCTCAGAACCAACTCACGGAAATTCGCTGCAACCTCTAGGCACGCAAGCGAAGCGATCTTCTGCTGCTCCACGATGTCCCTCAGCCTCCACCAGCCACCTGGCCACAGGTGCGGGAAGTTCACCTGCGGATTGTATTCAGGTCTGCCCCTAGAGCTCGGTGTGAGCTGATGGTAGTGGACGTAGACAGGTGTGGCTAGTCTGGCGCTCGCGGATTCTGTGAGCATTCCGCAGATGTTGTTCCAGCAGGGGACGTAGTTGAATGTGGGCATGAACTCTCCAGGATAGGTCGCAGCGTTCTCGATGCCCGTCTTCCCAGCAGCTTCTAGCTTCACCATCATCTGGGCTCCGTAGAGCTGTTGCTCCGTCCAAATAAGGGGGTCCACATTCGGGTTGATCGGGTTTGCAAAGGGTGGTACATAGTATCTAGCGCCGTAGCTGCCCATATGGTGGTGATCTATGTAAGCCTGGGGGAACCACTCCTGATAGAGGATGCGGGAAACGAGCTGCGACTCTACTTGCGTGAGGCTGAAGGCGTCTCTGTTGTTGTCATGTCCAGTGTACTTGTGGTAGAGCATTGGAAGGCCTGTGCCCTCATACTCTGTGCCAAGGTATTTGTTGTACCAATCGGTCACCATGATCTGGCCGTCGGGGTTGAAGCTTGGGAAGAGGAGGAGCACTGTGTTCTCCCTGATCTTCTGGAAGGTGGGCTCCTCTGAGGTAATGAGTTGGTAGGCGAGTTCAGGTGCCATCTGTGCGCCGCCGATTTCTGTTGCGTGGATGCTGTTGGTGATCGCTACGACGGTCTTCCCGTTCTTGATGATGTCTTCCGCTTCTTCCTTCGACAAGCCCTTGGGATGGGCTATGCGCCAACTCATCTCCCTGATCTTCTCTGCGTTTCTCAGGTTCTCAGCCGACGAAATAGTAGCCAACAGAAACGGGTTTCCCTCGGTAGATTTACCTAGCTCCACAACCTTGATCCTGTCAGACGACTTAGCTAGTAGGTAGAAATACTCAACGATCTTATCCCATCGAGCAATCTTCTTCTCGGCTCCCATCTGAAATCCGAAAAACTCCTCGGGTGATACAACTTTGCTTTCTGCCATGGATACAATGTTGTACTAGAATCTATAAAAGACTTGTATATCTTCTACCTTTGAATGTCATTAGCTTCTGCAAGAGAAGATATGAAACCCAAACACATCAGACTACGAAGTATCCTTCACCTGTGTTTTGAAGATCCCGCAGCAACATCTCCATTGCTTTCAAAACCAAAGACAATGAGTTCTCTGGGACCGACCTAGAACGCTCCTTCATCCTCCTTGCTTCTTGGTCTCTCACAGGCCGTTGGAAAAAGGTAATAAGTTTCTTTCAGCTTCTCTTGATCTGTCCGCTGAGATAGCAGCCCCCATGCAGACGGACTCTCCTGAGTTGGGAGCTATGAGGGTTGAGTTACCCAGTCATGGGACAGGCGGACAGGGAGAGGCGCCGAGAAACCTTGCTTCGAAGAGAGCTCATCCGAGGGGGGCGTCGCCCCGTCTGTGAGGATGAGAGTTTGCTGCAAGGGACAGAGGCGCTCCTCCCTCCAAAAAGGTTTTAGCACAGTAGCATCGCTCACTTCGTTGTAACGGTGGCTTGAATTGGACATAGAGACCAAAATGGACCTAGTACTGAGAGAACCGACGGAGGAGATCATCACCCGTCAGGAACTCAGAACTCTCCTAGAAACGAACCCGCATCCAAAGCACTACATCGGGTTCGAGATTTCCGGTCTGCTTCATCTGGGCACTCTGATAATCTGCGGCTATAAGATAAACGACTTAGCAGAGGCTGGTGTAGACTGCACGGTCTATCTGGCGGACTGGCACAGTTTCATCAACAACAAACTAGGGGGGGACTGGGACAACATCATCACTGCCTCGAAGTATTTTGCAGAGGGTTTCAAGTTCTTCTGTCCGAAGGCGAAGATCGTTCTAGGCTCAGACCTCTACCACAATAACGATGAATACTGGAGAGACATCATGAGGTTCAGCAGGCAGATCACCCTCGCACGTAATACGCGCTGCCTCACCATCATGGGTAGAAGCCAAAGGGAGAGTCTTAGCTTCGCCCAGTTCCTGTATCCCCCTATGCAAGCGGTTGATGTCAAGTACCTCGGACCCGACATCCCACACGGAGGAATGGATCAAAGGAAGGTGCACGTCCTCTGTCGCGAGGCTTATCCTAAGCTTGGCTGGAGGAAGCCCATACCTCTTCACAATCATCTCCTCATGGGTCTTGAGGCGCCTGACACCTCGATGACCAAGCGTGAACGGATCATCTCCGCTAAGATGAGCAAATCGAAGCCATGGACCTGCGTCTTCATCCACGATACTGAAGAAGAGATCAAGACGAAGATCAACAAAGCCTACTGCCCAGAGAAGGAGATGGAGATGAATCCGATCATCGAGATAACCTATCATATTCTGTTCCGAGAAAAGAAGAGTTTCCTTGTGACACGCCCCTCCAAGTTCGGGGGAGACATAGAGTACGGCAGTTTCAGGGAACTGAAAGAAGCTTACGAGAAGGGAGACCTACACCCAAAGGACTTGAAGACATCCGTCGCAAGAGAGCTGAACAACATCATTAAGCCTATCCGAGAGCACTTTGAGAGAAGGAAGGAGTTGCTAGAAGTCTTTAAGGAGAACTAGACTGTTCGATCATCTTCAAAAAAAGAAGGGTTAAAGACCCTCTGCCTTCCCCATCTTCTCAAGCATATCGACCATGCGGCAGGAGTAGCCCCACTCATTGTCGTACCAAGCAAGAACCTTGACGAGGTCGCCAATCGCCATCGTCGAGAGACCATCAACGATAGCAGAATAGGGGTTATGGACGAAGTCAGACGAGACAAGAGGCTCCTCCGTGTAAGCAAGAATACCCTTGAGCTTCCCACTCGCCCCCTCCTTGAA
>Ga0315314_1003840_pt1 | contig 11555 bp, 6 predicted proteins | sample TDP9_MG_FD_203631 | JGI IMG/M metagenome (GOLD analysis project Ga0315314, IMG submission 203631) | Freshwater sediment microbial communities from Lake Towuti, South Sulawesi, Indonesia - TDP9 | ecosystem: Environmental > Aquatic > Freshwater > Lake > Sediment | place: Indonesia: South Sulawesi...
GATGAACATAGGCTTAGAGTGTATATGAGGCATCGCAGATGCGGTTTAAGTAATGCCATCAACTTTGGAATCGAATCTTCGAAGGGGGATTATATTGCTAGAATGGATGGAGACGATATCAGCTTGCCGACGCGATTAGAAGAATCCTTTTGTCACATGGGCGCTAAAAATGCTCATCTTGTTGGTACATGGGCCTACGTTATAGACGAAAAAGATCGGATCATAGGTAGACATACTCTCCCTTATGATAGTAAAGAAATCAGAAGATTGATTATTCTTCACAATTGTTTCCTTCATAGTTCAGTTCTATTCAGAAGGAATCTCATAAGCAAGATTGGATTCTACAATCCCTCATTCCATGGCGCCGAAGATTATGAGCTTTATATGAGAGCCATTGGGCGAGGGTATCGGTTATTGAACGTACCAGAATACTTGATTTATCTGCGTGAGAGTACTAGTTCAATAACGAGGGGCAATGAGTGGACTCGCTCAAGGAGGAGTTACATTCGAGCCAAGTTTAGAGGCTTATCAAAATACAAGGTTTCAGATTGGCCAAGCCTCTTTTATTGCATAGCTTCAATATCGACACTGATAATTGCGCCTTGTTTTTCTCTCTGGATAAAGAATCTGATCGGATGGTATGAACCCTTCTCCCTCGAACCGAATAAACGTGCAAGAATAACTTGTCAAAACAACGAAGAGAGATGAAGCGCTTTGAAGGTAATTTAGTGATTCAAAATGTCTCAGATGCTGGATTAGGTGACCACTAATTTGACTTCCATTGTGATCTTGGCTATCGTGAGTTAGAAGTTGCGATATGGCTTTGAAAGGGAACAGTTCAACTATCTTTTTGGTGTAGTTATTTCACTATGAAAAAGGCTCTGATTACGGGCATCACTGGTCAAGATGGTGCTTATCTAACAAGCCTTCTCGTGAAAAAAGGTTACGAGGTTTACGGCACTTATCGCAGGCTTAGCACCCCAAACTTTTGGCGTTTAGAATACCTTAACGTCTTCGACAAAGTGAACCTGATTCCTGCGGATCTAAGCGATGCCGGATCCTTAGTCGAGGCATTAAAAATCTCAGAGCCAAACGAAATCTATCACCTCGCCGCGCAGAGTTTCGTCGAAGCGAGTTTTGAAACTCCGGTGGCAACAGGAGATATCACAGGTCTGTCTGTAACCAGGATTCTTGAGGCGATTCGTCAGTCGTGTCCGGAGGCTAAGTTCTACTTTGCTGCGACCAGTGAGATGTACGGAAAAAGTGGCAACTCAAACAAACCTCTTTGTGAAGAAGATTTCTTCCGTCCAATGAGTCCCTATGCTGTCGCTAAAGTGTATGGTTATTGGATCAGCAAGATATACAGAGATGCGTATGGAATATTTGCTGTAAATGGTATACTTTTTAACCATGAATCTCCTCTTCGTGGCTTAGAATTTGTTACTCGAAAAGTTGCGAATGAAGTCGCAAAGATTTCTCTGGGTCTTAGCAAGGAGTTGAGGCTCGGGAATCTTGATGCCAAACGTGATTGGGGTTACGCTCCTGAATATGTTGAATCGATGCTACTAATGCTCCAACAGAAAGAACCTGACGATTACGTAGTCGCTACAGGCGAAGTGCACAGCGTCCAAGAATTCGTACAAAAAGCCTTTGATATTGCTGGACTTGACTGGCATGAATATGTGAAAGTAGATAAGAGGTTCCTGAGACCTCTAGACGTTGAATGTCTTAGAGGTGACCCTTCCCAGGCGAAGAGAAAACTAGGTTGGACCCCCAAAACGAGATTTGAACAATTAGTTGAGATCATGGTTAATGAAGATATTTCTCGATGGGAAAGGTTCTTGAAAGGCGAAAGGTTCCCTTGGGACGCCCATAGCTATCCAACAGTGGCGAAAATGATAAGTCGTGCCTTGAGAATGTGATGGGCTTGTTTCATCTGCAAAACAGAGAAAATCAAATTCTGGAGGCTTCAGCTGAAACACGACAATCACTACATTTGACTATTTTGACCCCGGGATTCCCGCCTGACATAGGTGGAATTGAAACCTTCTGCAAAGAGTTATCAGAAGTGCTATATGAAAAGGGGTATCTAATGACAGTTGTTACGTACAGTTATCAAAGGATCATCTATAGGTCAGATGCCTATGGATCAAATTTCCGTGTTTTAAGATTGAAATCAATACGACCAGGAATAAACGTACCCATTCAATTGGCCACCTATTCAACTGTTTTTCGGGTAAATCCGCTTGGTTTCTTCCTTCGTTTTATTCCATTATTTCTTTTCTCTCTGATCGCAGTAGAGCGAAGCGAAAAGGCATTCAACATAATTGACGCGCAAGAAATATGGTGCGGACTCATAGCCCGTCTTTTGAAAATAGTCAAACCACAGAAAATAGTCTACACCAGCCATGACACAATTTCATATCCAAAATCTCTGTTGGTCAGAGTCATCGCAAAATGGCTATTTTGGGGATTTGATCACATTTTTGTTCTGTCTCAAAAAAGCAAGGTTGCCCTCCAAAGATTAGGTATACCGAACGAAGGAATAAGTGTTTATAGACACTGGACGCATACTAACTTGTTTAAACCACTAGAGCCCAAGATAGTGTATAGACAACTATTAGCCATCCCTGGCAACTCTTTGGTCGTTCTTTATGTTGGAAGGCTCGTTCCAGAAAAAGGAGTTGAGTTGATCATCGAGCTGGCGAAGTCCCTTCCTGAGGTTTTCTTTCTGGTCATTGGAGGTGGTCCCTTAGAAGAGACCTTTAAGTCTCTACGTATAGCGAATCTTAGATATGCAGGTCAAGTAACAGAAAATGAACTTGCCGTATATTATGCTATATCAGACCTTTGCATTATTCCCTCCGTAAAAGGTGAGGTGTGGCCAAAGGTTATTGTTGAATCTCTATCTTGTGGGACACCGATACTTGGGTCAGATGATGGTTTCCTTCCTGAAGCAATCACCAGTGAAGTAGGATTTGTGGTGCCCTACGACTATTATCAATGGCGTAATTTGCTGTCGAAAATATCAAAAAACAAAGGTGATCTTCCAGAAATGTCAAAGAAATGCCGAAAGGTCGCTCTTGAAAAATTTTCCGAAAGAAACGCAGAATTGTTCCACAAGGTTTTTCTTAGGCTGCTAGATTCTGCAATGGGTTCTATAGCATTGGAGGATTCAGAGTACGGATAGGCTCTTCGTATCTCAAGTATCCAGTTCTGAAAAGTGATCCCTAAAAAGGAGAACTCGCAAAATTTTCGAAGACAAGTGATGCCTGATGCTTAAAATACTGAACTATGCACAGATGTTTTTACCGCATTTAGGCGGAACAGAACTTATTCGCTACTTCGCAAAATACGGTAAACATAAGCACTTTGTTCTAACCTATATGTGACTTGGCGGGTCGCGTTTAGGAAGGGCAGATAACATCATCGTTCATCGGTTCCCTCCCACTGGAAAAACGCATCTTATAATCCAAGATCACCTCTAGAATGTTTGATCAGATTTTCGAATAGAGAAGCGCGATCGACAGCTATTGCAGAACTTAGAAACTCAATGAAAGTGCTGAATTTCACTCCCTTGTACCTACGTCCAAGCGGAGCAGGAGGCATGGAAAGGAACATCTATTACTTTGCAAAATATAGCAAACATCATCATTTGGTATTGACCGATCGTGTAACTAACATGCCCGTCTTTGAAGTTGCCGATGGAGTATCAGTATATAGAGTGCCGCCGGTTAGACGACTGAAAATTGGTACAAGAGCGCGCTTTTTCAATATCCTATTAGATTTGGCACGTGAACCTATCAAAGCAAGATTCCTAGGCAAGCTAAAATTCGACATTCTACATCTTCGCGCCCCTTACCTGAGTCCAGATGTATTTTTTGTAATAGACCATTATTTAGGCCGAACGTTCTTCAAGAAAATCGCCGCTTGGAGACGATGCAAGAAGCCTATGATAGTAACTTTTCACTCGCTTCTATCTCATGATCTACTAAATCACGTTCCATTTCGCATACCCTATTTTCCGCAATCAGTCAAGGAGAGAAAATCCTGGATCGAACTAGAAAAATTATTGTGCGAAAAAGCAAGCAAAATTATTTGCATAGACAAGTACATGATCGGTGTTCTGAGCCGTTTCTGCAAAGAAGAAGATATTTATTATATTCCAAGCGGAGTTGATGTTAAGCTCTTTAGACCAATCGATAAACGAGAGGCGTTTGATCTACTTCCGGCTTTGATGAGGGATCAATTGCCTCTGAACAAATTCTTAATCCTCTACTTAGGAAGACTTGACTATGTAAAAGGGTTTCATCTCTTGGAGCCTCTTGCGCGAATGCTTCCTTCTGATTCGAAGCTTATGGTTGCAGGTAAAGATCCCATGAAAATGAATCAATCTAAAGGATTGATTTACCTAGGGGAAGTAAGTAATCAGATAGCGCCTTTTCTGATAAACGTTTCCGATGTCATTTTTAATCCAGTGTTGGTAAAAGGCACTTCGCGTGTAACTTTCGAGGCAATGGCGTGTGGCAAACCTGTTATAATGTTTGGTGACGAAAACAGTAGGTATCCTGCCGTGCACCGGAAAAACGCAATCCTAGCAGATAACCTAGAAGAAGCTGCAAAAGCTGTTCTGGAGTTGAAAGATTCACAGAAACTGTACGAGAAGTTAAGTGAAAACGCATGTGCTACGGCCAATGAATATTCTGTGCAAGAGCTTACTAAGAAAATGGATAGAATTTATGACGAGACCTATATTGCTTAAGCTAACAAGCCAAGGTGTAGAATCCCCCGGATTCCTCCTTTCTTTTATGAGAAAAGGCATGATTTTCGATATTGTATTCATCCTTGGTTCCATAGCTCTTCTTATACTTCAGATAGCACGCATACGTGAGATCTATCTTCAATTGCTATTAACCATACTAGTAAGTACATTTTTTTCTGGATATTCATTGCTGAACCTTGCTAGTGCAACTCAGTATTTTTCTAAGCTTGAACTGCTTTCTCTATCTTGCCTTACCGGTATCTCTCTAAGTGGTTTCGCATACCTAATGTTGTTGCCGCTCGACCGATTTTCAAGGCCAGAAGCAATGTCTTTACTGTATATCGCACTAGGAGTCCTATCCGTTATCCTTCGGATTACCCGCAGAAAGCAAACGGAATTCAGAAGATCGCTTTCAAGGCATCATGACTTGATAATTTTGGCGTTATCGCTTGTGTTCTATATTGCTTTTTTCCTTTTGATGTATCCTAAGGCAGCGTTGATTGGAAATTCTGATGCAATGAGGTCTTACGCTTATAGCAGAGTCTTAGAGAGAGCAACAGACATGTATGACTCGCGATATGTTCTATTTCATTCTTTTGAAGCCAACATAATTGGGCTCTCGCAACCTAACCCGATTCTCCTCCAGATCTTTCTCGCACCACTCAACTTGCTATTGCCGATTCTTTTCTATGTTGTGGCTAAGGCGTACCTAGACTCAGCCGATATTAGGTTACCTGGCCTTGCTTTGGTGCTATGGGTCTTCTTCTCAGGTCTTGGTTGGGTCTTCTTCGCGACTGCCTTCGTCAACAATATCCCGTCAAATAATGAAGAACTTTTCGAATTGTTTCTGCTTTCCCAAGATAAAACATATGGAGACACGGCATCCTTTCTAACAGAATTCCAGTGGTACATACCTAGAACACTTGCACTTGCACTTTTCTTCGCTTGTCTACTTCTACTTTCTCGTAAAGAGCTGCCTCGGGCAACATTCGTTTTTCTCTTTTCATTAATGTTTGCCTCGATGTACCTTGTACACATAGTTGAAGCCGTCATCCTTGCCTTTTTTCTATCAATACTCTCGACGTTCTTTGAAAACAAACAATTGAGACTTGACGACGCACTATATTCCTCGTTGCTAGGTTTCATGATGGTAGGACTGATATATGGAATCTTAGCCATGACTACCAACTTCTCCTTTTCGTTAGCACAAATCCTAGCCCTAATTCTGCCTTCTACAGCCTTATGCTTCTCTCTTTTTCTGAAGGGAAGATCCTATCTTATTAACCTAGGATTAGATAAGTTGGTGAAGAAATACCGGATTCACCTCTTGAAGACAGCATGTGTAGCCTTACCTTCTCTTTATTTGGTCGCGCTCTTCACGTGGTTCTTGGTCGTACCTCAGTTTAGCTCTTCACTCGTCAATGAATGGAACTCATTCGGCCTAGTGCCCTGGTTCATCTATCCAACTTTGCTAGGAGTAAATGGCTTTCTTGCGTTAATATCCCTCAGTTACCTTGTCAAATACCAAGAATCAGCGTCGTACCTTTCATTTTTCGTTGTGATGATGTTTTTTCTGTTCCTCTTTGCAAGAATCGTTTCCTACGTTAACGTAAACTTTACCTTTCTGGGCTATTTTGAGAGGAGGCTCGTGCCCTTTATTTCCCTCGGCGCAACGATGCTGGCATCAATACCCCTCTTGGAGTTTTGTGACTTATCGGGTATCCATCGGATGAAATGCTTGTCTTCTAATAGAATCGTTAGAATTGCAATAGTTGGACTTGTTTTCATCTCGGGTGTTTCCTCGTCGTTTCTAAAGCTAGGGTATTGGAACATTGTAGTAACCAAAGGAGGTGAAGGACAGCCTTCAAGTGCTGAACTTGAAGCCCTCATGTACTTGGATCGAATATTTGACAACGACTCGAAATCCGGAATCATCACTTTCTCAAGGGACTCAACGCACGCTATTGCTTTCTCTGGCAGTTTGTTTGCGATAAATGCCGCGGAAAACCCTCTATTCCTCACAAGAAGCCCCGAAATGTTTGTAGATTTGCTTTATTGGCAACCTTACCTTGTTCATTCCTACGTCTACGTGCATAATAGAGACATATCTCTATTGCCACAAGATTCCTACGTAGGCCTGCTTATCCAAATACTTCCCATAGTATTCACAAACGAAGAAGTCACCATCTACAAACTATCAGCATTAGCCCCTCCTCTCCCTTCTTCAGACTCAATTCTAGTCATTCCTTTCAACCGTTCAATGAGCTCTGAAGGTATTTCGCGCATATTCGCATATCAAGTGATGTCTCAAGGCTTTTACAACTATACCGTAGCTCGGGGTCCCTCTCCTATCTACGAACCGAAATTGAAGCAAATCAGTTCAGCTGACTCATCCTTTGGTTGGAATGCAAAGGGAACAAATGTGGTCGTTTCTGCAGATAGTTCCGACAAAATTGAGGGTTCAGCCAGCATCGAAGTAACTCTGTCCAATTCACCTACCTTCTCCGGAGTTAAACTGGATTTCCCAGAAGCGCAAGATTTTTCCGAGAGCATAGCCTTTTCTGTCTCGGTAAAAGTTGATACTATTGCAAATCTCAGGAATCCTCTAATTGTGTTTGAATCTGGGCTGGAGGGCTATTTCCAGATCAGTCTTGGTAATCCTCAAGAAAATACGTGGACTCTATATAACTTTCAAAAAGCTGACGTAGTTCGTGCTCGAGGCTCCCCAGATTGGGGTAAGATCACTGCTGTTCGGTTTGAAGTTGATCTCACTACAGATTCAACTCTCAATTTTTGGCTAGACGATTTTGCCACCACGTTTATATCAGAAAATATTACTGCTTACATTTGGGACAACAGATTTCTCAACGCAAGCAACCTGATTCTCTCATCTGACCCTGACAAAGCAGAAGCAGAGCAATACCTTCCTTATCTAGAGAAGGGAGGCAGAATAATTGTGTTAAACACAAATGGATTTAAAGCATTTTCAGCTTTTTTCTTCTCAGCTGAGAATAAGACAATCTTTGTAGACCATATCAAGAACAGCAGAATGAAACTCCAATTTCCCGGAAAAATCCAAGTTCCCAAATTAGGTGTCAGAGATCAGGTTGAAGTTCTGGGGGAATACTCTTCTCCCGATGGTGAAGAAGCGCCATACTCGCTACGAATAAGGATAGGTGAAGGTGAACTGGTGTATATCAATCTTTACCCAATTATCCAGAACCTTGAGTTTGTGGAGAACAAGAGAAGGTTTTACAGTATCTTCGGTAGCCTAATTGAGTTTGCCGATATCAATCTTCCAGAATTTGGGTCAAAGAACACATACATCGAAGTCAGATTCGATGAAGTCATTCTTGAGGGTTCTATTGATATCAGTACTGATTCGATACTGTTTCCTCCGTATCTAGGTGTAGAGGGTGTGAAAGTACTCTTAGGCAATGGAAGTACTATGTCTTTTACTGACGTATCATCGATTTTCATGGGCAACTACAGGTCCGCTGATATCAAAACTACCAAGATGCAAATTGCTGAGGGAGAAGGATTCTATGTTAGGTTAAAGGCAAATGACATAGAAATCAATTTTTGGGAGAACGGAACTTTGGCACTCGTTTCTAGAGACAAAAAAATAAGTGTGAATGACGTGAAATCAGTCCTCATTTCGAGTGCAAATCCTCTGGAAATCTTAGTAAGAACACCATTTATCCAAGCTACAAACAGTGATGGATTTTTCAAAGAGTTTCTATCTTTTCAGCCAGTATATCACAGAATTTTGAGCTATAGCCCTTTGTTGCGCGCAAGAGGGCATGTAAGCTTTGATGTATCACTTGCAGATCAATACATTGTGACCACTACATTTAGTTCAGGCAACTCTTCTGAAGCAATTCGTCCAAGTGTACTTTACGATGAATTCTCAATGCTTCCGGTTTCTGTGTTGCTTGGGATTTCGTTAACCTTTGGCTTCATAATGGGAAGGCTGTTCGGATCTCACGCGTACTCCAGCGACCCTAGAAGGAAGCAGTCAACTAATGAGTAAGCCAGAGGGAAGCGCTCGGCTCAGAGTCATATTCATAACATTCTCATATCCATCAAAAGAAAACCCCATAGAGGCGATATTCGTCCGTGAGCATGCAAAGGCCGTATCCCAATATGCAGAAGTCACAGTCTTACACAGCAGACCGTCCATCAAACCCCCAAAATCGCTATACCAAATTTCCGACGAAATCGAAGACAACCTTCGAGTGGTACGCGTCTACTATAGACAGTTTCGGATCCCCAGCCTCGTCCTTTACTCTTGCGGCGTAATTATAGGTATCAGACACTTGAGAAAGCAAGGATTTAGACCACACTTGATTCATGCGCATTTCTTTTTTGCTGGGCTACCTTCAGTGCTCTTAGGACGATTATTTCGACTTCCCGTTATCATCACGGAACACTGGTCCGGTTTTCCTCTAGGCTTTCTTCGAACTCGCGGCGCAATCATAGCCAAATTTGTAATGTCTAGGGCTCAATGGGTGTGCCCTGTAAGCGAGAATTTGAAAGAGCATATAGAAAGCTACGGAATTAAGGCCAGGTTTAAGGTGATCCCAAATGCTGTGAATACCAAAATCTTCTTTCCAAACTTGAAGGCTGTCAGTAGAACGGACAAGAAGAAGCTTTTGTTCGTGGGTTCGCTTATTCCTCTAAAGGGGATACACTATCTCTTGATGGCACTTAACATAGTGCGTAGACAACACAGGAGCTTTCAGTTAGATATTGTCGGAAATGGACCTCACAAAACCGAATACGAGGAGTTTTCAAAAGGGTTAGGTCTAGAGAAGGAAGTTTATTTTCATGGTCTAAAGACCAAAGAAGACGTTGCCATCTTCATGAAACAATGTGACTTCCTTATCTTGCCAAGCATCTGGGAAAACCAACCGAACGTTTTGATTGAAGCGATGGCATGTGGAAAACCAGTAATCGCTACTAATGTTGGAGGCGTTCCCGAAATAATTAAAGCTGAGAGCGGATTGCTAATACCGCCTAGAAACATTCACGCACTCGCCGAAGCTATAGGTTTCATGATTAAGAAACATGGCAGTTATGATTCGAGTGAAATCGCGTCATATGCACGAGAGCGGTTTGGCTATGCAGCCGTAGGTCTGTGCTTGAATAATCTCTATAGGAAGGCACTTCCCCAAAATCAAGATTGACCCTAATTGTTTTCAGGAAGGTGAGTTGATCACGAACATAAATAGGCGGTATGAAGAGGAGATATAACCATAGTGTTGGAATCCAAACCTCAAGACTGGAGTTCACGTGGGTTCGCAAAAGAGATCCTGAAAAGCAAAGATTATGCCGAACTCTTTTCGCTTTCCCTCGTCTACGAAAGACCGTTGATGGAAATCCTAAGAAAATACTTGACGTTGCCACACGTGAACTTAGTTGGAGACATTGGCTGTGGGGATGCTGCATGGTTGGTCTTTTTAGCCCAGATTTTTCCCTGCAAAAGGTTTGTCGGTCTTGATTTTGAAGACACAGCAATCCACATCGCTTCGCGAAGAAAAATGCCAAACTTAAATATAATAAAGAGTGACGCAAGAAGACTTCCATTTCGAAAAGAACAATTTGATTTCTTCATGTCGCTAGGGGTAATCGAACATTTCCCAAATCATGTTCGCATCTTGCGGAACTGGTTAGACTTTCTTCGAGTTGGAGGTTTCCTACTAATAAGTGCGCCCAATGCAAGAAGATTTGACCGCTTTCTCGTGGACTATTTTGACCACAAACTCAGTCAGATGTATAGAGGGAAAATCAAAGATAACGGCTTTTGCTGGATACGAAAAGGTAGAATACTGACTTCTTTCCGCGGTTACGAAGAGAGATGGAATTCGGGCGATTTTGATGTGTTGGCTGGAAGCTTGAAACTGGACATGGTCGAGAAATTTGGCTTTCAAGCCTTCATACCCATTCCTGGTGTTCTCTCGAATGCCCTCCCATCGTTTCTTAAAGCTCAATACTACCGACTTTTTTCGCATATGAAAACTAACGAGAAGAATGGTCTTGTTATAGGCGCAGTATACACTCGCAGTAAGTGACTGGGCATGTCTTCCCTAAGGAAAAAAATAACATGCGTCGTCAATTCAGATTTTGGCGCTTCCTATGGTTTTGGTCTTCACGAATACTATAAAGTCAAGTCACTTTGGAAGAAAGGATACCTTCGCGAGATAATTTGTAGAGACAAAGTAAAACGTGGCGTCAATTTTGATTCAACGACCACGAGAAATGCAATTCCGCTAGGTAACTTTATTCCTAGGATATTCACAGTATTGGATAGAGTCACTTTTGAAAAATTACCTGTAATGCCTCTGAACCAGAAGGTCTTCGATAAATTCGCTAGCCATAAGATAAGGGAAAAGGAAGGAGTGCTCTTTACAGTGCCTGCATGCCTAAATTCAATAACGAAAGGAAAGATGCTTGGACATATAGTAGTGCTATCTACAGGGCCTCACCCAAAATGGATTCTCAGACTTATAGAGGAAGAGTACAAAATCCAGAAAGTGAGCATACCCCCGGCTTATCAGAAACAAGTATTCTTAAGGGAGCTTGAGTCTTTCGAAAGGGCGGATTATTTTATTGTTCCTTCCATATTTGCGAAAGAGACGATGTTGGCAGAAGGGATCCCCGAAAGAAGAATTTTTTTAAACCCGTTTGGGGTTGACTTGAGATTTTTTAGTCCTTCCATCCAGCGAGAGAAAAATATGAACGCCATAGACTACTTATTCGTGGCGGATATGACCATTTTGAAAGGTATTCA
>Ga0315314_1003841_pt1 | contig 11551 bp, 8 predicted proteins | sample TDP9_MG_FD_203631 | JGI IMG/M metagenome (GOLD analysis project Ga0315314, IMG submission 203631) | Freshwater sediment microbial communities from Lake Towuti, South Sulawesi, Indonesia - TDP9 | ecosystem: Environmental > Aquatic > Freshwater > Lake > Sediment | place: Indonesia: South Sulawesi...
TCTATATCTCTAACTTTTTTAGGCATGCTTATCTGGAGAATCATATTGAGGGTCTGCTGAGCCACCAATAAATCAGGCGAGGCCTACTATGTAACCATTCATAGAATCGAGGTGTCAATGGAAATCTAACTAGGCGGAAGGGCCCATAACAACATCCTTCAAGCCTTACGCCGGGCTGAGGCTTCTGAACTGCAACCTGTCTCAGTTCCCATCCTCCCGTCTTCTTCCTCAGTATATCGTTGAAGTCAGCATTGCCAAGGGATGTCCACCGATACAAGCTGTTCTTCGGTATCCCAGCAATCCCGCTGAACTCTGAAATGGTGTAATCTTTATTCTTCTTAAGCCTGCCCTCATTTACGAGGCTGACCATGTCGTTTATCCGTTTCTTCATCGACTTTTCGTAGGGTCCTAGGGGCAATTTGACCGCCTGTTCAAATTAGTAAATCCAACTTGTTCTATCTAGTCACTTAAGAGTTGTGTGAGTGAGAAGTGTCATTGACTTTGGAGCGTGAAGACCAGCTATTCTTAGACAAAGGAATGACGGTTGATGACTCGGTACAACGGTGGCTTACAAAGATTGGCAGGAAATCTGGAAGTGTTAATACTCGAAGATTATATCTCCATTACCTAACTAGGTTTTCTAGCTTCGCCAGATTAAAGCCAGACGAACTGATTGCTGAAAGGGTTGAAGACCTTAAATGCAACGATAGGTTTACGCGTAGAAGGGCGGAGGAAAGGCTTGACGGATGGTTCTCTGAACTTGAGAAGCAAGGATTGTCAAGGAATACATGTCTTCTCGCCTATACTGCAGTCCGTAGCTTCTATAGGAGCAGCTATGTAGCGTTGGAGATTGATGAGGCGCCTTCAGCTTGGCCGTCGAAGCTCAAGCCTGGGCTGACACGTGAAGAATTAGCGAGCATGCTCGAATACTCCAGCAAGCCGGTATACAGAGCATATATTCTCTGTCAGGTTCAGAGCGGGTTAAGCGTTTCAGACCTTCTGAGAATGGCTTTCGGAGATGTGGAAAGCCAACTTGAAAAGAATTACGTTCACCTGAGCCTTCTTCGTGGGAAAGAGAAGCATCTTGGTTTCTTCGACACCTTCTTTGGCAGAATGTCCACTGAAGCCTTGAAAGAGTATCTCTCAACTAGAAAGAGGCTTGAAAGTTCCAGTAGGCTCTTTCCCTATACTGCTAGAGGAGTCAACATGTTTCTGGAAAGGCTGAGCCGAAAAGCAGGCGTCTCCTTCAAGGTAAGCAGTCACGACCTACGCAAATACTTCGCTACGAACCTTAAGATTGCGAGAGTAAATGACCCAGCGTTCAATGAGACGTTAATCGAGTACTGGCAAGGTCACTCACTAGGCAAGGTCAGAGGCGCCTACTTCCTGCCGCCAGTAGAAGAACAGCTCCGACTCTACAAACTCGCAGAACCAAGACTTGAACCAATATTCCGATAGTGGTGATTATTCTCAGAAGTCACTCCCGGTGAGCCCGAAGTGCTAGATTTCCGCTACGACTATCATGACTCACTCAATCATCAAGACTTTGTGATCCACACAGAGCTATTCCTGTAATCCCCAATAACAGAACTTCTTTTGATGCCTTATGCGACGAGTTCTGACTGCAAAACCATTCGGCTCATCATCATGATTTGTTCCTTTAGTTGATTCAGAGAAGGCTGAATTGCTCGGAAAGATGGCGCTTTGTTAGTAACTTGATAAGGCTTTCAAACGAGAAACATGGAAAACTGAAAGTTTTTGACAAGTGGGACTTCATCGAAAGATTTATCTCTTCATTATTCAAACTCAATAGGGGGAAATTGAAATTTTGAACGGGCATGTTAAGTCTATCTCTATTTGCGTCCTAATGTTGCTTCTCGTCTCGAATTGGATTTATGTGCCTGTCTATGGGGCCAACTATGATGTCACAATAATCATATCAATAGATGACGAGACGGGAGGATGCAGGATAAAAATAGATGGTGTTATACGCCAAAATGGTGATGTACTCTCCCTATCAGAGGGGACACACACCTGTGAGGCGATCACGCCATCGGGGTGGAGTTTCTTCCAATGGTATAGTCCACCAAACACACCTGTAACCGACCCATACAATCCATCAACAACGTTCACAGTGAATGGCAATGGCGGAATATGGGCCGACTGGGGGCCAATAGTAACGTTTTACTGCTCTCCGAGCGGTGGGGGGTCGATATCGGTCTATTACTACGGCGCACCTACTCCATTTACAGAAACCTACTCAAACGGGCAGAGTGGCGTGATCAAAGGTTACTCGTCTGAGTTGCGGGCAAACCCCGCTCCTGGTTACACGTTTAGTAGTTGGTCGACCACTGGTTCTGTCAGCGTCAGTTCCCCAACAAGTACGCCTACATTGTGGAGCCCGACTGGACCCGGTACGGTGACCGCCAGCTTCCAAGCACAACAGGCGTATTCTATCAACCTCAAGAGCGACGGAACCGATGGCATTTACAATACGGGTACCATAACGTTTGCTGGCACCTCATATACTCTCCCTACAACAATCTCTAAGGCGGCTGCATCGTATTCTATCACAGGCAATCCGCCTAGCGGATACAGATTCCAAGGTTGGCGATCTGGACAAGGAGTCAGCGTAACAGACCCTAACGCTCAATCTACGACTGCAACTGTCAGTGGAAATGGATGGCTTGAGGCGGTTTGGTATCCTGTTGGTCGGTACCCCGTTTTGTTAGCGACATCAACTGCGGATGGGCAGACAAATGTGGGCTCGATAAGTGTTAGCGGCACAGATTACAACCCAGGGACAGTTGTCTGGATGGGATCGAGCGGTTCATCGGTTACTGGTAATCCTCCGCCTAACTACGTGTTTGATCGCTGGGAAACTTCTGGCTACGTCACAGTAGCCGATCCTAACGCACAATCCACAACGGCTTTCGCCACAGGGTCGGGGACGCTCAAGGCTTGGTTCAAACCTTCAGCGCCAACGACATATGCCATCAACTTTTATACCAACCCCTCAAATGTTGGCTCAATCACTTTCAGCGGCACCACCTATACGAATGGTCAGTCTGGAAGCTACCCAGCAGGCTCTTATGGCGTTACGGCGAATATTCCCTCCGGATATGCGTTTAGTAGTTGGAGCACCTCCGGAGGCACCTCTGTTACAAGTTCGACAAGTTCATCCACCACGGCTACTGTGAGTGGCTCAGGCTCCATAACAGCCAACTTTCAGGCTGTTCCCGCCCAGCCACTTCCAGCCCCTACTGGACTAACAGCCACTGCGGTTTCATCTTCACAGATCAACCTCGCATGGACGGACAACAGCGCGGATGAGAGCGATTTCCACATTGAGAGGAGGGCCTCAGGTACTTCTTGGGTTGAGATCGCAACTGTACTAGCAAACACTCAATCATACTCGGATACGGGGCTGAGTGGATCAACAACCTACTACTACAAAGTCCGCGCCCATAGGCACTCAGATAGCACTTATTCCCCCTACTCAAACGAAGCAAGCGCAACACCTTCTTCTGTTCCGCCGCCTCCACTACCTGCAACTCCGAATCTCATCAGCCCGAGCGATGGAGTGACTCTTACAAGCACACCCGTCACATTCACATGGAGTGGTTCTTCAGGCGCAACGGACTATCAGATTGAGATCAACGGACCAACAAGTAAGCTTGAAACCGTCTACTCAACCTCCTACACCACTACTCTAAGCCAAGGCTCCTACACTTGGAGAGTTAGAGCTCATAATAGCGATGGTTGGAGCGATTGGACTTTACCGTGGAGCTTGACAATTAAGATTTCATATTCTGTAGTAATAGTTGTTCGGGGACCATCCTCAATAAATATTGATATGTATGTTGATGGTTCATTTACGCAATCCATAGTAGGAGGAGGAGGTTTAGCTAATCTTGAATTTGAAAAAGGAACTTCACATAAAATAAGGTTAATTACTCCTAGCATTGAGGGTTCCATGAGTCTTCTATTACAAGTACAGGGTGACCAACTTTCTCTGATAACTGGGGAAATAACCGTTGATCAAGCCATAAAAATATTTGTTCTATATATAAGTGAACAGGATCTTATGTCTTTAGCTCAGAAAATAAAAGAAACGATCATTAAGGAGTTTACTGATCCACAAACCTATATTAAATTTGCAAACTCCCTGAGAGAAGGTATAAATGAATATTCTATAATTATTGATTTACCTGCTTCTCTTTTACCTGGGGGGGTGGGGAGTGTAATCAAACTTTATTTTGATATTGAACAAGTTAGTTCGATAGTTGCTGAGCAAGATGTCCAAAAAATAAATAGGTTTGCTGGCACTAGCATTTATGGAGGAATATGGACAATCAGTTGTTTAATCTTAGCAGCTTCAGCAGGAGTAACTTCAATTCCTGTAGGAGGAGTTGCAGCGATTCCAGTATTAGGCGCTTGTGGTGCCGGGGGAGCTATCTTCTCATTTCTTACAGACAAGCTGGCTTCACCTTTTACGGAGGCTCTAGGTAGCCTTACAAATAAATTGACAAGCTCAATATACATGTGGTTAATATACGCTGCTCAAAAAGTCGGCAAATTTCTGGGAATATCGGGAGGTTCCAACGTCACCATTACAGTGGTAGACCCAAAAGGACATTATGCCGGTTTGATCCCAGCTGGAGGAGATGAGATTAGTGATGCCATTTATAGTGGCTTTAGTTCTCATCCTCAAGTAGTTATCATACCCAGCCCTCTAGAAGGCGAGTATAAAATTATTATTAGAGGGAGAGAAAGCGGAGAATTTCACCTAGGGATTTTGACATACTCTAATGGCACTGAAACATATAATAAAACAATTTCACAGATGATTGGCGCGGGAGAAGAGAAACAATTAGGTATAACAATTGGTTCACAGGCAGAAGGGGCTATTTCGACAAATACAATGAGTATTGTAAATTCAATTTCTCTCCCTGATAATGTTATAGTTGGGGATCTATTTATGGTAAGATCAAATATTAGTGACCCCGAAGGTATTAGACAAGTTAATATAGATCTGCTTGATCCAAGTAACAGATGGCATAATTATACCGCCCTTTACTTGAACGGACTGTACGTACAGAATATTGACACCTCGGATTTTTCAATCGGTGGATATAAAGCCTATCTGTCTATATTGGATGGTGAAGGATTTGCGTCAACTGAGGTCTATAGTCTGCAAGTTTTAGGGAAGATATTCCTAATTGGATCAGTGCCAAAGACTGAAGTCATTAGCGGTGAAATCGTGACTGTAACGTTGACACTGAAGGATCAAGATGAGCAGCCTATAGGGTTTGCAAGTGTCAACGTTACTTTTGCTGGTAAGACTTATGGCATGCAATATTCTGGTGAGGGAAGATATGTAACGACATTAGATACGCAGGGATTGGAAGGTAACTATATAGTAGAAGCAGATGCTTCAAAACAAATGTATTTAGCTGCAGAGTATAGCTTACCTTTGACTGTTAGACCTTGGTGGTGGCCTTATCTACCTTATTTGATAGGAGTTCCTTTACTTGTGGTGTTGTTAATCACTTCAGGGATATTGCTGAAGAGATCTAGGCGGCCCATGATTAAGCCACCTGAGGAAGGATTGATTGTGGCGTCTCCTGAAGTTATCCAAGCCCTAGAAGGCGCAAAAGATTCCCTCGAAAAAGGAATGTATGCGCCAGCCGTTATCTCCGCATCTGAGAGGTTACGTTCTGATCTTATCAACCGATTAAAACTGAAACCATCATCGACAAACGAGGAGATTATTGAAACCCTTAACAGAACAAATATAGGCGTTGATCATCGTGAGGTAAGACCCCTCCTAAAACTTGCTGATAAATGCAAGTTCGGCGAATATGTTCCAACCAAAAAGGAAGCAGGAGAATCCCTAGAGAAAGCCTCAAATATCTTGAGGAAATTGGGAGAAATAAATAAAGGGTCTAATTAGCCACAAGGGCTTTTTTATTCCTTTTACCTCTTTTCCGGTTCATGTTCCTTAACAACAAATTTTCCCACTTTTGCCAAGGCTTCGCAACAGATGCCAAAAATATCAATATCGATGACGTACTTTTTCAATTTGGTTTACTCCATACTCAATCACACATTTCTTAATACATATCTCTGATTCACAAGTTCTACATATCTAGTCGAAAAGCCTTAACCATGGTCCTTTCTCCTATGTGGATTATTTCGGCATTTCTTCAACTAATAGATGGGATGCAAACTGTGATCTGTAACTCGAAAGGATGGGGGATTGAGGTGAATCCGTTTGTTATTAAGTTGACTAAGAATTATGGTATCAAGGGTTTTCTCGTACCCAAAATAATGCTAACTGTACTATTTTTATGTCTAAGTTCTCCTCCACTGTGTCTAACTACCTTGTTTTTATCAGCAATTGTGATGATTATTTCCATAGGTGTTTGCCTTTTAAATTTATGTTCTATCTACAAAATGTTCAAAGTTGGTCATGAAAACACAGGAAAAGCAACAAATGGCACAGCTTAGAAGAATATAGGTATGAAACAATGTAATCAAAACGGAGCTGTCAAATCTTCTACTATATGAATACTCAAAAATTACATAAAAAGCATTGCTATCTGGCCATGAGAGCCCTCTGCCTCGTAATGAAGTATCGTAATAAAACTGTTCGTACCAGATCTGTAATCTTCACTGATACTACTTCAATTTTTGCCTTAATCAGCACGTCCACGAATTTTTTTCTCGACTGTTCTATAATATTATGGACCAAATTCAAAAACAAAGGATCACCAAGATCATATACTTCACCTTTTTCATCTCTAAACTTCGTTATTCCTCGTTTAATAAGAGCCGCAAGTGGATCTGGATCAACTACTTGAATGAACAGGACTTTGTGTCCTTTGGACTTAGCGTAAAGAACTCCTTTTATGACATCCATTGGTTTATCATACAAGTCTGTGACAACAAAGATGAGGCTACGTCTCTTCAAAATATTTGATACGGCCTGAATAGCGCCTCTTATATCTGTCTCCCCACCGACGGAAAGAGAACACAACTTTTCAAGTATCCGGTAAAACTGATCTTGCCTTTTACTCGGCAAGATAATGTCTTTGATAACATCTGAAAATGAAGCAAAGCCAATCCTATCCTTATTTCGTATGGAAATAAAAGCTAGGGAGCCTGCTGCTACAACTCCTTGTTCAATCAGAGATTTCGTCTCTCCTAACTCCATGGTTCCACTTGTGTCCAATAATATGAAAAACTGCGTATCTCTTTCTGGCTCATACTCTTTGACAACAAGTTTTCCTGTTTTTGCGGAGGCTATCCCATGGATGCTCCTAGCATCATCGCCGGGAACATACTCTCTCAATCCAGTCCATTCGGTACTCAATCCAATCCTTGTTCCAGCATACAACCTCTTCCAAACATTCCCGACTTCTGTACGCGCTAAAGCCTCCAGCTTCTTAATCCGTTGTAAACGTATTGTCTCCTTGACGTCTAATGTTTCTTCCTTAGAGTTAGGGTATGGGGGTTTCATCAATTATCTCCTTCACAACATCTTCCACCCGTCTCTCCAAAGTAGCTTCAGGTTTAAGCATGATTCTATGCCTCATCACGTGAGGCGCAACACTTTTGACATCATGATCCGTCGTATATGTTCTTCCCGATAAGAGTGCCTTAGCCTTTGAAGTTATCAGAAGATGAAGAGCTGCCCTCGTACTCAAACCAAGCAAGACATCCTGATGATTCCTCGTTCTTTCAACTAGATCCAGAATGTAAGTTATTATGGGCTTTCTGGCCTTAATTTTCCTAGTGAACTCTTGAGCCATCATGATGTCTCGGGGATCGGCCACTTTCTTGATCTGAAGAGTACTATTTCCACCATATTTTTCTAGAATTGTTTCTTCTTTTGACCTTTCCGGATAAATAATGGTAAGTTTCATAAGAAATCGGTCAACTTGGGCCTCAGGTAGAGGATATGTGCCTTCTTGCTCTATAGGGTTTTGCGTCGCAAAAACGAAGAATGGTTCTGGAATCCTATAGCTCTCAACATCTAACGTAACTTGACGTTCTTGCATAGATTCCAGTAAAGCGCTCTGTGTCTTCGGAGGAGCCCTGTTTATCTCGTCCGCCAGAAGTATATTTGTAAAGACCGGGCCCTTCCTAACATAAAATTCCCCAGATTTGGGGTCATATATCTTTGTTCCGATCACATCTGAAGGCATAAGATCAGGTGTAAACTGTATCCTGTTGAATCTACAGTTTAGGGTTTCTGCCAATGTCTTGACTAGGAGGGTTTTGGCTAATCCTGGGTAACCCTCCACTAACACGTGACCGCCCGACATCATGGCGATTAAAAGGTTCTCGACAACGTCATCCTGCCCAATTACTACTTCTTTAACTTGATTCTCGACAGCGACGAGTATCTGTCGGACAATCGAGATATTATCTTCCGCCAAAGATTCCATACAACATAACCAATAGATTCTAATTCATCTATATAATTAAATTTCGCGTGATGGTAATATCGATTCAGCAAGCTTATCTGTAAAGATTAAAGTCCTGTTAACTTCGATTGCTGGAAAACGTTCCCTTCTGATAACTCTAATTATGGGAAGCTAAACATCCATGCCGGATCTTTCTTCAATTCCAAATGAGGTTTATATGGTGACTCACAGATAAGAAAAGGAGAGGTTTTCAGATTCAAAGATGAAGGAGGTGATCACGCGAATTGATGAATAAAACGATGGCGGGACTGCTGGTTCTCGGGCTGGTTGTGGGGCTCGCCGGAGGCTATGGCGGGGGCTTCGCAGTCTGCAATCCACAGGTTCTGCGGCTGCAATCTGACCTTTCCCAGACACAATCAGCTCTCTCTGACTCGCAGTCCGAGGTTGAATCGTTGCAGGGTGAGCTGACACAGGCGCAAGCCAATATATCATCTTTGCAAACCAGCCTGGTAAAGGCAGAGGAGACGATAGGGGACTTACAGAGCCAACTATCTCAGAGAGACGAGGAGATTTTAGGACTTCAAAACGAGTTAACCCAAAAGAATAATCAGATTGGAAGGCTTCAAGAACAGATAAGTGACTTAATCATTGAGTTGAGAAATCTGAACCAGAGTTATCAAGCACTACAAGCCATCTATGAAGAACTACTTAACGATTATAGAATGTTGAATGCCCCTGTATCTGCTTTTGTCTCAGCCGCCGATTTGGATTTCACCATAACGACACATCAGCGCATATACGGCTACAAAGACCCCGTTTCAGGCAACGTAACCATATACTACAATAACGGAACTGCCTTTAAAGGTAAATTTTCGATCTATATTGAGCGCATAGGTTATGGCGTGACTTCTGGATGGACATTCAACGTAAATGGATACGGCAAGTTTAATGTGAATCCGCCAGCATTCACATGGGGCCCGGGAACCTATAGAATCGGGTTGCTCTGGCTCTATGATTCCGAAGGATACACTATTGCAACTCCCAACGAGATTAGACACATTTACGTTACAGTTGAGGCTAAATAATGAACATGTGAATACGAATTTCGGTGATTGCGTGGAAACAGCGAGGTAGCCATTAAGGCCTGGCAGAATCATTGTTGACCGTCGTCTAAGCCTGAGGCACTTTGTCAGAGGGTTATGAGGGATTTCTTTCCGATAACTGTGCTTATGGGAACAACTCCCGAGTCGTTTGGGATTATGTTTAGAATTTTGAGAAACGTTTATCTGAGAAAGAGAGGTGAAAGGAATTCCTGGTCTGTATACTGACAGATTGAAGGCGAACACATGCAATGGGAGAGAATTGCTGACATACCGTTCAAATACCATGTCTTTGTGTGCACATGTTCCAGTTGCTCTGAGAAGGATGCAGAGAACATTCTTCTTTCTCTTATAAGGAAAGTTGAAGAAGAAGGATTGGCAGACAAAGTTCATGTATCTAGAGCAGGTTGCGTCCTGAAGGGTCAATGTAGAGAACAAGGACCTTTCATAGTAATCTATCCCCAAAATATATGGTATCACCGAGTTACAGTAAATGATGTAGATGGAATTGTCGAACATCACCTAAAGAACGACCAGATCGTGACCAAGCTGCTATTCTTTGCCCCAAAAGGTCAACTTGAGCTCTGACATCGGCTTCCATGTGCAGATATTCTCTTTGGCTAGACATCTTGACCTACTTCTGCTAGCATTTTCTAGCTAGCTGAATCTTCTTATACCACGAATTCCCTTCTGAAACTTTCAACATCTAATCATCTTTTGATAGTGTATGCTGTGCTAGCTACTTTTTCTCCAATCAGCAATACTACCTTGGAGTACATTCCATATCCAAAGGTTTCGATTCTTTCTCCGTATTCACTCCAAACGTCTTCGAAGTCTCGAACGTTCTTGCCGTAGACCTTTCTTGCTATCTCAATTCCTTCTTTGAGCTCGATTCTTGCCTGGTGGGCAGTAAGCTTCTTGTTAGTGTAATATGCGCCTGTTTTTCGTAACTCGATATGGTTGTTCCGGAAGATGTCTATGTAGAACTCTTTTGGTAGAGATTTGGCGCCAAAGATTTTCCCCTCTACCTCAACAGCTATTCTTTGATCTTCTGTCTCCATGTCCTCTGGCGGGGTTATACATAGAGCTATTCGTCCTCCTTCCTTGGTTACCCTAATCATCTCTCTCACGGCTTTCTTGACGCCTTTCTCACCTCTAGTCATGTGAATGTCTCTCATGCCAAGAAAACTGGCGGCTAAATCGAATGAATTATCTGGAAAACGGAGATCGGTTGCATCCATTCTCATGATTTGAACAATGTCGTCTACCTTGTTTCTCTTGGCAAATTGTCTTGCTTTATCAACTTCTGAAGTGATATCTATCCCAACGACTTTTCCTTCCTTGAGTAATTTCGCCATCTCTATTGCAAAGTGGCCCCATCCTGTTCCAACATCCAGAATCTTCATCCCTGCTGAAAGCCCAAGATCCTCACTAATAGCCTTCCTCAGCCCTCCCAGCCTGAACCAGTACATCTCGTATTCTTCATCTGTTAGATATTCAGAGCACATCGAAGGCATCCTCAACGATTCATTATTCACACGTTTATATACTAGTAAGGATCTTCTGATATTCTTCTCGAAACTTCACAACCCTAATTAAGAATGGGTCCGAAAGATTTACGTGAACGCTGTATGAATCTCGTTAGAAGCATTTATTGAAAGTATTCTGATAATGCCAATTATCGGAGCTTCATAAACTTCCTCTTTTCGACTCCATCCCTAATTTCCTTTTTTGGGATTTGAAGATTGCTGCCGATCTTACGGCAACATTCATTGCTGGAATGTTTACGGCTCATATCTTATCCATGAATAGAGAAGTCAAAGGTTGTTTAGCTGGGCGCTTTAACATGCAGGTTTATGGCAATTTCAGCAATATCTGTTCCGTATTCTGCGATCCTTCTTATGCTCTCAAGAACCAGCCTTATGCCAACAATAGTTCGGGCTTCAATCTTGAGTCCAAGTAGCTGCTCGATTATTTCCTCTTCGAATCTCGCCACATCTTTCGTCTTAGCCATCG
>Ga0315314_1003842_pt1 | contig 11551 bp, 11 predicted proteins | sample TDP9_MG_FD_203631 | JGI IMG/M metagenome (GOLD analysis project Ga0315314, IMG submission 203631) | Freshwater sediment microbial communities from Lake Towuti, South Sulawesi, Indonesia - TDP9 | ecosystem: Environmental > Aquatic > Freshwater > Lake > Sediment | place: Indonesia: South Sulawesi...
CAGATCGAGAATGCATCGATCATTTCCGGAGTGACCTGTCCGAAAGCTTCTTTCCACTTTCCCTGCGCGATCCCACTCTTGATCGACTCAGCGGCTTCGACAGAGAGCCCGTGGCTCTCAAGGAGCGCTGGCGGTGCGCCAGCCACTATGTAGGCCACGACCGGCGTCGCGGCTTTCCCCGCCTTGGCGGGGTCTTCTGCCATCGAGAATGAAGTGTAGACGGTGACGTCCACCTTGTCCATTGCTCTGCCGCTTCTTGTCACGCCCTCTTTGACGAACTTGAGCGCGTTCTCGATGTCTTGTTTGTGAGACGCGTTGATGAGTACGCCGTCCCCAATCTCTCCAGCGAGTGAGAGCATCTTGGGGCCTTGAGCCCCGATATAGACCGGAATCGGATTTCCCACTTTGAAGAAGAATCTCGCACCGGATACCTTGAAGGCCTTTCCTTCGAGTTGGCTTCCCTTTCCAGATGTCATGTCCCGTATGATTTGGACAGAGTCGCGTATCGCGGCCAGCGGGGCCTCCATTTCGACGCCGACAGTGGCGAGGGTCGTCTTATCCCCGACGCCTATTCCGCAGACCACGCGACCAGGCGCAATCTCGTTGAGCGAGGCAACTGCCTGGGCTGTCATCACCGGATGAATCATGTAGGGGTTGGTGACACCGGGCCCCAGCGTGACCTTTTGAGTGTATGCGGCTGCAAGCGTCAATGTGATGTAGACATTTCGATTGTTGTAGTGATCCGTTATCCAGACGTTGTCAAAGCCTGATCTCTCAGATTCCATCGCGAACAGGGCAGTCTTCCAGTATGGATTCATTGGCACAAACTCGACGCCAAACCTCAGTTCCCCCATCGTCGATCACTTTCCTGTCGCTTTCTTCAACTCGCCTGCCAGTTCCGCAAATCCCTGCACCTCGAGACTCGCCGGCGCCTTTTCGGGTTCCACGAGGCTACCCGCCTCAAGAAGTATTGCGAGGCCCCTGTCGCTTGTAAGCTCATTCCGGTGAGCCGCGTCGACCAAAGATCGAGCCAGTTCCGCTGTCAGCTTGTCGGCACTTCCCGAATCCAGAATCAGATCAAGAAGGCTGTCCGACAGCTTCTCTCTTTTCGCGGGTGTTATCTCCTTAGTCAAGTCAAGAAATCTCAAAACTGAATCACCTTTCGACTAGCCGGACACTACCCCCATAGTCTCTCTCAGTATTTTTGAGTCTATGTGGCCAGACCTGAATGTTTGCCCGGTCCTTGCATTGCTTACGGAAACGAGGGCAGGAGCGAAGAGGCCGGGGTCGATCTTGTAGAAGTCGAAGCCCGCTGCCTTGAAGATCTCGTAGAACGGTTTCCCGTACCCTGTTGCCGTTGACGACGGGGCCTTCGAGACGATCTCCTTCAGCTTCTCGTCATCTTCAAAATCCACAACATAGAACGTTTCCCCTCCATAACACACGGCATCGTTCGTTCGGCCCATCGCTTTCGCTGACTTGGGATGAATCGGAGAAATCGGCGCGTAACCCGAAGCATGGAGGATCTTCTTCGGGTCGAGCCCTACTCTCTCCAGTTTGTGGATGCCGGTCTCAACGATCCTACCGGATATTTGAGTGGAGCCTGCAAGAGAGCTAGTGGGGGTCAGAATTGCGTAGACCTTTGTCGGTCTGACTTTGCACTCAGATGCGATGTGGTTGATCGCCTCATCAGGTGGGAGTTTGTCTGACTCAAGGACTATGATTGCGTGGTCAGCCCTGTCTCTGTAGTCAATCTTGGCGTATAGCTCTCTAGGTTTTAGAGCCAACGCCCTCGCAGGCCCCGACCCCATTGCGAAGTAGTCGCCGACCTTGATCTGCCAGCCAGCGAACTGTGCGCCCAATGTGCTAATCGCCGGATAGTCGGTCGCGACATCGATCGTCGGGAGAGCGAAGCCGTCGAAGTAGCGCGTCGAAAGGGAAACGTCTGCAAGGTCGCCCATGCAGATCTTTGTGGCCATGAGGCCTGCTGCGTAGCCCCCACGCGCGGCGATGCCGGCGTCAATAATCGTCGCGCCCTTCTTGCGCTTCTCGACTCTGACCTGCAGTTCGTCGCTGCGGGCTAGGACTTCTCTTACTGCCCTCATCGCGTGCTTGTTGACGCTTATTGCCATGTGCACTCACTTCTCCAAGTATCTCTCATTCCATTTCAAATCGGAGTTGTCTGCGACTCTCGCAAACAGCCTTCCTTGCCCTTCTTCATTCACATCTCCGCTGAATACGTAGAACGGGCCAGGGATCTTCTCATCACCGGCCTTTGCAGTCTGGCGGATTTCTTCAAACTGGAAGCTTGGCAGGACTCCTCCCATGTTGCCGAGAACGATGATTCTTCCGTTGGTCATGTGTGCTCCGACTCGTCCTGCGCTGCCTTTCTCAAGCACGATGGTTCCATTCTTCATGTGTATGCCCGCGTAGAGATCGCAGTTACCCTTGATCCTTATCGTCCCGTTCCTCATCCAGGCGCCGGCTTCAGTTCCGCATTCGCCGTGAATTGTTATGGTTCCTCCTCGCATGCCTTTGGTGCCGCCTCTGACTGATCCTCCGACTGAGTCGCCGGCGTTTCCCTTGATTTCGATTCGGCCGTCACGCATTTGAGTTCCAAGCCATGACCCCGCGTTGCCTGTCACGACAACCGAGCCTCCCCGCATTCGTTCGCCCAAGTACATCCCAGCATCACCATCTACCTCGATGGCCCCTGCTGTCATCCGGTAGCCGATTCCTCTGACTGAACTCACGTTGCCCGTGATTCTAATCAGGCAATCCTTGGGCGTGCTGCCCATCTCTCCGTGCACTTTGAACAGTGATCCGAGTTTCACTCGGCGGTTTCCTTCCCAGATCTCCGTCAATTCTATTTCTCTCAGCGACTTGCCTGCAATGAAGTCTGGGCTGATGCAGTCGGCCGTCACTGGGATCTTGAACTGTCGAACCGGTGCCAAGACCAGATCGGCCATTCACTAGACACCTGCCTTGGTGGTGATCATCTCTGAGGCCGCTAGGTACTGCTCGTGGATTGGATAGTTCGCCATCCGGACCGAATAGTAATCATCGAACTTGCTCTCAAGATCGCTCGTCACGGCTCTCATTGCACCCTCGGAGACGACGGGCTTGGTCCAGAAGGTCCGGCCTTGAACGCTTCTGACGACTTCACCGTTCTTGACAACGATGCGTCCGCCCTTGATTGTGAACACCGCACGCGAGAACGCTTTCCTCACGGATTTGTAGTCTCTGGAAAGGTCAACCTTCGAGGGGTCGATGTTGTATACGGCGATGTCTGCGTCCGCGCCCTGCCCGAGGTGCCCCTTGGACTCTAATCCGAGTGACTTGGCGGTCGCGGCCCGAGTGATGGTCGCTATCTCATTGAGCGTGTATTCCCTGTCAATTCCGGGGAGGTCAAGTCGTCTTCTTGCGGTCTTGTTGATCTTGTCGAGGAGCTTCTTTCGTGCTTCCTTGCTCACGAGCCACGAGATCACACGTGGATAGGAAGTGAATGGACCGCCGTTCGGATGGTCCGTTGTGAGGAAGATCTTCCACGGATTCTTGACTAGAAGCGCAAGCTCCAGAGCGATACCCCATTGGATCGCGTTCACATAGTTGCTCTTCTTGTAGGTCGCGCACACAACCCCGGCTCCAGTCTCCGACTCAACGTCCACGTTGAGCCATTTGGTCTTTGCCAACTTGAATAGGGCGAACATTGCCGGCCCATCTGCCGTCATCCAAGTCACGTTGGTAAAGATCAGTTGACCCGGATCGATCGACACGTGGTCGTGGGTATTGACGTAGTCTGCAATCTCGGGTGCCCCTGACCGCACATCGGCCCACGACCAGCCCTTTCTTCCAGTGAATTGGACGTGCGTCACATGTATTGTCGGATGGTTTGTCGCCTGAACATGCTTGACGCAATCCATTGTGTCGATCGTCGTCTGATAGTTGCCTGGCTCAGCCAGCGCGTTCGGATGAACGTGCACGGCGTGGGGCAGGTTCAAAAGACTATTGACCTGGCAGAGCGCTTGCACGATTTGTCTCGGAGTCACGTCAAAGTTCGGAACTGTGTCATCCAGCCCTCTGACATTGCGTCCCCATCGCCAAGCCTCAATCCCGCCGGGGTTTACGATCTTGATCGCGTACCCCTTCGTGGCCTCAAGCATCCAAGCAACGTAGGCCGCCAGCTCCTCAATTCTTCCCTGCTTGACATACTCCATCACGAACCAGTTGTTGCCGAAGAGAGTAAAGCATCCTTTGTCGATGATTGGGATGTCGTTCAGTTCCTCGTGAGTGTGCCTGGTCTTGAGTGGCGGAGTTGCTGGCTCGAAGACAGTCGTGTAGCCCATCCGAGCGTATCGGTAGCCTGTCGTGAATACTGAAGGTATGGTGTGCCCGACACCGCAGCGTGTGTACTTCGTCTTGCGTTCAGGGTCTTTTGAGTGATCTTCAGGCCGCATCATCCTCGCGCCATTCGCCTTGGACCCTGCAATGTGCGAGTGAATATCCACGCCGCCGGGCATCACCGTGAAGCCAGAGACGTTCAGGGATCGCGCTTTGCCGCTGACCTTCTCCACTATCCGACCGTTCCTGACGGCGATGTCCATCTTTTCTCCTGCGATTCCATTCAGTGGATCGAAGACTCGACCGTTTCGAATGAGAAGCTCGGGCATCAACGTCTACCTCTGAGCGCTTTGACCCGCTTTATGATCGCGTCTAGGATCTCGACGTCTGATCGTATGCCAGGTGGAGGATGAATGACCTTTCTTGCCTCAAGCGCGACTCCGTCGATCCGGTAAATCGTTCCGGCCGTCTCTATCCCGATGATCGCGGAAGGAATCACAACCTCTGATGCTTCAGTGGTCGGCGTCCTCTTCGGATCCACCGAAACGATCGGAACCCCGAGAAGGTTTCTTGCCGCAGCTTTGGGAAAGTGGGACACAGGGTCAGAAGCCACAACGAGTGCTGCGTCCGGCTCTCCACGGGTGAAGGCGTCGATGGCTGACGTATCGCCTGGGTTGAACCTTGGGTATCCTTGTGTGAGGTCGACCGCGTATGGATATCCTGTCTGCCATGTTGAGACTTCATTGGCTCCCCTGACATTGAACCAGCCTCGCATGGGGATTATCGCAAACTTCGTGACGTAGTTTAGGTCTCTAACTAGGGCAAGTGCGGCCTCGGTGTTCCTGTGCTTTCCAGCGCTCATCGTCAAGCCGAGTCCGAAGAATAAGGCCCCAAACTCGCAATCGGCCATCATGTCTGCGAGTTCTTCAACGGTTTCCAAGGGAACTCCCGCCACTGAATCCTGCTCGATCTCCTCGCCTTTGAGCGCGGCCCTCAAGGCTGTTAGGAGCTCGTAGTCGGTGTTCGGTTGTATCTGGATGAATCGGTCCGCAAGCTTGGCAGTATCCGTTCGCCTAACATCCACAACGACGAGCTTTCGATCTTTCCTAGTCTTTCGGAATCTTCCCTTGCTAAAGATGGTGAATCGGGTAGTGTGGTGTGGGTGAGAATGAATCGGGTTGCATCCCCAGTAGATCACTAGGTCGGCCGAATGGCGAACCTCTCCTAGTGTGCACGTCGCCTCGCCGACATCTTGTACTCCCAGTATTGTTGGTCCGTGACATGAGGTCGTTGTGTTGTCAATGATGCCCCCAACGAGTTCGGCGAGTTCTATCCCCTTCGAAATTGCTTCAGATGAAGTCTGGCTCCACCCATACAGCACGGGGTAGCGTGCGTTATTCAGGATCCTCGCGGCTCGGTCGATTGCCTTAAGGTATGTCGTCTCCCGCAGCCTCTCCTTCGTCCTCAGGAGCGGTCTCGATATTCGGCTCTGTTTCGTGCTAGTGAATCTGCTTACTGAGATTGCGCAACCATTCCGGGCAGAACTGATGTCACGGCCGTTATGTGTGATCTCAAGGTCATCGCAACCGGATGCGCAGAAGGTGCAGATCACGTTCTCGGAGATGGTCTTTGACATTTGCCTCACTCAGCCTTCATGTGAGTTATCTCTTGAAGCGTTGCAATCTTCGCGTCAGCTGCTTTCTCGACGGTCGCCTTGACTCCCTTCAACGTCGGCATACCTGAAGCATGCGTCGCGGGATCAAAGAGCATGCTTGCCCATGGGCCATACGGGACGAAGGCAACCCGCCTGTGCGGGGCTTGTTTGGAAGTGACTGCTCTGACGATGACCTCACCGAAATCTGTTGTGACTCGGACATTCTGTCCGTCTATTGAATCAAGTTCTTTCATGTCTTCAGGGTCGAGTTCGCAGATTGCGACCGATCTAGCGTACTCATCTGAGAACTTTCCCAGCTCACGGCTCCGCGCTTGTGACAGGCTTCTGCCGGAAATGACGGTAACTTCGATCCTTGACATCGGCTCACGGCTGGCATCAAGATACCATCGAGAGTAGTTATATGATGTCCGCTCATGCCATTCATTGTACAACAGACTCAGGAGGAACCAACAATGCCAACCAAGACTCGCAGAAGCTACTATGTGGCCATCCTTGCAAGCTTGGCCGCTCTCCACGTCGTTCTCTCATACCTGCCTCCGCCTGTGGGTTTCCGAAGGGTAAGCGTAGTAATGGAACCGCTGGAAGGCATCATCGGAGGACCATACTTGGGATTCCTTGCAGCCGCGACCGGCTGGGTCGTCGGTCGATTCGTCAGACCTGACGCGATCTGGATCGAGAACTTCTTTGGGATCGCCGAGGCTGTCGGAGCTCTTGGCGCAGGTTTCCTGATTTCAAGGAAGTGGTATCTTACAGCCGGAATCTACGCAGGTCTACTGCTCGCCTTTCTTGCGCACCCACTTGCTAGAATTATGCCTCTTTGGACACTCTGGGATACCTACCTCGGCTTCTTTGCGGTCTTTCCCGCCGCATACCTTCTGCGAACGTTGCGAGACGCAAAATTGAACGCCGTTCGTTTGGTTCCAGTCGCTGCTCTGGTCGCCTTCGTTTCCGTGGAACTGGATGTGATCGTCAGGATCTGTCTTCTGACGGTTGGGGGACTGTACCAAGCTCTTCAGATACCGGTGGACGCACTTCCATGGATATTCATTGCGGGCGCATTCCAGACTCCTATCGAAGCAGCCTACACGGTTGCAGTGGTTACCCTTGTGGGAGTTCCAGTCCTCATCGCGCTCGAGAAAAGCAAGATCCTGAGTTGGCCGCTCCAGTAGGAGCCCCACAATGCTAACTAACTTTGCTCGGTTTCTCGATCAGTCTTCTCTTGCTAAGAAGGCTGCCGTCGTCATAATGAGGTGTCCTGAAGACAGCGTCTTGGGACTTCTCCGTTTCTCTGGCTTCATCCGCGAGCCGGGCGGCTTGACGCATCATCTCGTGACCGGCTGACGCGAGTTGCGTGTACCGCTCCCACTCCTTCACGGCGAAGCATGCCTCAACGGTCACGTCAGCTACACGTCGGGATACTTCGTACGCGGCGATCGCTTTCGATGCAGCGTATGGGTTTGAGAACGACGCGGCCTTGATGGCTTTCTCCTTATCCACAACAATTCTGGGCATCGTCACTGCATGTCCCTTCTTGATGTCTCCTATCACGCGATCGATCTCGGTCGCAAGGAGGTTCAATGCCCCTGTTATCGCTAGAACTCTCGTAACATCCAGATTGAACAGTACCATTTCCTCAGGATCCAGAAACTCTCTCCTGGCGCCTATCATGGAATCTGCCTCGACTATGATGTAGCCAAAACCTTGTTGCTCCAGATCCTGAGCCGCCTTCTTTCCGGGGCTATCTGTGACTACGATCGTTGGGATGCCGGCGGCTTTGGTGATCTCTCTCGCCCTTTTCGGCCCCGGGAGGGTGGCATTCGGGCTAGTCACGATGACGACTTGTGGGTTGAAGTCAAGCAGTCTGTTAGCGACTTCCTCGGCTTGCTCCACTGCAAGTTTGGCTCCGGCTCCAACGACGCGAACGTCTATGTCCTGCCTCTCGGCTCTCTCATCGAGCATGAATTCGAGCAACAATGCCGATCCTATGCATCCGAGCTTGAGAAATCCGACCTTGGTGGCCATTGACTCATCGATCTCAGATATGAATCAAGGTCTCCGTCTATAACTCTTGGCTTGCCACCCCTTCACGTCGGAAGCGGCGGCCGTTGGAATCGAGGAGATGCCCATGTCACCCAAACGAGAGGCGCTTCCTGTTCATGGCAACTTCACTGGAAACCATTAAATCTCAAAGGAATAGTTCACGTTGAAATCAGATACTTTCACTGGTTCTTGGTGATCCGCCTTGCAGTTCAATGGAGTGGAAATAGAGGAGACTTTCGCAGAAGCATTTCCTATGGTGGCGGGAAGGCTGCTCGTGACCGCCGCTAACGAGAAATGGGCAACCGTTGCCGGAAAGACTGCCACAGGTTTTGCTTCCTCCATAATCATGTCGCCTGCAGAAGCGGGAGTGGAAGGCAGAATAGTCCCTCAGGAGAAGACTCCTGACGGGCGCCCTGGGGTTTTTGTTCAGATTTGGCATCGGTCCAGGCGGGAGCTGAAGCTTCAGATGCTCACACGGATCGGGCAATGCATCCTAACATGCCCGACTACCGCAGCCTTTGACGCGATGCCTGACGCAAAGCGTACGCTCAAGGTTGGGCGAGCCCTTCGGAAGTTTGGCGACGGCTTCCAGAAGAAGGACAAGTTGGGCGATCGGACGGTATGGCGAATACCAGTCATGGAGGGCGAGTTCCTAATCGAGGACAGGTTTGGAGTCAGAAGGGGTGTAGCAGGCGGGAATTTCATCATAATGGCTGATTCACAAGTTTCAGGGCTGGAGGCGGCAGAAAAGGCTGTCGAGGCAATGGGTAACGTTGAAGGCGTTGTGTTGACGTTTCCGGGAGGAATCTGCCGATCCGGGTCCAAGGTGGGGTCGATAAAGTACAAGCTGCCAGCGTCAACGAATCACGTATTCTGCCCCGCGCTCAAAGCCGCTGTTTCAGACTCAAAGGTCCCGCAAACCGCGAAGAGCGTCTACGAACTCGTTTTCAATGGAATCGACGCTGATATTGTGAGCAAGGCAACGGGCATAGGTATCTCGGCTGCTGCAAAGGTTCCTGGTGTAGTGAAGATTACGGCCGTGAACTTTGGCGGCAAACTCGGCCCGTACCAGATTCAGCTCGTAGATGCCCTGAAATCCGTTGCATAGTCCTCTTCCGCGCGACAATTCCCTTGCTTCGGTTGCGAAGAGATTAATATTGCGTGATCTCATCTTTCCCATGCTCTGCGGCGAATTCTCATGATGATGATCGTGCGCATATTCCCGAAGAAAGACCTGGATGACAGCTGGAACAGGATCCTGAACAACTTTCAACAGATATGCAGCGAACATTGTACGGCGCTCTATGTGTCCCAACAGGAGGAGAAGGACTTCATGAGCATAATGTATGATGTCAAGGACGTGGATGCTTTCGGTGATGTTCTTGTGAAACGCATTCCATCGGTGGCAAACTCCCAGAAGACGAGAACTATCACGCTTCTGAAGCCCGTCTTCTTCCCCGCTCCGAAGGACAGGCCTCAGCAGCTTGAAAGGTACCAGGTTGCCGTGAGGGTAAGCTCAGACGAGGTTCAAGAGGTCTTCAGCCATACAGTTCACTTGGACTATCCAAATGACTTGTTTCCAACCTATGCCGCATTCTCGTTTGGAGAGGATGACATCCTCCTATCGATGCTTTCCGTAGGCAGAGACAAGATCAGAGCATTTGTCAAGGAAAACATAGAATCTCAGAAAGGAGTTCTTGGGATTGATGTCGCCCGCATAAACGTGTCAAGGAGGCTTGCCCCGCTGGATGTGTGGAGGAAATACAGGGAGGACAAGTATCTTTTCAAACCCTACGACGGTTATGAGGAGTACGATTACACAGATATCGCTGCTCTTGAAGGCGCGTTCGTGAGAGACGTCTAAGCCAGCTTGGCAACGGGGCGCTCCACCTACGTACAATATCATTCTGCTGCAGGGTTCGCAGGTATCATACGAATCTGTAGGTACGATTGATCGATGTGGGAAGCACAGCGTTCCAAGACATCAACCGTTTCCGTTTCTCATTATGCCCAAGATATTCATAGGATCGGATGCAGATCAGCCTCGATTATGGAGAACACGTGATAGCAGCGAAAGACCACGGAGACCTAATCAACCGAGAGTGCGGATAGTTCCTTGCCTTGCAGAGAGATCGTTGACGATATATTCCTGATCGACACCTTGGCGGCGGGAGCTCCGGGGCTCGTAGCCAGCTATTTGATCAAAGGGGAAAAGTCCGCGCTCATAGATGTCGGACACGCGGGAACCGCCGATACAGTGCTTTCTCAGCTGCGTGCACTTGATGCGAGCGCTTGGGAGGTGGACTACTTGATCCCCACTCATGTTCACTTGGATCATGCCGGAGCAATCGGTTACCTGTCAAATGCAATGCCAAGAGCGCAGGTCGTGGTGAACGAGCATGGAGCGAAACATCTCGTAGATCCAAGCAGGCTGATCGACTGGCAGGAACGGCTCTTTGGCACAGCATCCCTGTTCCTCTATGGCACGCCTATCGCCGTCCCAAAAGAACGTGTGAAAGGAGTGGAGGACCGACACGAGTTAGAACTAGGCGCGGGAAAGAAGCTCACGCTATTCTGGACACCAGGCCATGCACCTCATCATATGTGCGCCTTGCTGGAAGATCAGCAACTCCTCTTTACGGGTGACGCTGTCGGATTGCACTATCCTGATTTCGATTTCCCAATTCCGGTAGCGCCGCCTCCAAGCTTCGACGAGGAACTCTACACAAAAAGCCTCAAACTAATCATATCCATAAGACCGGCCGGACTGCTAGTTCCTCACTTTGGACCGATCCTCAAGAACACGGGCGAGTGGCTTCAAGCTAGCTTGGAGGCAATCACACGCTGGGGATCAATAGTCCACGAGGCAGTGACGGCTGGGAAACCTGTCGGTCGAGTATACGAGCTACTGCTAGCCGATGTAGCGGAGCGCGCAGGTAAACCAATACACGAGATTCCTGATCACATAACTCGCACGATCAGGCTCAGTGCAGCAGGTTTCTCTTCCTACGCAGAAAAGGCAAGTGCCGCACAGTGATCGAGAACAACTGAAGCCTGATACGGTTCGGCAGTGTTTCTGAGGATAGATTGCCACGCAGAGATTTCTCCAAAGCGCGCCCGACCGCGTGCGAAGGAAGCGAAACATCTTGGATATTCGAGAAAGGCCGTGCGTTCGGGAATCGTCACTCTACACGAGGCTCCGAGGAAACAGAGTGCAATGCATCTTGTGTGAGCGGAGGTGCATACTCGAGGAAACCCAAGTTGGTACTTGTAGGACGCGGCGGAACATTGAGGGGAAACTGTACTCGCTCGTCTACGGAGACTTGAGCGCGATGGAGAGCCGGCCGATCGAGATCAAACCATTCTTCCACTACTGGCCCGGATCGACAGCGTTGACGTTCTCAACTTGGTCCTGCAACTTTGATTGCCCTTGGTGCCAAAACCATAATCTATCCAAGCATCCGCCCAAGCCTGAGAGTTCTCAATCATTCGATC
>Ga0315314_1003843_pt1 | contig 11550 bp, 9 predicted proteins | sample TDP9_MG_FD_203631 | JGI IMG/M metagenome (GOLD analysis project Ga0315314, IMG submission 203631) | Freshwater sediment microbial communities from Lake Towuti, South Sulawesi, Indonesia - TDP9 | ecosystem: Environmental > Aquatic > Freshwater > Lake > Sediment | place: Indonesia: South Sulawesi...
GTCTCCTCCAGCGCAGTTTTCGCTCATCTCGAGCGCGCACTTTCACTATACCACGATGCACTGCGCATGAAACACAATAGTATTTTGTGTCGATATGAGTAGGCATGTATGCGCCCTTTTGACGAAGCTCTCTTGCCAGTGCTGGGTCCACAATGGACACTCGGCGAGACAACTTCTTGGCTTTGTCGCGTGGAACCAGCTTGCCGCACATGCTACACTGAACTTGGGAACTTAGTCCTTTACCGCCCTTCGATCTTCCTCGGCTTTTTCTCTTCACCGGCACGTTGACCCATCCTCAATATAGTGAATTGTTAGAGGGGTTTATAACCGCTTGCCTATTTCACCGTCTTTTCTCAACTCAAGGATACCAGCAATATCGTTTTATCCTAATTTTCCGTTGAGCAAGAGGTTTATAACTCTACACGAACCTAATTCACATATCTTATACTCTGCCTTAGTGAAGAAAAAAATGTTCGACCTGATCACGGTTGGCCATTTCGCGATCGACCTAATATCTTCGCCGAAAATAGCCTCTCCCAGGCCCACACTAGGCGGCCCTCCAACCTATGTTTCCTTAGCAGCAAGAAAACTAGACGCGAAAGTTTCCATAATTTCTAAGGTTGGAGGAGACTTCCCCAACGAATACATTGCGTGGTTAAACTCTGGGGGTGTGGATTTGTCCGGGCTGAAGCGGGTTGAAGATGCTTCAAGCACATGCTTCATCTTGAAGTACAAGAATGGGGAGCGAAGGCTTCGATTAAGAAGTCGAGCCCCACCCATCTTCCAAGAGGACATACCGAAGTCTCTGCGGGCAAGAGCTATTCATGTGGCGCCGGTCGCGAATGAATTGTCCTTCGACATTGTTGATAAACTGCGAACGTTAACAGATATCTTATCTCTGGACTCGCAGGGGTTTGTGCGGGGGTTTGACGAAAAGGGAAACGTGCGTTTAATTAGATGGAAGGACCCTCAAATTCTTGAAAAAATCGATATATACAAATCATCTTTCGATGAAATCAGAATGGTAACGGGACTAACTGATTTACGGTCGGCTATGGAAAAAATCCATGATTATGGAGCAAAAGCAGTCATCGTAACTAGGGGCATGAAGGGATCCACACTATTTTTTGAAGGAAGATTCTGGGATGTTCCCGCTTGCAGACCAAGAATCGTTCAAGACCTCACGGGCGCCGGAGACGCGTTCATAGGAGCCTTCCTAGCCGAGTATATCCAAGGGCAAGACCCCGCATGGTGCGCGTGTGTTGGATCCGCCGCTGCTTCCTTTGTCATCGAAGGAGTCGGTCCTGCCGTGTTTGGAGAAAAGAAAGAAACCTATATGAGGGCCACGGGCATTTATGAAAAAGGACTTAAGCGATTAACCGCTTAAAATAGAAAGTTGGAGGATCTCCCTTTTGGGTCGAGTTGCTAGGGGCATAAAATGCAGCGTCGTTGGGTGCGATAAACAGGCGGTTCGCTCCCTTCCCACCGAGAGAGTCAGCGTCTCAGGGTTAAATGTTGGTGAGGCAAGACGGTCGTATCTTTGTAGGGATCACTACAAGGAATTCAAAAGGGGAACGAAGAAAGAGCGAATGTGGGAGAAATGGAGGCATAAAGTCTAGAAAGACTAATTTATGAATTTCTCTCTTGTTATTAGGGTCGCGCGGTAAGTACAATCAATGAGAGGATGGATGGGGTTGAAAATACTTCAACTGCATTCGAATTTCATAGAGTACAAGCCGATAGAAAGGGAGGCGGTGATAGCGGAGGAGTGCGAGAAAACGGAACAACGACTTGAAGAGGTTGTTGTCTTATTCACTTGCGTTGAGGAGGGAGACGATGAGGCGGTTGCTAGGAAAGCAGTGGACGAACTAAAATCGTCTCTGGAAAAATTGAAGGTCAACAGAGTTCTAATTTATCCCTACGCGCACTTAAGCAGCAGCTTAGCGAAACCCACCGACGCCCTAAAAGTAGTTAAAGAGATGGAGAGATACGCGAAGAAAGTCGGCATCGAAACCTACAGAACTCCCTTCGGATGGTGCAAACAATTCTCGATTTCAATCAAGGGGCACCCCCTAGCCGAGCAGTTTAGAACGATTTCGCCAATCGAGGTGAAAGAAAAGGAGGTCGTTTCTGAGGCTGTGAAGGCGGAGGAGAAGTTAAAGTCGTCTTGGTTCATTCTTCAACCCAATGGAGAGATGGTTCCAGTTGAGGAATTTGACTTTACCAAGCATGAAATGCTGGAAAAGTTTGCGAGGTATGAAATCGAGAAGGTGAGGGCAGTTCAGCAGGTCCCGCCCCACGTTACTTTGATGAGGAAATTGGAAATCGCTGATTATGAGCCGGGCAGTGACCCGGGAAATTTTAGGTGGTATCCTAAAGGAAGCTTAGTTAAATCATTGCTTGAGCAGTTCGTGACACAGAAAGTGATAGAATACGGAGCCATGGAAGTGGAAACACCGGTCATGTATGATTTTCAGCATCCAAGCCTAGCTAAATATCTTGACAGATTCCCGGCGAGGCAGTATACTCTAAAATCAGAGGAGAAAGAACTTTTCTTAAGGTTTAGTGCATGCTTCGGCCAATTTCTCATGGTTCACGATGCTCACTTTTCCTATCGACAGCTTCCCTTGAAAATCTACGAATTAACTAGGTATAGTTTCAGAAGAGAAAAGAGCGGCGAACTGGCCGGATTGAGAAGACTGAGGGCGTTCACCATGCCTGACTGCCATGCGCTATGCGCTGATTTAGATCAAGCGAAGGAAGAGTTCCTCGTCAGGTTCGAGCTGTGCAGAAAGATTTTGGAAGAGGGTTTAGAGCTAGGAAAAGACGACTATGAATTGGCGATACGGTTCACTCGCGACTTCTACGAAGAAAACAAAGACTTCATCGTTTCGCTGACAAAGTTGATCGATAAGCCGGTGTTGATTGAGGTATGGGAAGGCCGATTCTTCTACTTTATATTGAAATGGGAGTTTAACTTCGTAGACAATTTAGACAAGGCTTCCGCTCTTTCGACAGACCAGATCGATATTGAAAACGCGGAACGATACGGCATAACCTACGTCGACGAAAAGGGGCAAAAACGGTATCCCCTAATTCTTCACTGTTCACCGAGTGGTGCCATCGAGAGATGCGTATACGCAATGTTAGAAAAGTCTTATCGGGAGCAACAAAGGGGAAACGTCCCCATCTTGCCACTTTGGCTTTCACCTGTCCAAGTGAGGGTGATACCCGTCTCTGATAGGTTCATTATAGATGCTGAGAAAATTGTGGACGAAATCGAGGAGCACTGCATAAGAGTTGATCTGGACGACAGACCCTTAACGATGCAAAAGAAGATTAGGGAGGCGGAGATGGAGTGGATCAACTACGTGCTCGTGGTCGGCGAGAGGGAAATCACCTCCGGCGTCATCCCTGTAAGGGATAGAAAAGCTAGAGACATTAGGAAAATGCGGCTTCAAGAGTTGATAAAAGGACTAAGGGAGAAGACTAAAGACAAACCGTTCAAACCTTTAACGCTTCCCAAATCGTTATCTAAACGACCTCAGTTTTTTGGATAACCTCCTCCTTTAATCCTCTCTTTATCTTCACTTAGAGATGTTTTCCTCGGGTTTTTCATTCCATTTTCTGTGGATGGAGGTAAACATTTAAAAAAAGGTGTCATACAGTATCCCATGGTGGATTTGGTGTGGGTTCAAGAAGGGGTTTTCCAATACTCAGATGAAATCGGTCCTAAGAAAATATTGTATATTTACGACCCAAAGACAAGGTTGAAGGGAATACTCGTAGTGGATAATACGGCTCGTGGACCCGCTATCGGCGGAATAAGGATGGCTCCAGACATAACCACCGAAGAGGTTTTCAGACTAGCTAGGGCGATGACCTACAAGAACGCAGCAGTTGACATACCTTATGGAGGTGGAAAAGGTGGCATCATTGCCGACCCGACAGCTGAAAACAAGCTTGAGTTAGTCCGGTCATACGCAAAAGGAATTGCGCCGATAACGGAGTACGTTCCGGGTCCAGACATGGGAACCGACGAATGTTGCATGGCGATCATCTACGACGAAATCGGCAGAGCTGCCGGGTTGCCCCGCGAACTCGGAGGAATTCCCTTAGACGAGATTGGGGCTACTGGATACGGTGTGACCGTCAGCACCGAAGCAGCGTGTGAATACGTCCAATTGGACCTGTCCGAAGCCACAGTCGCGGTGGAAGGTTTCGGAGCGGTAGGAAAAGCAGCCGTCAAATTCTTGACAGAGAAAGGCGCCAGAATAGTAGGAGTTTCAGATTCAAAGGGTGCCGTCTATGACCCAGACGGCTTAGACTACGAAAAGCTGGTAAAGGTCAAACAGAAGTCCGGTGCGGTGAAAAACTACGAGGGCGGGCGAGCAATAGAAAACGCAGAACTGTTTAGGTTGCCTGTGGGCATCCTCATCCCGGGAGCTCGTCCAGACGCCATTTCCAAAGAAAATGCTCGCGACATCAAGGCAAAGCTCATCGTTGAAGCCGCCAACATCCCAGCCACCTTGGAGGCTGAAAGGATTCTTCACGAACGGGGAATCCTTGTAGTTCCTGACTTCATCGCAAACGCTGGCGGAGTCATAACGGGTACCGTGGAATTCCGAGGTGGGACTGAGAAAGAAGCCTTTGAAAAAATTAAAGAGAAAATACCTAAGAACACCAGAGTAGTTCTTGGCATGGCAAGAGATCAGAAGATACTGCCGAGGGCTGCTGCTGAAAAAATCGCAAAAGAACGGGTGCTTAAGTCGATGAAGTATCGGGGCAAGCTTTAAGAGAGACTAGAATACCGATGCGTTCAATACACGCGTCCATTGTAGAAGAATTTGTGCAAAAGAGTTAATAGAAGTCTTATGAAAATATATCATGAGGTGTGACTATGTCCAAGTGTGTGAGGAAGAAGAAGGAAAAGAAAGAGGAAAAAGAGAAAAAGCCCTGCGGCGCCTAGTAGAGGCGCTTTTTCTTTTATAAGTACTTAACGCCTTTTCGATAAAGTAAATGTTGTTATCCCTATTATTGCCGCTGTTGATGTTATGGAGCTGTATGTGAACGCTACGTTTATGCCGTAGGATTCCCACAAGGCTCCTACTACGATGTTTGCCACCAAGAAGCATAATCCCACTATTAGGTAATATACCCCATAGGCAGTTGCTCTCAAACCGCTGGGTGTATGCTCAGGAATCAACGCCCTTTGAACGGTTTCAGCTATCCCCATGTAAATCCCGTAAACGACTGCAATTAATACGGCGTAGAAGGGGCTTCCTTTTAACGTCATGCAAAATATAGACGCGAAGAGGAAGGCAACGTAGCCTATAATCAAAACGCGTTCTTTGCCTATTTTGTCAGACAGTGCACCGGCTGGGATGCCTATCCCAGTATGAGCCACGTTTATAACAGCATATATTAAAGCTCCAGAGGCTCCCAGCTCATCTGCCCTCAACAGCACAAAGGAGAAATTAAAGGCGCCTATGGAAAATACGGCTAAAATTGTCAGTAAAAGTACAAAGTCCCTGTGAAGCACTTCTCTCACACCGCCCATTATCTTTACTTCTCTACGTTTCCCTACCCTTTCTTCCACGAAAAATATCAGCAAAATTAACGCTATGAATCCGGGTATGAAGGAAAGCAAAAATACGTCCCGCATACTAACTCCGATTAACGACATAAGGAGGAGGGCAAATACTGGTCCCACGATAGCTCCCGACTGATCTAGGGTTCTATGGATTCCGAAGGCCTTGCCCATATGCTCCTTAGGAATCGATTCGCTTAGAAGAGCGTCACGAGGCGACGTCCTCACGCTCTTACCAACTCGATCGCCAACCCTTATGGCTAGAGCGTCCGTCCAGGTTCTAGCCACAGAAAAGAATGGTTTAACAATGTTTGAAGAGGCGTAACCGACGAAAACCATGATCTTTCTCTTACCCAACCTATCGGAAAGAACTCCCGAGATCATTCTAAGAATGTTGCTAACTGCTTCAGCGAGACCTTCGATGATTCCGAAGATGGTTCTTGTAGCTTTTAATTCTTCTATGATAAATTGGGGCAGAATTCCTAAAATCATCTCCGTCGAAACGTCGGTGAAAAAGCTAACGAACCCTAAAGCCATCACGTTTCTAAGGCCCTTAGCGTACGATACTTCTTTATTCTTGCGCATAAGTGGGTCACTTCTGGCTGATCCACCAGTTTATTTTTAAGCATCGAATATTACATAAAACCTTCTGCACTCAAGGCAATAGTGACATGCGGAGTTGATATGGTATGGAGGAGTTGGTGAAGGCTTTACAAGAAATTGTTGGTTCGGAAAACATTTCAGCGGCTAGACCAGTTCGTGAAGCTTACGTTACTAAGGGGATCATGGAGATCAAGTCGCTGGCACCTGCGGTAGTTGTTCGACCGAGAAGCGTCGAGGAGGTCGTGGCTATTCTACGCTTAGCGAACGAGAGGAAGGTTCCCGTGGTTCCCCATTCAGGAGGCTTGAGTGGGGGTGAAGCCACGCCGATGCGAGAAGGCGCCGTACTCCTAGACCTTCGCCGAATGAACCAAATTATCGAGGTAGACATCGACGCCAGGTACATGTTGGTGGAGCCGGGAGTAACGTCAGCCCAAGCCTGGAAGTTTATGCAGGAAAAGTATTCTGGCTATCGACCGGGGATTCCAGACGGAGCGCCTCCCTCTGCCACCCTTGTCGGAGATCATCTTGACCGAGGCTTCCACTTCCTATCCACTAAATACGGATCGGCCGCTGATGCCGTTTTAGGGCTCGAAGTTGTTTTACCAACTGGAGAAGTCGTGAGAACTGGTTCATGTGCCTCGCCGAAAGCAAAGTGGTTCTACAGGTGGATGTTTGGCCCAGATCTTACCGGATTGTTTCTTGGGTCACAAGGGACCCTCGGCGTAGTCACCAAGATGGCTATTAAAATCTTTCCGATGTCAAAGATAAGGGATGTGGTGGCCTTCGGAGCCAGTGACTGGAAATACCTAATCGATCCATGTCTCGACGTGTTAAAAACGGAGAAGGTTGACTTGGCGCAAGGCGGAAACTACCTGCTGGCAACTTGTAGAAGAGCAAAATACAGGTGGCCACCTTCATCCAAACCAGACTTTTTGCCAAAAGTCTGGATGAACTTCGAGCTCGGTGCCGATAGCAAGGAGGAGCTGGAAAACATTAAGAGGCGCATAGACGAGGTGTTGAGAAACTACCAGAAGCAGTATGGAGAAGAGAACATCTTCTTCTGGAAACTAGACATGCGTAGCATCGCCGCTAGGTTGACAAAGCCCAACAGAATATCCGTGCCCTACGCTGGTCACAAGGGCGGTGGCCTGCTATTCATAACATGGTACGTGCCTTGGAAGGATGCCGCAAAGTTTGGGGAGCAAGCGGAAAGGTTGATGGAGAAGTACAAGTTTTCTCCGGTAATCTGGCTAGCCGCCGTGGACCACGGTCGTCAAGGGCTGGTGATGCCCATCGTTTTGTTTGACCCTAAATCGTCAGAAGAGCTCAAGGCCGTGGAAGCCCTCGACACAGAAATGACTGAGAAGTTCCTTGAAATGGGAGGAATTCCGTACAGGCCAAGCGCCAGCGTTCACGCACCCATGGTAATGTCTAAATCGATCGGGTATCACAGCTTGCTGAAACGTCTAAAGCAGGTGGTGGATCCAAACGGAATCATGCATCCTGGACGATTGGCGCTTCCACAGGAATAAGGATGCTTAAAACCGTTTCTCTGTTATCCTTAGATTTTGTTGAAGGCTTGATCTAGATCAGCGATAATGTCCTCTGGGTCTTCTATTCCCAGCGCTAGCCGTATGAGTTCGTCTGTTATTCCCGCCTTCTTCCTGTCCTCGACGCTGACGTAATAGTGGGAGCATGTGACGGGCTGAGTGGCTAGAGTTTCGGCGCCTCCTAAACTCGAGGCCAGAAAGCACAGTTTTAGGCTGTCTGCGAACTTCATGGTCGTTTCGAAGTCTCCGTCGATTTCAAAGCTTACGACTCCACCGAAGCCTTTCATTTGTTTCTTGGCGATGGAATTTTGGGGATGGCTTGGTAAGCCGGGATAGTACACTCTCCTCACTCTGGGATGTTTCTCAAGATATCTTGCTATTTTTATTCCGTTGGAGTTGTGCCTCTTCATCCGCAATCCAAGCGTCTTCAGCCCCCGTAACAGCAGCCAAGCGGCGAGGGGATCAAGGGTTCCACCCAAATATTTGCGCATCTCTTTCAGTTTTTGGATAAAATCTTCAGAGCCGCATACCACTCCAGCGGTTACGTCGTTGTGTCCTCCCAGGTACTTTGTGGCGCTGTGTACGACTATATCGACGCCGAAGCGTAGGGGCTGAAGATTGTAGGGGGAGGCGAAAGTGCTGTCAACCACAACCGTTATTCCGTTCTTTTTACCAAGCTTGGCAACCTCGGATACATCAACAATCTTCAGTGTAGGGTTTGTGGGAGTCTCAGCGAAGATGATTCTCGTATTCTCTTGAACTGCCGATTTTATTTCGTTAAAGTCGGTGGCATTCACAAAGCTTACTCTCACGCCAAACTTCGGCAAAACTTCCTTGAAAAGGGTTAGAGTCCCACCGTATAGGTCTCTGATGGAAACAACGTGGTCGCCAGAAGAGGTTAAAGTCAACACGGTGGTGGCTATGGCTGCCATACCTGATGAGAAAACTGCCGCATCTTCTGCGTCTTCGAGCTCTGCCATCTTCCTTTCAACGGTCCTAACGGTTGGGTTTCCATACCTTGTGTATATGTACCCCTCCGCTTTTTCACTCATGATGTCGATCAGTTCTTTGGTGCTGGAAACCCCGAAGACAGAGGTTTCATAGATTGGCGTGATGACTGCTCCAGTAGAGGGATCCCTCTTCTCTCCAGCGTGAACAGCTCTGGTTGAAAAACCCTTACTTTTTGACGTCATTTTCTCATTTCTCCTTAGACATAAGAAATGTTGGGCTGAGATTTACCTTTTATCCCTTAAGGCCCATAAGATGGTTGCTGATGTGTAGTTAAGTTTAGTTCTAGATAACCAATTTCGCTTAAAATAATGTTGCTTTTGTCCAATAGATTGGATAAAGTTGGACAACTAGTTTTGCCATTAGAAAAGTAAGGAAAAAGGTCTCAATTTTAGCACAATAGAGTTTTCAATATTTCAGTTTTTCAGGAGTCTGAAAATCTTGAAATTCCAAGAATAAAAGTAGGTAGGAGACAGACCATTGAAACGTTGATCAATGAAGAAGCTCTATTATTCGCAAAATTCCTGAGGAATGAAAGACAAACATGGATTCCCAGACTTGGGATTTTAAACCAGTAATGTGAAGAAAGAAGAGGTGCTCTGGAGAGTAAATAAAGAGTCACCTTATATCGGTGTTAGCACGTCTAACGTCTCTTTTATGAATCACTCTTTCTTCTTTGGCCATTTGTATGCGTACCAGATGATTAACATGAAGAATATGATGCCTGAGATCGAAAGTACGTAGTAAGAAGCTGGCATAAACCCTGCCAGACTCTGAATTGAATCTCCTACCCATAATACCAAATATACTGCGCCCACGACAATATTTGACCAGCGGTTCGCTTTATCCTTCAAGGTCAATGATAGGAACGCCATCACCAACATAATCAAGAACATAATTGCCCCAAGTGCCGCATATTCAGGTGTAAGTTGTTCGCCTTCTACCGCTCCAGTCTCTATAATTGACTTTAAGATGGCAGGGTTTAGGACGTATAAGAATACATTAACGAAATCAGAAATCATCGCACTGAGCCAAAGCACTGAAAGCCTTACCTTATGCAAAGCCAAATCCTCCAAAATTTTTCACCTCCCCCAAGTAAAAACGCAAAAAACTATGTTTGTTTCTTTTAGCTTTTATGACTTACGGAGAAGATTCTTTTGTGTGCGTGTGTGTTTTTTTAGAGAGAGTTAGAGAGAGGGAGAGAGAGTTAGTAAGATTGGGTTGGGCTTAAATTTTAACTATTTTTATGAGGCATGTAAATACGCCTTTGCCCAACGTCTAATATTGATTTTGTCCAATTTTAATGGAAAAGTGACTTTCTAGAATGGCAAGATCGTAAAGGTTTTTAGGTTGCCACTTCACACATAACTATTCCAACAACAGCAGGTGGCGGTAACTGCCAATGAACACACAGAAATTAAAATGTCTTTCCCAATTTCGGGAAGACGCGTACAACTGTCTTCACTGTAGACTATGCACGTTTACATGGGTGTGGCCCACTGAGCCGGGAGTTTGGCCGGAAGGAAGCTTCCAATCCACGTGTCCGTCTGGCGAAAAATTCAAGTTTGAGGCGTTCTTCGGTGGCGGTAGATCTTGGATAGCTAGGTCCATGCTCGAAGGAAGGCTGAACCCCGCCGATCCCGAGCTGGTCGACGTGCTGTTCGCTTGCCCAACGTGTGGAAGCTGCCAGCAGCAATGCACATTAGAGGAGCCAGAGGTTGGATATCGGCATCGAATCGTTGCCTTGATTGAGGCGATGAGAGCGGAGTGCGTTAAGGCCGGGTTAGGTCTACCGAGCAAACAGAAGGCGTTTGGGATACACGTTGGCAAGGAGCACAACCCCTACATGGAGCTGCACAAGGATAGGCTGGCTTGGCTTCCGAGCGACGTCAAGTTGCCTGAGAAGTCAGAAACCGTGTACTTCGTTGGATGCACATCCGCCTACCGGCAAAAAGAGCTGGCTAAAGCCACGGTGGAAGTGTTTCAAAAAGCTGGCGTCAACTTCACCATCTTGAGGGACGAGTGGTGTTGCGCCTCGCCGCTACTAAGAACAGGACAGTGGGAAACCGACTGGGTCTCAGCGAAAAGTATAGCACAGCACAACACCCAAGAGGCTAAGAGGGCTGGAGCGAAAAGAATCGTGACCACCTGTGCCGGTTGCTACAGAACATGGAAGAAGGACTACGTGGAAGAGGAATACAAAGACACTCTTGAAACCAGCCACGAATTCGAAGTTCTTCACACCGCAGAGCTACTGGAGCGCCTCCTAAAGGGCGGCGAAATAGAGCTGGGGAAAGAGGTCAAGATGAGGGTAACGTATCACGATCCGTGCCATCTCGGTAGGCATGTGAGCGTCTACGACCCTCCAAGAAACGTGCTCAAAAGAATCCCCGGGATAGAGCTGGTGGAGATGCCTAGGATTCGAGAAAACGCATGGTGTTGTGGGTCCGGGGGAGGGGTCAAATCTGGGTACCCAGACTGGGCGGTGGAAATCGCTGGCGAGCGTGTGAAGGAGGCAGAGAAACTTGAAGTTGACGCCATAGTCTCTGCTTGCCCCTTCTGCTGGCGAAACCTCAGCGACGCCATAAACAAGTACGGCTCCAAACTGAAGATGTACGACGTGATCGAGCTGGTAAATCAAGCATTAGGGTGACCTGGTGTGCTCATGGTTTGTTCACTGAGATTAGGCGAAGAACGACTCGTCTGAATGCTTCCTTGAACTTTAAAGAAGCCCTCTAGGCTACCAAAAAACCTTGGCTAGGGCAACGTTCTGACCCTCGTTTTTCAGCACGCTTTAGC
>Ga0315314_1003844_pt1 | contig 11549 bp, 10 predicted proteins | sample TDP9_MG_FD_203631 | JGI IMG/M metagenome (GOLD analysis project Ga0315314, IMG submission 203631) | Freshwater sediment microbial communities from Lake Towuti, South Sulawesi, Indonesia - TDP9 | ecosystem: Environmental > Aquatic > Freshwater > Lake > Sediment | place: Indonesia: South Sulawesi...
ACGATACCCTGATTGTAAATGGCCGTGATGCCCGCCGCGTCGGCAGGAACTGCGTCGCGGATCCTTACTTTGTTCCGCGTCATGAGCTCTCTAGCCCCCGAGCGTCCCACGCCGCATTCGTGGCGACGTTCCTCCCTGGCCCGTGTGGATCCCTTCCTACAATTGCCGCTGGTTCCAATGACTGGATGGGTTCCCTCGGACAATGGCCCGCACAATCTATCATAGTCGCAGAGATCCTCTCGAAACGCAAGAACGACTGCGCAATCATGATGAGAAGGGCGGGTTCTTCGACAGGATAGAGTGCGAACAATCCTCATTGAGCAGGGCTGTTCGACTTGATGCGGGACGGAGAAACTGCGATACTATTTTGGACGGCGATGGGCAGATGAACCCGCTCGAACGGTTTCCCGACGCGCAATGGCTGGAGGGATGACAATGAACGGGGCTCCGCTTCTGACAGTGGAAGGTCTCACGCTTCGCCGGGCCAACCGGGATATCCTGCGCGATGTCAAGCTGGAGATCCGCGGGGGCGAGATGCACGGGCTGCTCGGCTTGAACGGCTCTGGCAAAAGCAGCCTGGCCTATGCTCTCATGGGGTGCGCGGGGTATGTCCCGGATGCCGGCTTGGTCCGGTTCGACAGCCGGGATCTCAGCGGTTTGACGATCACAGAGCGAGCACGACTGGGCCTCACGCTGGCCTGGCAGGAACCGGCGCGCATTGAAGGGCTGACTGTCGAGCGGTATCTGGCTGCCGGGATGCGGGAACGCCGCGAGGATCGGATGCAGGCGGCGCTTGAGGCGGTGGGCCTCCATCCCGCCCGCTACATCCGGCGGAAGCTGGACAGCAGGCTTTCGGGTGGAGAGCGCAAGCGCATCGAGCTGGCGGCCGTCTATGCCATGCAGCCGCGCCTGGCGATGCTGGACGAACCGGACTCCGGGATTGACGTGCTCTCACTGGCCGACATCACCACGCTGATCCGCCGAATGACGTCCGAGGGGACGGCGGTCCTGGTCATCACTCACCGGGATGAACTGACCGAAGCATGCGATGTGGCATCCCTGATGTGCGAGGGGACCATTACTGTCAGCGACGAGCCTCAGGTGGTTCGGGATCACTACCGCCAGCGATGCCGACCCTGCGACATCCTGCTGGCCCGCCAAGGGTCGGACCGCGTTACGGGGCTGATCACAATTCGAAATGCTGACGAGGGGCCAGGCGCTACGGAGACGCAACAGGGCTCCGCCGGGTGGCGCAGTTCCGAGAAGGAGGGTAGAGCATGAGCGACTTCGAGGCCATGGCGACGGCATATGCCCAGGCGGGGGGCGACCCGGGAATCCTCGCCTCGCCTGCTGTGGCCACCATGGTCGTGAGCGGCAATCGGGTTTTGGCTGCACGGACAGTCCCGGGCATCGAGTTCGAAGCCGAAGAGCTCGCCCAGGGGGTCAAGGCCACGATTCGGGTCCTCCCGAGGACGCGCCTGGCAACGCCAGTTCACCTGTGCTTTGGCCTGCTCCCCGAGCGTGGGGTGCAACAGATCGTCGCTGCGTACGAAATTGGGGAATACGCCAATGTGGCCTTCCTCGCCCACTGTACTTTCCCGAATGCGGTACAGGTCCGGCATGTGATGGAGGCCACCATGCACGTCTGTCAAGGGGCCGTCCTTCGGTACACCGAGGCGCATTTCCACGGGCCGACAGGTGGAGTCGAAGTCTTGCCGACTGCCCGGGTGACCGTAGATCCGGGCGGGCAGTTTCTGACAACCTTCACCTTGACCAAGGGGCGGGCCGGCACAGTGGCCCTGGACTACTCCGTGGATGTGGGTGAGCAAGGCGTGGCGGACCTCGCCACCCGGATTATGGGTTTCGGTCAGGATCGGATTAAGGTGGCGGAGACGATCCGGTTGAACGGTACGGCCGCCCGCGGGATCGCCAAAGCCCGACTTGCGCTTGCAGACGAGGCACGGGGTGAGGTCATCGGGACGACGGAAGGGAATGCGCCGGAGGCGAGGGGCCACATCGACTGCATTGAGATCGTGCGCGACCGGGCCGTGGGGCACGCGATCCCGATCGTGCGGGTGTCCGATCCCCGCGCCCAGGTCACCCACGAGGCAGCCATCGGCACGGTCAATCGGAAGGAACTCGAAACCCTGATGGCCAGAGGCCTCGACGAGCGCGCTGCAGTGGACACCATCGTGAAAGGGTTGCTGGCGGGATAGAGAGGGTGGCCCCGGCTTGCTCCGCGGCCGCCAAGCGACCAGGCACTCAGCTGGTACAGCTGGTGGCGGCCATGGCGGCCAGGGCAACGAGCTGCATAGTCTTCGAATCGAGCGCCCCCTTCCGATACTAGACACCCGCAAACTCCTTCATTGCTCCCATCGGGTCACCCTCCTTTTCCTGTGTTGGCGAATTGCCACGATCCTGCTGGGCCGCGTGATTATGCTCGGCGAAGCCTCCGGTGCAATCCCGTGATGGCCGGCAGAGGATTTGCCAGTCTGGGGACCGGGGCATTTCCGTGTCCGTATCCCCGGACATTGGGAGCAGACCTGCCTCCCGTGAATTTTCCGTTGACGGCCTCGGCATGTCGGTGGTATTGGGGTGCCCATCTTCCGGAGAGGGGGCCCCGCCATTGAACGACGGAAGAAGGGAGGGTTCACATGTCAGGTATCCGTTCCCGCACGTGCTTCCTGTTCGGCATCAGCATTCTGGGTCTACTCCTTGCGGGCTGCGCTGCCCAGATGGGCGCGGACGGCAAGATGGTCCTCAAGCTGCCCTCCGAGGTCGTCTCGGACCAGTGGGCAGCGAAAGGCTACGTCGGCCCCCAGGCCTGCGTTGCCTGTCACTCGCAGGCCTACGACTTCTATAGGGACCACGGTCACCCCAAGAAGCTGCGCCCTGCCGCTGAGGCACGGGCTTGGGGGGTCCCCCTTCCGGAAGGCTACGCGTGGGATGACATCTCCTACGTAATCGGCGGAGCCACCCGGAAGTCGCGGTACATCGACCAGCAGGGCTTCATCATCACCAAGGTGGGACCCAAGAAGGACAAGCCCGGGGAAAACCAGTATAACCTTGCCACCAGGCGGTGGGTTGATTACAACCCCGGTCAGCAGGTGAAATACGACTGCGGGCCCTGCCACATGACGGCGTACACGAAAGAGGGCAGCCAGGACGGCCGGCCCGGCATCGTGGGGACCTGGGCGTTCCCGGGGATCACGTGTGAAGAATGTCATGGCCCAGGTAAGGCGCACGTGACGACGCCAGCCAAGGCCAATATCAAAGTCGATCGCAATGACCCTGCCTGCGGCAAGTGCCACATCCGGGGGGCGAAAGAACAAATTCCGGCCAGCGGTGGATTCATCCAGCACCATGAGCAGTACAACGAGTTGATCGCCAGTCCCCACGCCGGGAAGGTCAACTGCGTGACATGCCACGATCCACACAAGCGGGCGGCCGTGTCCCAGAAAGTGGGCTGCGACAGTTGTCACGCCAAGCAAGTGGCTGACTACAAGGGTAGCCGCCACCAGAAGTCGGACGTGAAATGCATTCAGTGCCACATGCCTCTGGCCGTGAAGAGCGCCGAGAACTTCGGCAAATATGTTGGTGACATCAAGGCGCACATCTTCAAGATCAGCCTTGGGGCAGGCGATCAGATGTTCACGCCGGATGGACGGTTTGCCACTGGCAAGCTGACGGCCGATTTCGCCTGTCTGAACTGCCATGCCTCTCGGGACAAGGTGTGGGCGACGGGACAGGCCAAAGGGATCCACACTCGAGGTAAGTAGCTCCCAAGATCCGGCTCGGTTCTTTGGCCCCATAGAGGAGCCCCCGGAACGATAGTCCCGGGGGCTTGTACTTTCGAGCGGGCCTCACCTGGATCCAATCTTCTCTCTTCCCCCCTGTCTGGCCCGAGATCCGCTTACAGGGTATTTACGTCCTGCGCCGTGGTTCCATCGCCTAGGGTTGCTGAGATCCGAGGCGGACGTACGGGTGAGCTGGACCCCACGTCCAGAACAAACCAATGGAAGCAATCAGCTGTTGTCGCTGCCGCAGTGCAATACGCCCCGGCCGTCGCCCCACCCGAACCGGGATAGTTCGGACGGCCCTCCAAGAGGGCCTCAAGGTTCGTCAGGTTCGTGCTGCCGGAGGCGACATCTCCTGTGGCAGTGAAGATTGTGGTATAGCTGCCTGCATTCACCACCTTGCTGGCGAAATCCAGCGTCACGGCGGTACGTCCCGCAGCCAGAGTGGCCTTGGCCGCCGACTTGATCGCCTGCGCTCGCAAGTCCACATACCGCGGGACAGCTAGAGCCGCCAGCAGACCCAGGATGACCAGGATGATGATCAGCTCGATGAGCGTGAAGCCCGCCCCGTTTCGCAACCCTGCGTTCTTCCGCATTGATTCGCCTCCTTTCTTATCTTATGCATCGTGACGCGCGACTGAGAAACCGCCGAACTCATCCCCTGTGCGTGCAACAACGCTATGATACCGCGGGACCCTTACCGCCGGATCAGCCGGATCATGTCCCACATGGGCATGAATATGGCGAGGGCCAGAACGAAGACCATGGCCGCGATGACGACCAGCAGGACTGGCTCTAGCGCGGTGCTGAGATTCCGAATGGCGTAGTCAGCCTCTCGATCGTAATGCTCCGAGACCTTGGCAAGCAGCCCCTCGAGTTCGCCCGTCCGCTCACCGACCGCAATCATCTGTACAACGAGAGGCGGAAACAGCGGATCGCGTGTCACGGCCTCGGCCAGGCTCTGTCCCTTCGCAACGGCATCGGCCACAGCCAACACCGACCGACCCACCGCAGCATTCCCGGCGGCTCGGGCCACCACCTCGAGGCTTTTCAGGATGGGGACACCGCTCCGTACGAGCAGGCTTAGGATGTGGGCCCAGCGGGACAGCGTCAACTTTAGGATGACAGGCCCCAGGATTGGCAGCCGAAGCTTTATGCCGTCCCACCACAGTCGGATCCGGGGATCATGCAGGGCCAGCCGGATGGCAGCAGCAACCATCCCCGCACCGACCACGCCCAGGTACCAGTACTGCTGGAGAACCCGACCCACCGCGAGCGCAATCCGCGTGGGCAGCGGCAAGCTCGCCCGGAACGCCCCGTAGAGGAGGGCGAATTTCGGCACCACGAACGTCACGATGACCACCAAGGCGATCCCGATGGCTGAGACGACGAAGATGGGATACCGGGTCGCCGCCTTGATCCGCGCGGACGTTTCGGCTTCGTGCTCGGAGAGTTCCGCCAGCCTTCCCAGCGCCAAGTCGAGGAACCCGCCGGCCTCTCCAGCTCGCACGGTATTGAAGAAAATCTCCGGGAAGATCTGCGGGTGCCTTCCCAGGGCGTCAGAAAAGGCAGCACCACCTTCGATGTCCCTGGCCACGGCCAGAAGGACCTGCTGGAAGCGCTGGGTTCGTACCTGCTTGGCCATGATGCCCAGGCTTTCGAGCAGGGGAACGCCAGATCGGATGAGCGTCTCAAGCTGACGGCTGAAGAGGATGAGGTCATCAGGCCGGACCCGCCGGAACAGGGCGGAGAGGGTGGGAAGAGGCACGAGGGGACGTACCGGTTCGATAGCGGTGGGAACATATCCCGTCTGCATGAGGCGTTGGGCCACAGCTCCTGCCACATCCGCCTCCATGCGCCCGGTGATCAGCACGCCGGCCGCATCTCGCGCTCGATAGCTGAACGTCGCCATCATTTCCCCGTGGAAGTCCGTAGCCTTCCGCCTTGCCCTCGCGACCTTGGCATCAAATGCGGCCAGGTCTAACCTAGCCCACGTCCGCCTGGGTCGCCCGGAGGACTTCTTCGAGGGAGGTTACCCCCCGGGCAGCTTTCCGGATGCCGTCCGTTCGGAGTTCTTGCATTCCCTCTTGGAGGGCCAATCGCTTCATCTCGGCCACCGAGGCTCTCGCCATGATCAGCTCGCGCTGCGGATCGGACATGAGGAGGAACTCGAAGATCCCAACCCGGCCTCGGTAGCCAGTATCACGACAGAAATGGCATCCCCGCCCTCGGTGGAAGGTAACCTGGAGTCCCAGTCCCAACGAGTTCAGGAGGTGCGGGGGGACAGCATGCGGCTCCTTGCAGCGGGGGCAGACGCTGCGGACGAGGCGTTGCGCGACTACCCCAACCAAGGCGGAGGCGATGAGGAACGGCTCCACGCCCATATCGAGCAGGCGGACGATGGCGCCCACAGCGTCGTTGGTGTGCAGGGTGCTCAGAACGAGGTGCCCCGTCAGGGCGGCTTGGATGGCGGTCTGGGCTGTTTCCAGGTCGCGGATCTCGCCCACCATGATGATGTCGGGATCCTGACGGAGAATAGAGCGAATCCCCGAGGCAAACGTGAGGCCCGCCTTCGGGTTCACCTGAGACTGGCGCACCATTTTCAGGTGGTACTCCACGGGATCCTCGATGGTGATGATGTTCTTCTCCTGGGTGTTGAGGATCGCCAGCGTGGCGTAGAGTGTCGTCGTCTTCCCCGAGCCGGTCGGTCCGGTCACGAGGATCAGGCCGTAGGGTCGGCGAGTGGCCCGGCGATACTGGTTCAGCATCTCCTCGGTGAACCCCAGATCCTCAAGGCGCATGAGGCCGCCGCTCTTGTCCAGGATCCGGAGCACGGCATTTTCGCCATAAATGGTGGGGAAGGTCGAGACGCGCAGGTCCACCTCTCGGTTGTTGACTGTGAACCGAAATCGCCCGTCTTTGGGTGTGCGGGAGTCCGCGATGTCCAGCTCCGACAGGATCTTCACCCGAGAAATCACGGCTGACTGAAGATGCTTCGGCAGGACCGCCGTCTCGCGGAGCAGGCCGTCCACGCGGACGCGGATGTGGAGTCCGTCATCCTCGGGCTCGAGGTGAATATCCGAAGCCCGCTCGGTGATGGCCGAAGAGATCAGCAGGTTCACGAGCTTGACAACCGGGGCGACTTCGGCCACGTTGGCAAGGCGCTCGGCCGAGACCCCTCGCTCGTCATCCAATCCCAGGCCGCGGAAATCGATGCCCTTGATCAGTTCAGTGATGGAGCTGCGCGTTCCGTAGTACTGGTCAAGGGCCTGGAGAATCTCGGCCTCGGTTGCGACGGCGGCGTCCACGTCCAGGCCCGACGCGCGCTTGATCTGATCCAGGGCCACGATGTTACTCGGCTCTGCCGTTGCCACCGTCAGGCTATTCCCGATCCGGAAGATCGGAAAGACGCGATGTCGGCGGCACAGCTCCTCGGGCGCGACTTTCAGCACCTCGGTGTCTACCACGAAGTCGCTCAGGCGGACGAAGGGGAGCCCAACTTCTTCGGCAAGATAGGTGGCCACAATGTCCGCCGAAACCAGACCCCGAGCCACTAAGGTCCTGTGGAGGGGGGCGCGCCCCTGTCGTTCCTCTTCGAGGGCGGCGCGAAGCTGCTCCCGGGTGAGATATCCCTCGGCGACCAGGCGCTCTCCCAGAGAAGAGTGTGGCGTCATCGAGGTCCCCCAGGCGACGCGTCGGGCATGCCCTCGATGAGTCGGTGCACGTGCTCGATCAAGACATCGGCATCCACCGGCTTGACCAGGTAGCAGTCCGCCCCAGCCTGACGGGCAAACTCTGCATCGGAGGCACCCGCCTTGGCCGTGAGGATGATGATGGGGATGTGGCTGTAGTTCCGGTCCGACTTCAGGAGGCGGGCGACCTTGAAGCCGTCCAGCTTTGGCATCATGACATCTAGGAGGATGAGGTCGGGTTGCTCCGCCCTCGCACGGGAAAGTCCTTCGGCCCCGTCGCGGGCCGTGAGGACTTCGTATCCCGAGGCCTGGAGGATGCCGGTGAGCATCTTGAGGATCAACCCCTCGTCCTCTACCACCAGGATTCGCTTCTCGGTGGCCATGCTGTACACCTCAGATGCTGCGGCGAGGCTGACGCTTCATCCCGCCGGTGGCGCCTCCGCCCGTAGCTCGATCCTCATGACCTCAATCCCCAGGAGCACTTCCCATGGTCCCAGGGGCCCGGGTCCCGGCGCAGAGCCACCTCATTCGCCCAGCCGGATGACCTGCCGTTGGCCTCCCTTGGCCACCGTCACCCGGTCCCGCTCGATGGCCACGATCCGCACGCCGTTCAGTTCGTCTCCCACCTTGACCACCGAGTCATTAATGATCGCGTGCACGCGGGCCGTGTCCCACACAATGCCTGATACATGCAGGCCGGCAGCGAAGCTGGTCCGGACCTCCGCTTCCCCTTTAGGTCGGGCAGCCTCCAGGGCGAAGGGATCCCGCCCCCAGGGTCCGCGCGAACTCTCTTGCAGGCCGCGGAGGGTCCCGGCAGACAAGCGCGGTTTCGGGGCAGCCTTAGTCTCGGGGGCCAGAAGTTGCTGGACTGCGACCGGAAGTTGAGCCAGCCCACTCGGAGACGGGGCTGTCGGCCCCCCGGGCGCCGTGGGCGGTCCCGCTGCTCGCCGCGTTGCGGTGTCCCAAAGGACCAGCGCGAAGGCGAGCCCCGTCAGCACCAGCAGCACCTTGACCCGCGTTGTCAGCCAGGCCGGCATCGGTCACGGCCCCTGGGGGCGAACGTGCACCACGGCCACGACGCGCATGGCCAGGCGTGACCCCTTATCGACCCGTGTCAACTGAACCCCTTCCAGAGTGAGGAGGACCGGGCCGGTCTGGAGGCCTTCCAGATATTGGCCCAGGTCCAGGAAGCGCCCCTGCAATTCGAGTTCAATCGGAAGCTGGCGAGTCGGAACGTCGCCGGACGTGGCCCGCTCTTCCAGGGGTCGCATGGAGACCACCTTGATTCCCAGCTCGTGGGTCTCGCGGGCGATGAGGGTGAGGATCCGCCGGAGATCCTTCGCCTCCAGGATGCGCTCTTGCAACTGCTGGAGGCGTTCCCTGCCATCGCGAATCTCCCGCTCGATGCTGACCAGCGCTCCCATGGCAGGTTCGGATGAGCGGATCTGGGTCTCCAGTTGCGCCAGCTCCCGTGTTGCGCGTCGAGCGCGCTCTCGCTCCGGCGCCACCAGAGCGATCCATGCCACCACGAGCAGGATCCCCAGGAGGAGCAGCGCCACCCGTTCTCGGACCGACATGCCCATGGTCACGGTATCCTGAACGTGGCTTCGAAGTCAAGGGCGCGTACATCGAAATCCTCTCGTTGCCGGGAAAGGATCAGATCCACGCCCGAAAAAAACGGAGAGGATTCCAGCCGTCCCAGATAGTCAGCCAGAAATATCTCAGCCGACATGCCATTCGTGAAGACGATGCCTTTGATTTTGACCCGTCCGTCAGGCATTGCCGCGAGTTCGTTCAGCGTGACGGCGCGAGGCGTCACGTTGCTCAGCTCTTTCAGGATGCCATGCCAGGGGATTCCGCCCGCCAACAACGTATCATACGCCCGAAGCATGGGGGCGAGGGCATCGCGCCTGGTCTGGAGCCGTTTGACCACCTCAAGAACCGGCTGGAGGTCGGCCAGGCTGGATCGGCGGGCTGCCAGCGCCTGCTCGACCTCGGTTCGCGCCTCCCGGGCCATCCCGTAGGCTCCCACCAGGAGCAGGGCCGCAGCCACCGCGACTGCGCGAACCCCCAGCCGAGCCCAGGTGGCTCGCCGAGCGGCCGCAATGTGAGGGGGGAGCAGGTTGAGAGTCCGTGCCTGCTCCAATGCCAGCCCGACTGCAATGGCCATCCGGGGCGCCACCGCCGCAATGCCCTTGCGGAGGGGTTCGGTCACATCGAGGGGCGCGAACGGGTCCAGGATCTCGACATCGACCTCGAGTCGCTCGGCTAGGAACGGGCACAGGTTCGGAAGTTGCGCGGTTCCCCCCGAGAGTATCAGCCGGGTCGGCGGCGGACTGCCCGTTCGTTCTTGGTGGTAGGTAAAGGAGCGCCGGATCTCCACCACTAACCGCTCCAGCGCAGGCTGGATCATGGCGCCCAGTTGGCCCAGCGGGATTCCCTCTGTCTGGTGACTGGCCTCGGAGGGAACCGGAATCCCATGAACCCTTTTCAGGGCTTCTGCTTGGTCGACATCGAACTGTACCCGTTGCCCTTCAACCATCACCGCTGCCGCCATCGCCTGGGTGATCGCTCGACCGCCCGTGCCAATCTCCCGGGCAAGCAGGAGTTCCGCACCGCGGAAGAAGAGCAGATGGGTCGCCTCTGCGCCGATGTCCACGAGGGCCCAAACCCTGTCAGGCTCGGTCGCGATCGCCCCGATCCTGCTCAAGTGCGCGAGGGCGGCAGGGACGACAGTAAGCCCCATGGGTTCCATGCCGGCCGCGCGAAGGATTCCTACCACCTCCGCCGCGTACTGACTCTCCATGGCTGCCAGGAGAACAGCGAGCTTTGGAATTCCGTCGCGGTCCACCACCTCGCCGACCACATGGTGAGCCAGAATCGCGTTGTCCGGGGAAAAGGCCAGCACCTTCTGAGCTTCCCAGCGAATTGCCCGGCGGAGTTCGTTGGCTGGCATTCTAGGCACGATGAGGCGTAGGAGGGCCGTCGAGGGACCCTGAACGATGCCGACGGCCCTGCGGGCAGAGATGCCGGTTTCAGCCAACAGGTCCTGGATCGTCGCGACGGTGGCATCGCGGGGGCTCATCCCCTCGCGAAGTCGAAAGCCGACCTCGCGGATGCCGGCAGCCACCACGCGGTTCCCGCGCGCTTCGACGAGCTTCACCGCGCTGCTGCCGATGTCCACGGCAACAACACCCCTGGCACGTCCCCAGCTCATCCCTGCCTTCCCGCCTTTACTCCATGGTGAAAGTTCCGGCAGCGCCGCCTGCGTTCAGCGAAATGTTGACGGCGTTGCCCACGGTGATGGCCCCAGTGAACCGGATGCGGAACAGGCCGGTGTCGTTTGCCGTCCCGTTGGCGGTGAGGGTGAAGTTCGTCGTCAAGTTCCTATTCGCGCAGTTGTTCGTAGTCGGTGGTGCCAAATAGGCGCTGGTCCAGGCGCCGCTTGTCGGGACCCGAAAATCCATGAGGTTCCACTCCGCCGGCCCGCCGGTCCAGCAGACCGTGACCCGGGTCACCGTGATGGCCGCGGCCGTGGTGTTTTTCATGGTGAAGTTCATGGTGTCGTTGGCGACGGTCTGAGTGGTGATAACGACGGGCCCGGTTTGCTTGATGTTGCCCCCGCCGTTTGCGACCCAGGCGCTAGCCACGACCGAATTTGCGCTGAGGTTGTTCGCCCTGTCCAACGCCAGGACCGTGTAGAAATACTGCCGACCATTCCCCACGCCGCCGTCCGTGTATGTGGTGACGGGCCCCACGCTGGCGACCAACTGGGAAGCCGCTGGTGGATCCGCAAAGGCTCCGGTCGTATTTCGATAGATATTGTACCCTGCGAGGTCAATGAGGTTCGAACCGTTGGGCGGACAGGTCGCCCTGGCAAATCCCGGCGCGTTGAGCGTGGGTGCTGTCCAGGTGAGATTGAGTTGCGAGAACGAGCCTGGAGGACGGAGCGGGCTTACGGCGGTCGGCTGACACGGAATGGTTGTGTCCAACGGGATCTGGAAGTTCACCTGCGCCGGCTGGGTCGGGGTGACGATGGCGGTCTTTGCCGGGTAGGTGG
>Ga0315314_1003845_pt1 | contig 11548 bp, 9 predicted proteins | sample TDP9_MG_FD_203631 | JGI IMG/M metagenome (GOLD analysis project Ga0315314, IMG submission 203631) | Freshwater sediment microbial communities from Lake Towuti, South Sulawesi, Indonesia - TDP9 | ecosystem: Environmental > Aquatic > Freshwater > Lake > Sediment | place: Indonesia: South Sulawesi...
ACTACAATTATCTCTAGAGCGAATATCCACTGTAGGGGTTCGTACGCAGCCCAAAAGGTCAGGTATCTATATCTGATAGCTATGGAAGCATTCTCTGCAGGCAGTAGATCTGTGAAATTGTAGACCAACGCAGTCCTGAATGTCGACGGCTTCAATATAGCATTCGGATTCTGAGATTCCCACTCAATGGAAGCGCCTGTCTGCAAGATGATTACCACGTTCAATTTATCGACAATCCATTCTGAATGGGGAGCTAGATCCATAGTGAAATTGTACAGCCCCCACCACTCCATCTGCTTCACATATTTCTTCTGTTCGATTTGGTATCGAAGCGTGAATGTGAACACCTCGCCTTTCCTTATCCTGCCGTAGCGCGGGGAGACTGTCGTCTCATTAGCTTTGGCAGCCACTTCCTTCCAGACTGGACCTAACAAGTCGTAGAGCATAACTTGAGTTGAGTTCTGAGGCAAGAGTACTCGAATCGAGTAAGCGTCGTTCGCAAGGTTCTTCACATGGTATGTATCTGCAACGGATATGCCTCCGAAAGGATCGAATGTTATCTGCCTCTCAGCCCACTCGCATCTTATCATTCGTTGAGTGGTCGAGGTATAGTTGAAGGAGAATATTGTGTCCGCTAGGGGTTCAAGCGGGCGACTTGAATTGAAGACTACAGGTTTGCCTTCAACCTTCTCCGGTATGAATGTTGAATTGGGTGGAACCGTAACTTCTGCATCTGCAGGGAGAAAGATCGTTACATTCGAGGACTCGGCTCTCGACTGAAGCGTCGGGTGAGGGGCAAACTTGAACGTGAATCCTGGGTCGTAGAAGCTTACTAGCCCGGAGAAGAGCATCTTCGAGTTGAACCTGTACTCTTCGTTGGGCTTGACGTCCTTCGAGAAGGTCAATCGAAGCCAGTAGATAGGAGATGAAGGATCAACGTCTCGGTCTACTCTTAAAGTTACTCCATCGGAATCTTTAGCTGAAACATCTTTAAGGAGGTCTGCGAACTCTCGCGGGAAACCGACGGTTAAGCTGTTTATGGGTTCGGTTCCGCTGTTGTTAAATTTGAACTTGTCCTCCACTGTCGCCAGCGCATACTCGCCTATCGTTATACTTCTGTCCACGCTCAAGGAAGACGTCTCTTCAGCGCCTGCGGCAGTAGCCCTGAAAAAAGCGAAAGCCATCAGAGCAATCAATAGTAGCGGAACGAGTCTCCGCAGATCTCATCACTTCACTTTATCGCGACTGAAGTTATTTCCGTAATGCAGTACCGTATTTATCTATTCCGCATCAAATCTGTTTCTTTAAGAATTGGACGCCACGTTTCTGGGATCTTCTTCCTTCTCCTCGCTGGAACACCGAAACAGATCATTCTTCTCGGGACGTTCCTTGTAACAACAGACCCAGCTCCGACGACCGCGCCTTCACCAATAGTTACCCCAGCCATCAATGTAGCGTTAGCTCCTATGCTCGCTCCACGCTTAACAGTCGGCCCAACCAGTTTGACTTTCTTCTGCATAACGTACTTGTCATTGGTGAATACGCAATACGGACCGAGGAACACATGGTCTTCAACATTCGAATATGCGCAAAGGTAGACGCCCGTCTGTATAGAAACCCTTCTCCCGATGTTGCATGATCCATCGATAACTACATTCGTGCCTATCCGGGAGTTGTCGCCGATTCGCACATTCTCCCTCACCAGAACATTATGTCCGAACTCCACTTCATTGCCAACTGTTACGTCTGAGTAGATAATGCATCCAGCTCTAGTCCTGCAGCCTCTCCCGACCTTGAGAATCTTCCCTTCGACAGCTTTCGACTGTAGGTCCCCGCTCTCTAAGATTTTTGACAATTCCTGCCTTGTAGGATGGCCGAGAACACAATTCGGCCCGATGTAGGCTGATTCCCCGATCTCAGCGGGTCCGTAAACAGTCACATTTGAATCGATTCGGACGAACTTGTCTGCTTTCACGTAGCCGACAAGCCTAGACGCGGGACCGATGAAGCATCTCTCAGCGATTTCCGCTCTCGAATCCAAGGAAGCTGTAGGATCTAGCCTTGCGGTTTTGTCAATCATGACCAGGACACCGATTTTGTTTCAGAGTTAATGCTAACTTATCCTTTAAAACATACCTTGATGAAAAAGCTACTTTTCAGTCAATTCCACCAAGTTCGGAGAATTCTAATCGGCAAGTGTCCAAGAAGCCGCTCTCGCACCTTGTTCAGCTTTCTCTTCCGTATTTGCACCGCCAATTATAATGACATCGTTCTCCTCGGGTTGGAATAGCTCCAAGAGCTGCCTCGAGATCTCAGGCCATTCTTTAGACAATATCTTGGCAGGTGGAGGCATGAATAGTCTTCCTTGCTGAAAAATAAGTGTGACCGCTCCTGATGCGCCGGATCTGACAGCTGAATCTCTCTGCTCAATCCCATTCGTAACCTTGCTTGCAGCATTTCTAACTAGAATTCCAAAATTGTGGGCGCCAACTGTTATCGAGCTCGCAGGGACCTTTATTTTCTTCGGGAATTTAGACTTCAAGTCTTTCAGAATTGAGAGTCCGTTCTTTGTCAATTCGCATCCAGCTTTCGATATCCTGATCAGCCGCTCATTCTGAAGTCTATCGATTAAAGTTCGAGTAGCGCCTTCACCCAGTTGTAATTTTTCTGAGAGCCCAGCTCTACCGATCGGCTTTTCGCCAATGACTTCGACAGCCTTTGCCAAGTGAAGGTCTGTAAAAGAGGGAGATGGTCCCGCAGCTCTTTCCCTCGCCATTCTCCTCAAAAGATGAAGGGTGTTCAATAGGTTCTCCTATATTCTGTAAAATACGCTTCGGCTTAAAATCTTGATGCCAATTATAATAAGTGTTAAGTTATTTCGTGAATAGGGAATAATGCGTCTTCGTTGCGAGAATTGGCTTCAAAATACAACGTTCGAATCTAGCCAGCACACACAAGAATTCATGGTTCAAATTGAGTTGGTCGCACCAAGGCACACACACGAAATTCTTCCTTGGCCCACTGTTAGGGAAAGAATCCCCTAGAACCTCTCTTACTTCCTAGTTACCCAGAAGATTATCGACTACGTTTTTGCACGAGATATAGTATTCCAATTTCCATTTCCGTGTCCGCGTCTATACAACAGTTATTTCCCGTACTTGAAATGGCAATACATCGCGACGTCCTATTACCAATTGAAAGAGAGCCAACGGATTGAAAGAGCGAGCTAAGTCGAGTCTGAAATCTCCAGTGACATCTGTAAATCTGCCTTCGATGAAGTATCCCTCTGCCTCCGAGAGTTGTCCAAGCAATCTGAATTTTGTGATATAGCCTGCCATGTACACGTATCTTCCATCATCTTTGTACGAGAATTTGTATCCCACTTCCCCTACGGAGGTTCCGTCAGATTTCCTCAGAATGCCGTTCCCAGAGTATTCTCGATTTACTTCAAGTTTGGCGTTCTTGATTATGCGCTCTCTCTCTGTGAGAGCATCATTGCGAATCATCGCCAAGAATTGTTTTAGCGTATCGCAACCAGCCTTGCCAGCATAATCTACCATAACGGCTAGTATCCTTCGACTCAGTTCTTGCAATGAGGCTGAAATATACTCTGACTGTTTCCTGTTTGAAACCCCGTAGTGCAGTATCTCTCCTCGATGCCGATAAGCCTCTTCTACTAACTGCCTCATTTCAGTACTCCATTCTTGCCCCACCCACAGAACATCTAGCACTCGTTTTGGCAGGATAGTGGAGGGTCGTTCGCCTTTCATAACAAGCATACTTTCAAGAGCCACGAAGTAGCAGACGACTTTATCGAGCGGGTCAAACGCGAAATTACCCTTCCTGTAAAAATGCACGGCGGTTAGAATACGACGTCCAAATTCGTTCAAACTGTCTACTGGCTTTACTAATATCTCACCAAATGCTTTGAGCATCTTCTCAAGATTCGATAACGTCTTCGCGTCTAGTTTTCTTGCTATGAGTTCAAGCCTGCTTGTTGATTCCACTGATGCATTCATTCCATGGTCTACATCCAATTCGATCATTTCATGATGTTGCAGTTCCGTAGGCTCTCGGATCACATTTTCAGGATGGAGTACCGAAAGTATATCGATGACCTTGGAGGTTTCTTGAAGAGCTTTTTCTCCGGCCTGATGGGGACCATAAGCCTCTGTTTTGACTTGTATAGTAATCTTGCCCTGAAGAGAGTTAACCGTACTCGTTGAAATCTCTTTCACGCGATCGTCTAAGGAAGCTTCTTTTATCATGTTTAGGATTGGAGAAAAATCGTACTTTATGCCATGTAGCACTACGTTTCCAACGGTCACGGATGCGTCGTCCGGTGGGCCTATGTCTTCGAGACCAGTTAGAACCAGCCATTTGGTAGGTGTCGCAATCAAGCTTGAAACTAGATTCTTGAAGAACTGCTTGCCGTTGCCAATTCCAAGCGAAAGTGCCGTGCCCCAATAGTGTAGGTCGGCCGGGCTGTGGCCTTTTCGTATCAATTCACCAATAAGTTGTCCCACGATCTCGCGCATTCCATGCTCGTCAAACTCAGGGGACTCTGTTGCAGAAACAAATCCAGCAAATAACCGTTGCAAGTAATCGGAAGCTAGCTCGTCTGATTCGAGTTCTCGCTTTATGTTCTTCAATATTGCCGCTATGTCGAACTTGTCGAACTGTTTTCTCGCCAGTTCGTATGAATATCGACTCAAAATTTCAAGCAGACTCGCTCGAAATGTGCTGCTGCCAAGATCGCACTCTAGGGTTCTACCATTTCCGAGATGAATTTGTTGTTTTTCTAAATAGAACTTGGTTATCGCCTGCAGCAATTCCTTACGTTCAGATAGAATTTGCTCAAGATACTTAACCTGTTGTCTTAGTTGCTTCTCATTTTCTTCGTAAATATCCCGCATCTCAAACCGCAAGAATCTATTTGCAAGCAGCTGACTTAGTAGATAATGAATGGTCTTTGGTTGAAGCTGTTCTTCTACTAACCTTTTCACGAGGTTTTCCAATTTGGCTCTTTCGTTGTCCCAACTTTTGTTTTCCAGCGTCTCAGACCACAACTGACCTACTTTGCGCAACCGACTTCGATTCACTTCTTCTTCCAATCCTTTTTTTCTCCCAGTGGATCCAAAAAAGTGACTGACAATTGAACATGCTATTTCTTTTGAATCTTTTTCCTAGAAGAGGCCACTCCTGCAAGAAAGACAAGTATCAAAACAACAACTGATGGGAGGAAGAAAACATGCCAAGGTAACAAAGTGAATCCAAATAGTCTAAAACCGATCCCATATACGAGAAAATAGGACATTTCGCAGATGAAGAGAACAATCAGGCAGAAAACTAGAAGCCCTATCGCCGAATTGGAGTTTGATTCGGTCGCCACGAGTCCGGCTAGTGAGACGATAATTCCCAATATTAGCAATATGACGCCATATTCAACTCTAGCGAGTTCAAAAATCAAAATCAACCCATTAGCCATGGAAAGAATAGCGCTATCGATGAAGAACTCCCAGCGAAACTCACGCGTAGATTGTTCACCAACCCAAGAGAAGATCCACCTAGATTCCAGTATGTTGCGACCCATGGCCTCTTTCTTGGATCTGATCTTAAGACCATACCTAAGTATCTGTGAAACCAAAAAGAATGTTGTTGGCAAAACTATCACCAGTCTAAGTCCTAGAGAAAGACTATTCATGACAATCCCCACATTGACAAGAACTTTGTCGATATATTGTTAATTTGTTTTGCTTCTCCATCCATCCTTTCTGCATAATGTGGAATATTCTATTGAAAATATTCGCGATCCTTATCAACATGCAAAGTTTCATTTGTAGCTCTCCTAGTGCTTGAGAGGTATTCGCTCAGAATCATTCGTATTGTTTCAGTTCTAAGACGGTTTGAGTCTTCAGGTTTGCCATTATGGTTCAACCATAATAAAAGTACTAAGTGTTATTCGAATTCGGAAATTCGTTACGAAAGATTTGGACTTTGTAACCATGAGAAGCGAAACCAGACAACTGCTATCAGCGAACCAAGATTGAGGTTTCAGCGCTTGATAAGCCCTGTTCCGCGCTTCCGTAGCAAGGTTAATATGGGTTAGGTTGGATTATCCATCCAGATGACACAAATGACTAGGCGCAAGCTGATCTTACTCGCTCTGCTCCTGCTTAGTTTGACGCTTTCTTTTGGAGTGGGCTACTATCTTGCTGGTCTTCAGCCATCAAAAGGGGCGGAGCAAGAGCTGAAGTTCATTGATGGCTATGGAAGAGCCGTATCTATCTCTCAGAGACCGTTGAGAATAATCTCTCTCGCTCCAAGTGTCACAGAGACTTTGTATGCGATCGGGGTCGGCGAGAGAGTCGTGGCGGTAGATGATTTCAGCGACTATCCTGATGAAGCGAGAGGCAAGGCAAAGATTGGGAGCTATTTGAGCCCCGATCTAGAGAAGATAGTTGCTCTCAAGCCAGATTTGATACTGGCCTCAGACATTACGTCTAGGGAAATGGTATTGAATCTTGAGCAAAAGGACCTCACGGTATTCGTGTTGGCGCCGAAGACGCTAGGTGAAGTGATCCGTGACATTAGGCTTATCGGTCTCATAACAGGTAACGCCGATAAAGCGGATGCGGTAGCGGAGAAGTTGGAGCAAAGGATTAACGCCATCACATCGAAGATCAGCAACAGCAGTGCTCAAAGACCCAGAGTCTATCTCGAATATTACCCATACTGGACTTTCGGGCCTGGATCCTTTGGCCACGACCTGATATTAATGGCTGGGGGAAGAAATGTAGCCGAAGGCACTCTAGTCGCGTATCCTCAAGTAGGTAATGAATTTGTTGTAGGCAGCAACCCTGAGATAATAATCTTCACAGTTGGTCCTCATGCAGAGACTACTATCCAGGACATCGAGAATAGGCCTGGATGGCGGAATACGGAAGCCGTTAGGACTGGTAGAATATACACGATCGACGATGACATCCTCAGTCGACCAGGACCGAGGCTGATTGATGCCCTTGAACAACTAGCAAAGATTATCCACCCGGAGTTGTTTACATAGATGATTGCGGAAAAGACTATTGTTAGCAGTTTCGAGAGGAAACGTCATAGATGGAAATTGACGACAATTGCTTTATCAATCGCGCTCACGCTGATCATATTCCTTACGACTCTCATCGGCTCAACAGGGCCTATCGGCCCTAGTAGTGGTGAGAGAATTCCACTGCAAGCCGTTCTAGACATTCTGTTTGGAAGAGGTGGGAACTGGCCCGAGAACTTTAGAGCAGTCATCATGGACATAAGATTGCCAAGAATCCTGCTGGGGGTCTTGGTTGGATGCTCTCTTGCAGTCTCAGGGGCAGTAATGCAGGGTGTATTCAAGAACCCGATGGCAGATCCTTACATCATCGGCCTATCGGCAGGTGCAGCTGTAGGCGCATCTGCATCAACTTTCCTGCCACTGCAGCAAGACATCGGTATGTATGCGCTTCCTCTTCTGGCCTTCATCGGCGCTATTTCAACAGTGTTCCTGGTCTATCAAATTGCAAAGTTGCGGGGGAGAGCTAGGGTTGAAACCCTACTACTTTCAGGTATCGCGGTCGGCTCATTCCTAGCTGCAGTCACATCCTTCCTACTATACTTGTCAGGACATCAGTTTCGCTTTCTCTTCTTCTGGTTGCTTGGCGGTCTGTGGATGGCGAGCTGGAAGATAGTCTGGATAGTATTTCCGATAGTTTCTATTGGCACGGTGCTGCTTCAACTCTTTGCCAGAGACCTGAATGCTATGCTCATGGGCGAGGAGCAGGCGACCCACCTTGGAATAGATGTTGAGACAGTAAAGAAGATCCTTCTTGCGCTCACTTCATTATTAGCCGGAACAGCCGTAGCCTTCAGCGGCATCATAGGCTTCGTAGGCCTTATCATCCCCCATATTATGAGATTACGAGTCGGCCCAAACCATTCAGTGCTCCTCCCAGCCTCAACACTGGCAGGAGGCCTCTTCCTGACATCTGTAGACACTGTAGCGAGAACCATCATTGCACCTACGGAGATACCGGTTGGTGTGCTTACAGCCCTTTGTGGTGCTCCCTTCTTTGCATATCTTCTACGGAAGGGCAGAAGAGTTTGGGTGTGATGCGGTTGAGGCTTGAGGTTAGAGGCGTAAGCTTCTCTTATGAGAGCACGCCTATTCTTGAGGATGCTACCTTCAGCGTAGAACAAGGTGAGTTTCTGGGCGTCATGGGGCCAAACGGCTCAGGGAAGACGACCCTGCTCAGGTGTATGTGCAGAGTCTTGGAACCCCGAGTAGGAACCATACTTATTGACGGAAGAGATTTAAGGAAATTTTCGAGGAGTGAGATTGCGAAGAGTGTAGGTGTGGTTCCGCAAAGTCCTGTGGTTGACGCTGCATTCACTGTCTTTGAAATAGTTTTGATGGGCCGCACATCCCGCATAGGCAGATTCGAAGCCGAATCAGTAAAAGATCTGGAAGCCGCGGAGGAGGCTATGAAAATGACTGAGACTTTGCACCTTTCTGACCGAACCTTTGACGAGCTAAGTGGAGGTGAAAGGCAGAGGGTTATCATAGCGCGTGCCCTTGCTCAGGAGCCCAAGGTGCTTCTATTGGACGAGCCGACGGTGCATCTTGACATCAAGTATCAGCTTGAGGTGTTGGAACTAATCGAGAGGTTGAATAAGCAGACAGGGATAGTGATCGTCGCGGTCTTCCATGATCTTAATCTAGCATCTCAGCACTGTGACAGAATACTTCTTCTTCATAATGGAAGGATCGAGACAATAGGCCCACCAGAGCAGGTTCTAACGGCTGAAAGTATCCGAAGGATATATGGCGTTGATGTCGTGGTAAGGAGGCACCCTGTAACGAACGCTTTACATGTGGCTCCATATCTGCCCCCGAAAAGGAACAGCCTCAACAGTAAAGCTACTGTCCACTTGGTTTGCGGCGGGGGCTCAGGGAGCGTATTGATGAAGCTCCTCCTAGAAAGCAGTATGACGGTTACGGCGGGTGTCCTAAACGTGCTCGATACAGACTATGAGACTGCGCGAAGCCTAGGACTATCAGTTGTCGGAGAGATCCCATTCTCCATGATAAGTGAAGAGTCCTTCGCGGCAAACGTTACTCTGATCGAGCAGTCGGGCATAGTTGTCCTTACAGATTTTCCTGTAGGACCTGGCAATCTGAGAAACCTCCAAGCCGTGGAGGAAGCGCTAGAAAAAGGCAGGCCTGTCGTGGTCATAGAGTCCACGCCTGTTCAACAAAGAGACTTCACGGGTGGCATAGCGGCGGAGTATATGGCTAGACTGAAGAAGAATGCTGTAGTCGTGAGAAGCGCTAAGGAATGCCTACAAGCCATCATGAATCTCCAAGCGGTTGTCAAGGGCCATTGAAAACCATCGTAGGCGAATCGCCTACAGCGGGTATGTAGATCGTGAGAGTATCTGTATTATGGGGCGGTGGCAAAGATTCCACCTTTGCATGCTATAGAGCTATAGTCCAAGGCTACGATGTTGCCTCTCTCGTGACCTTCATTCTCGATAGTTGGCCGAGCCTGTGCCACCCTATTCAATTGATGTCGCTGCAGTCCAAAGCTTTGGGCATACCTCATCTCACCTTCAAGATTGGAGAGCCCTACCGGGAAGGATACAGGCAGAGCTTGACAAGGCTGAAGGAAGAGACGGGGATACATGGAGTTGTGGCGGGAGACATCTGGATCGCTGAACATAAACTATGGTATGAAAGTGTTTGTGAAGGCTTGGGCATTGATGTTATCTTGCCACTGTGGGGTGCTGAACCGAATCGGATACTAGATGAATTTGTCTCGCAAGGTTTCAGAGCGATCTTCACGTGTGTAAGGCGACCTTGGTTCAGCGAGGAATGGCTCGGGCGAGAGCTCGACAATGACCATGTTGAGAGAGTGAAGACGCTAAGTCGTGAACATCGAATCGATCCCTCTGGAGAGAATGGTGAGTATCATACAATGGTGATTGATGGGCCAATCTTCAAAGAGGCTCTTGAGATCTCAAAGTTCAGCGTAGAAGAAAGGAACCGAGTCTTATCTATGAAGGTGGAAGAATGCCTCTTGAAGCCCAAGAAATTGCATACTTCTTCTCTGAAAAACCTCGGGAACGTTGAAGCTAGCAAGGTGGGTAGAAAATGAGAAACCGATTCGACATAATCTTCGCTCATAATGCTTCTAAAGGCGAAGAGTTTCTCGCGCAACTACTGGGGAAGGACCCGCTCTTCGTCTGTGTGATAGGCACCACCGAGACCGCGAAGATTTCAGGCTTATCAGCTGCGGGAAGAAACCCTGAACTGACCGACTACACGCCTCCCGCGGATGCGGAACTCCTTCTGCTAGGTAGGTGCAAATGTATTTCAGGCGTACCCGTTACACCTGAGGGGATACCCACACCAGCTCTCATCACAAGATCAGCCCTTAAACTTGCCAGTATACCCATGCTTATAGTGACCGGTGGGCTGAAAGTCAAACCTAAGGTGCCTTTTCTCGATCTTGGTGGAGGTCCTGGAGGAGACATCAGAACAGGAAGAGCAGTCGAAAATGTTGAAGGGGTTATGGAGAGGGCGAGGATCGCTGGAGAACAGTTGGCTAAGATAGCGGACTATCTGGTGATAGGGGAAAGTATTCCCGGTGGAACGACGACCGCCCTTGGCATCCTCCTTGCGATGGGCGTAGATGCGAGGGGCAAGGTCAGTAGTAGCATGCCACAAAACCCGCATGACCTTAAGATCAAGGTTGTTGAAGCGGGTTTGAAGGCTTCAGGTATTGAGTTTGGTGCTCTATCGAATAATCCAGCCAAAGCAATTTCATCTATCGGAGATCCTATGGTTCCTGCTTTTGCAGGGCTCGTTCTTGGAGCAGCGAATAGGGTTCCTGTCTTAATGGCTGGTGGAACGCAGATGGGCGCGGTTCTAGCTGTGCTCAAAGCCCTGAACCCTGTGTTGCTAGGAAACGTGGCGGTCGGAACGACTAGATGGATCATAGCTGATAAAACATCTGACCTAAAGGGAATAATCGCTCTGATAACTGATATTCCAATACTGACCGCAGACTTGGACTTCACATCTTCAAGATTCAACGGCTTGAAAGCCTATGAATTAGGTGTTGTGAAGGAGGGAGTTGGTGCTGGTGGCGCCGCAATAGCCGCTATGCTGAGGTCAAATGGCTCGATAACAAAGGGCACTCTGCTCAATGAGGTTGAGACGAACTATGAGAAGCTGTTCTGACCTAAGGCAAGGGGCCCATCCATCCTCTTTGTATGCTATGATTTGTAACTAGGGAGGGCTCGACATGATCAAAGAGGCGAAGAATCTGATAGCCTTCCTTACGATTCTGCCCGTAGGTATGGGCCCTGAGCGCTTAAGGGATGCAGCGAAATTCATGCATCTATTCCCTCTGCTGGGCGCTTTCATCGGACTCCTTGCTGGACTCGTTGCACTCCCTCTTCTGCTGATATTCCAAGGCCCTATAGCTGGAATCTTGACGTTAGGCTTTCTTCTACT
>Ga0315314_1003846_pt1 | contig 11542 bp, 11 predicted proteins | sample TDP9_MG_FD_203631 | JGI IMG/M metagenome (GOLD analysis project Ga0315314, IMG submission 203631) | Freshwater sediment microbial communities from Lake Towuti, South Sulawesi, Indonesia - TDP9 | ecosystem: Environmental > Aquatic > Freshwater > Lake > Sediment | place: Indonesia: South Sulawesi...
TGTGAGATTCACTCCACTATTTTCGGGTCAACTCCTGATGGCGCGTTTCTACATACAAGACCTTTATTCGTTAGGGTCAAACGCGTTTAAGGTTCATGTTATGGACGAAAACCGCATTGACTTAATTACTCCCTTTGAACGAACACCGACTTCCAAGGGCTGGTTCGATGTTGACCTCTCATCATACGGCATTAGCGTGAATCAGGGCACAGACTTCTATATTGGAATGGAGTGGATAATGGACTACAACCCAGATCTTGGGAAGGACATAACTGATGCCTCTGATCGAAGTTGGCACTGGAATGGGACTCACTGGGAAGAGGAGACCTACAGCGACTTCATGATAAGATCGGTTGTCGGCACACTAATTGATCACGTCTTAGTTGCCGAGGGAATAGTATTTGATGTTTCAACTGAAAGCAACTCTACCGTTTCAAATTTACAATTCATCAAAGGGGAAAAGAAACTTCTTTTTGATGTTGAAGGACCAACAGGCACTTACGGCTTTTGCAACATTACAATACCGAATCAGTTGCTTGGAGGCCCCTTCAATGTTACATTCAATGGACAACCAGTGGACGATGTATCCTCATTCGATAATGGCACGCACACGTGGCTTCACTTTTTGTACCTTCAGAGTGAGCATACGATTGAAATTGTAGGCACTACGGCTATCCCCGAATTCCAACCGCTTCTCTTTTCACTTCTGTTGATAGTGATGACTGGAATCGCATTTACTTTCAGAAGGAAGTTCAGAATACAAAGAAAAAGTGAAAGTCACTTTTCTTAGAGCTTTGAATTCCTTTTTATTCCACTTTTTTCTTCAATGTTTCCAAATAAGTTGGCAAACCCTCAATGTCCTTGACATCCCGTCTTACAAGTTTCAGGAGTCCGTTCCAAAAAAGCGTGTTGGGTTTTATTTTCAGTTCTTGAAGGTGCTGTTCCATGCGCTTGGTCCATTCTTTGCCACGTCTGTCAAAGTCCATCAAGAGAATGATTTCGCTCTTTCCAGCGTTCACCACTTCATCTATCATGTCGATGAAGGTTTTCCCAGAAGCTTTTACTGGAATTATTTTTCCTGTTATAGACAGATGACGTAAGGCGTTGATGTCACTGGTTCCTTCAACCACTACTGGGATGCCTTTCGCTGACTCTGTCGCCAGTTTGTCCAAAATTTCCAAAATCTTTTCCAGTTTTTGTCCTAGATGGGTTGACAAGTTTCTTACCTAGTGATTTCGGCTTTCTTTATGATTTCTAGGCATTGTTTTGCTTCTTTATTCCTTTCAAAATATTTCCTGACGGGTTCCAGAATTTTTGTTAGTTCTTCTGCAACGGCGTTTTTCAAGTCCATGGGGTGTAGTTCCCCTTTCTTGTAGGTTTCTAGTAGTTCTTCGTAGGTGTTGAACTGGATGCTTCCACCAAACTTGGAAGGTCTTTCTATTTCAAAGGTTTTTAGTTCTCTGAAGATGATATGTTTGCAGATGTCTAATACTGGATTAAATTCCGCCACTCTCTCTGGGCAGAAGGCGTTGGAGATTTTATTTCTTATGTCTTCTGGAGAGTCGTAAACGAAGACGCATGTTTCTGGTTTGCTTTTGGACATCTTGGCTGAAGCTAACGCTTCCTTCTCTTTATCTTCTGGGATTGGCCAAATGGCTGGTTTTTCTAAGCCTTGGAGTAGGTGATGGTGGACGCATATTGGTTTCCAGTATCCTATTTTTTCTCCGATTTCCCTTGCCACTACGTTTGCTTTTCTTTGGTCTATGCCCAGTTGGCAGATTTTGACGTCTAGTTGGAATATATCCGCGACCTGCATCGGGGTGTACATGAAGTCTGAGACGTATCTTGCCTCTGTTTCCTTTCTACCCGCAATCTCCAGAGTTCTTCTTGTTCTCGCTATCGTTAGGTTTTTTGCGACAGAGATTGTCTTTGCCCAATAATCTAAATCATCGTAGAGTTGGTCTGAGTAGATGAATTCGACTTTGTTTTCTGGAACGCCTAAGGCTATCCAAGAGTGCCTGAAGTGGTCTGCGGATTTTCTTATGAGTTCTAAGTCTCCGCCTAGTTTGTTGTTTATCCATGCGTGCCATGTTGAAAGATAAGCCTTAAACCGTATTCCAGCCTCAATAAAATCCCTCATTTTATAGGCGCAGATCAATCCAGTGCCAAGATGGACAAGGCCTGATGGTTCCCAGCCATTGTAGGCGATGGGGTGTTCGTTAGTTTCTAGTAGTTGTCTCAAATCCTTTAGGGTCAGGATTTCCTCGGTTGGCGGTCTGCTTATCAGTTCGATTTTTGTCTCTATGTCCAACTCTGTTGCTCCCTAGCATCCTCTCATTCTGATGATGTGAGACTTAAAAGTTCTTGTCGCGGGCGCTCTGTGTCCCACGCTCCTAACCCTTAACTTCATAGCAGAGCACTGCGCTCCTCTTGGCTAAGCTCTCTCTAACATGGGTTTGCCTTTTTGCGCCCGCGCCCACCGTGTCCCATGCCTGGGTTAACCCTTCGTCATTGGTAGATGAGGATTCATCTTCCTCTGTTGAGTCCGTCTGCATGAGCCCGCTCTTAAGGTTTCGGTGGGATTCCGACAGTGCTCATGTCATCGCTAATATCGATATGATGGTTTGGGTTTAGATAAGTTTTCGGTTTTATGTGCGCTTTGCCGTGGATATTTTCAACCTGTGCTCGAGTCCTAAGGTTGAATGAGTTTCTTAATTGAGACAAGTAGCGTTGCTATGACCAAGGCTGAATCAAGGTAATCGCCTCTCAATACTCCGCTAAGGACTTTATTGAAGTCCACCAGCTCAATGTTCATTATTTCTTTTGGGTCGAAGTTTCCTTTTGGTTTGAGGCTTTTCGTGAAGAATATCTCAACAGTTGCAGGTCCCATTGCTCCTGGAGCCCACGTGAACCTTCCTATCCACTCGAGTTTTTCGGCGGTGTAGCCTGTCTCCTCCTCCAGTTCTCTCAAAGCCGCTTGCTTCAGAGTTTCACCCTCTTTAGTTCCACCCGCTGGGATGTCGTAAATCACTTTGCCGAAGGGGTGCCTGTACTGCCTCGTGAGAATCATTTTGTTGTCTTTAGTGAGGGCGGCTATTGCCACTGCGGCGCCTGAAGCCTTAAAGTAGACCCACTCGTGCCTTGAACCGTCAGCAAACTCTAAAACATCCTCTAGAATGAGTCTGCTATGCTTGTTATAGACGGTTCTGGACTCCACAACCTTTACGCTGTCAAACTTGCCCACCAAATCTTCACCTCTCTTTCACTCATAATTCTGTGAACACGTAGCCCCTCCACTCCCCCCACATGTCCCTGCTATCTTTTTAAGTTTCGGGATTATGTCCCTAGACGATTCTGCTCATTGAGGCAGATATTCTGCCAAAATTTCCAACATTCTATTTTATCTTCGAGAAATAAATCATTATGTATACTTGACAATAGCTTTCAACTTTACAAGAAAACTTGCAACGAACATGCTAGAATCTATTTCTATTTCTTTTTCATCATTGATTTAACTATTTATTCTTTCGGCTTGAAATTATCAATCATTAATTTTCTTTTTTAACACAACCATCACAACATCATTGACTAAGAAGAAAGTCTTAAGTAGAAGTTGGTTCTAGTTTTTGTGGGAACTGTATTTCTAATCTTTAAACTGGGAAAGGGGGTGATACGGAAAAAATCTTCACTTGATCATTAAATACGTTCGCTTCCTAGTCACAGAATCACTTCTGTGGAATCTACCGAATGAGGTAGAGTGATGTGAGATCCCTTCTGGGAAATGATCTAGTCATTATCCTAAATCCTTGATGAAAAGATGATTGGAAGCGGGCAATCGTCTGTTTCCTACGAAAGTGGAAACCGCTCTAAGCCTGCGTTAAGGCTTAAAAAACAAAAGCGGAAGGGAAAAGAAAGGAAGTTTTCCTCAAATGGGGAAACCCCGCCCGGCTGAAGATAAAAAGAAAAATGAAAGGAGGAATAAAAATTGAAGAAAAAGATTGTATCAATAACTATTCTGTTGATGGTCTTGAATGCGTTCTTACTTGCAGTTTCTATTAAGCCGGTGGCTGCTTATGGAAAGGATGCACATCATGACATGACGTATTCTTATGCAAAGACAGTAGGCTTCTCAGGGGAGGACGCAAACAAGATAGCGAGTGCTGACCAGGCCGTGGATACGAACTCGGAAACCGATGGATGGACTGAAGGATGGATCCCATACGGAGACAAAGAAGAACTAAAAGAATGGCATGCCTGCGAAGACCCTGACGATCCAGGTTACAGAAACAGGCGCCTTAATGAGCTTCGGCAGCAGGCCATAGGACCCCCGAAGGATCTGGTTAAGTTAGGTCAATATTTACACTTTCTTGAAGACTATTATGCCCATAAGTACGTGACTGCCAGCTGGATAGGTCATGCTTTGGATACCATAACTGGTAATGATCCAGATTCACCAGCAACATGTCTAGAAAATTATCGCGAAATGAGTTATCAGAAATTGGCAGAGCTTTACTGGTTCAAACAAAATGTCTTTAAGGAATCCATTAGTGGTATACTGTCCATAGAAGATGTTATCAACGAGGTGGTGGCTGCAAGCGATCCAACTTGGAAGGCATGGGGATGGCCTTGGGGACCTGGGCAGAAGAAAGACTATGAAACAGTCACTACAGAAATTAGGGAAATATGGGAAGAATATTTAGGGGAAGAAATCCCAGATCCAATACCCTACGAGTTTGATGAAAATGGAACTCTAATCGGCATCGGTGACCGCTACGGCGACCTTTATGTCACTGAATTACAGGTGCCAGCCTATTCTGTTGAAGGAAAGTGGATAGAAATAAGTTTTATAGTGGGAAACAAAGGCCTTAACTCATCTCCAACTTTTCAAATAATCTATGGGCTCTGGGATGCCGTGAACTGGAACTGGACAGGAATTCATAGCCTTATAGAAGATACCCTATCTCCAGGCCAGACGATATCACGAAAACTGAAGATCGAAGGCTACATATTCGACATAGGGCAACCTATTTGCGTAGCAGTAATAAATCCGATGCCTGAGATAGATTCAACTAACGACTTCGCCTTCGTCCTTGTTAAACCGCCTCCAGATGTAGCACTTATCAATGTTACACTCTCTAAAACTGTTGTTGGTCAGGGCTACGCTACAAACGTAAACGTCACAGTAGCAAACCAAGGCAACTGCACAGAAGCCTTCCACGTCGAAGTCTACGCTAACATGACTTCAATTATATCCCAATCCGTCACCTTAACAAGTGGAAACTTGACAACCATCACCTTCACCTGTAACACTTCTGGCTTTGTCAAGGGCAACTACACCATATGGGCCTACGCTTGGCCTGTTCAAGGCGAAACAGACACAACAGACAACGCACTGAGTGACGGCTGGGTTGTTATCACTATTCCAGGTGACGTTAACGGAGACACATACGTCAACATTAAAGATGCTGTCCTGCTAGGCGTAGCCTTCGGCTCAGAAGAAGGACAACCCATGTACAACCCAAACGCAGACATAAATGGTGACGGATACACAAACATAAAGGACGCAGTGATACTAGGCGTAAACTTCGGACAACAAGACCCATAGACCCATAGACCCATAGACCCATAGACCCATAGACCCATTCTTTTTCTATTATTGAGCAAACCTTGAGAGCAAAAGCTTTCAAAGCATTACCTTCAATTCCCCTCTTTTTTATTCCCGGTATAGTCTCTATACATTAAATGCTAAGAATTGCCAAAATCAAAAGATTAAGAGAAAAACTTGCAACGAACATGCTAGAATCTATTTATTCTTTTCCATCGAGTAAATTTCTATTGGATGGCAAACGGGATCCGAGAGCTATTTCCAGAATGAGGTTCATGTCGACTCCCAAAAGTAACAGGTTAAATATTTTTGCGCTCCAAACACCAAGAGCAAATTCTACTGTTCCTTTAGCATGTAACTTAGGTTATGAATCTGAGCATGTAGTCGTTCACAGTTTCGAGGAATACATCTTCCAACTCGAGACCATAGTGCTCGGCTAACACAAATATTCCATAAAGCAAATCAGAGAGTTCCTTGGCTAAAATCTCCTTCGTCTTCTCTTTATCAGGAGGCTTGAATCCTTCCAATCCCTTAACGATTCCTGCCACTTCACCTGCCTCCTCAAGAATATCTGTGACCATAACAAATGGGTCCCAACTCTTCTCTCTGGCAACATCAAGTTTTTCATTTATTTTCCTGAAAATTTTCCACGCGACCTTCTGAGCTTCAAACAGGGTTAAAGGCATTAAACCACCACGAGCAATATAACTTCATTAAATAAATAATGGTTGCCTAAAATTGAGATTGAGGACTGACTCATGGATCATGGTTTCAACAAGACAAGAAAACCGTTTCAGTTCACTGCGGCAGGCTACGTTGTTTCTAACAGAAAAGTTCTGCTTGTTGCTCACAAGCAGCTTCGGAAGTTGTTGCCTCCAGGCGGACACCTGAGACAAGATGCGAATGGCATGTTTGTTGAGTCTCCTGAAGAGGCGGCGGTCAGAGAGGTGAAGGAGGAAACTGGTCTAGACGTTAAGATCATCGGGAAAAAGTATGCATCCTATAGTTCTGATGAGGAGATGCTTTTCATTCCTGAGAGCATGCACATCCACTCAATAGACGAGGAACACAACCATTATGGATTCGACCTCTTCTGTGTGCCAAAAAGCACCATGAAAAAACTAAGTGGAGAAGAGAAGTGCAGATGGTTCTCTGAAGAAGACCTCATAAAATATCCTTCAAATATGAAACCTGAGCTTACAGCTCATGTAAAGGCGACCGCAATTCAAGCCATAGAGAAACTGTCAACACATGAGGAATAGAGGATGGGCATCCAATCAATAGAAGCGTATCCAGTCGTTCTTCGATACCGAGAACCCTTCAGAATTGCCCCTTCCACAACGGTTGAAAGCCAGAACGTAATCGTGAGAGTTATAACCGATTTCGAGGTTGTCGGAATAGGAGAATCCTCACCGTCCAAAAGAGTGACAAAAGAAACTCAACAAACAGTTATCGAAACCTTAGACAAAATCGCTCCACATTTGGTTGGAATGTGCCCATTACGAATCGAACAAATCAACGAAACCATGGATGAGTTGGTAAGGGAAAATCCAAGCGCCAAAGCAGCCATAGATGTGGCATTATACGACATTTTGGGAAAAGCCGCGAATAAACCCTTGTTTAAACTGCTCGGTGGTTTTCGTGAAGACGTCCTAACAGACCTCACCCTTGGCATAAAGGAACCGAAAGAGATGGCTAAGGATGCAGTGAAAGCCGTTAAAAGAGGATTTAAAGCCCTCAAAGTCAAAGTCGGAGTGAATCCCACCGAAGATTTTGATAGAATGCGAAGGATACGAGAGGCTGTTGGCTCAGAAATCGTCATAAGAATAGATGCCAACCAAGGATGGACCGTTAAAGAAGCAATCGCTGTTCTACATAAGCTTGCACCCTTCCAAATTGAGTTTGTTGAACAACCAGTCAAAGCCAGCGACATCCATGGTTTAGCAGAGATTAGAGAAGCCTCCCCTATTCCAGTTATGGCAGACGAGAGCGTCCATACACCAGAGGACGCCCTACATCTAATAAGGGAAAAGGCGGTTGATATGATCAACATCAAACTGATGAAGAGTGGTGGAATTCTGAAAGCCAGAAAAATAGTGGACATCGCCGAAGCAGCCAATGTTCCCTGTATGATTGGGTGCATGGGCGAGTCTACAGTTGGAATAACTGCTGCAGTGCATGTAGCAGCCGCCCTCAAGAATATACAGTACGCTGACCTAGACTCAGACATCCTCATCATGGATAAGCTCGTTTCAAAGGGCGGCGCGAAACTGAAAGAGTCAAAAAGAGTTCCCTCCATGAAGCCAGGTTTAGGCATAATCCAACTTAACGAAAAATTTCTTGGAAAACCGTTAAGAGTCTACAAGTGACAAAACCATTTTAGGGTAAGTTTCACATCTATGACAGAGGTCGGCTCTAAACGATGAAAAAACCAGAAAAAAGCGTAAGGTTTTGTCCAAAGTGTGGCTCAACAAACCTGTTCTGGGCGAGTGGTTTACCCCAGCTGTGGTCTGTTTGGGAATGCAGAGAGTGCGGATACCGAGGAGCCTTAACAATCGAAGACAGCAAAATGGCAGCAAAAATTAGAGAAAACTACATGAAGACCTCCAAGAAAAGAGTTTAGAGAATATGTTTTTAGTTGGTGTCTACCTTATCATTTCTAACGACATTTTTATATATCTCATGAAGAGAAAGAGAAAAAAGGGGAATTTGCATAATGCCAACTCAATTGCCAAAGTCGAAACACTTTCAGATTGAGGCACTAGCAGAAGGTGTCTATGCAGCGATTGCCTCTAAGCAAGGTCATGCTGTTTGCAATGCTGGCATAGTGGACATTGGCGATAAAACTATCATCTTTGACACGTTCATCTCTCCAAAAGCGGCAAAAGACCTCCTGAAGGCGGCTAAGCAATTAACTTCGCGTAAGACTCTCTACGTTGTCGATAGCCACTATCACAACGATCACATTCGCGGTAACCAAGTCTTCTCTCCCGATACTGATATTATCAGCACTACATGGACCCGAGAGGCAATCACGCAAAAGGAGCCTGAAGAAATTCAATGGGAGAAAGAGAACATTCCCAAAGGAATTATTGACGCACAATTGAAGCTGGCTGCCGAAAAAGACCCAAAGCGATGTCGCGAACTCGCTTTATCGATTGTTTACTATAAGGCAATTATTGAATCTCATCCGCAATTGAAAACACGGCTACCAAACATCACGTTTGAACCCCCAAAACTTGTAATACATGGAACACAAAGAACAGTTGAACTTCTCTCTTTCGTGGGTCACACAGCGAGCGATCTTGTTCTTCATCTGCCCGAAGAAAAGATTGCGTTTATGAGCGATTTGCTTTTCATCAATATACACCCATATCTGCCAAGTGGTTTTCCGGAACGCTGGAAAGAATCTCTCAGCATGGTCGAAGCGTTAGGAGTACAGACCGTCGTTCCTGGTCACGGTCCAGTAGGACGATCCGCAGATCTCTCAGTGATGAGTCAATATATTCAATCCCTCGAAAACATTGTAGCGAGCATGGTGAAATCTGGTAAATCCCTAGAGGAAGTTTCTCTTCAACCCGTTCCCTCAAGATTTGAGACTTGGTTGCTATCTTTTGACAATTTTTTCGTCAGCAATCTGCAGTTCCTTTACAAGTGCGTGGCACAAGTATCGGAGAAAAAATAATTACTTCGTCTTGCGGTGGGGCTGCCCGCACCCATACCCAAAAGGGTTCAGGTATGCTTAAAGTGAGCGTGAGAGTTCGAATCTCTCCCGGGCTACCATTCTGTACGCAAGAATTTATACTATTTTGAGATTGTTTCTGAGCGATTTCTTTGAGCATCTGCTGTCGTAGGGCGATTGTCAGTTGGCTTAGCTGTCGATTTTCCAGTTGGCTGTTGTCGATGACTGTGCGGTTGGGTCTCGTCAGGGCATCTCTGGTAAGAATTTCTTCTGGGTTTAGTCCCCATGCACGGATGATTTCTTTGAGTGCGTCGATCTTGCTAATGCGCGTTTTCGGCTTTATGCCTAGTCCTGAGGCAAGGTATATTCCACGCAGGTATTCGGTGCCTTTCATTTTTATGTCATGGTAGGTGCTTATGGTGTGTCCCATCATGTACTCGATGTAGTCTGCCTGTACGCCCAAGCTGGCCATCTGCGTTCTGAAGAATTTGCGTATGCTGTGTACTCGCAGGTCGTAGCGTCGTCCTCGCGGGTTTTTGGTTAGTAGGCCGGCTTTGATGTAGAGTCGGTGTATGATTCGATGGATGCTGCCTGTTGTGACTGGTTTTGCGTACCTGTTTTGTTGGTCTCTGATTAGTGGTGAGTCGTCGTGGATGTTTTCTGGCGGGATGTATCTGGTTCCCTTTCTTCTGATTTCTAAGTAATTTCTGAGGTATTCGGCTGCCTCTTGGTTTAGGAACGTGTCGTAGTCGTGATATTTGCCCTTGGTGATCTCGGCTTCTACATGTATGTGGATGGGTGTAGCTTGTTTTTCTATGTCGCGCTTGGCGTGTCTGTAGCAGAGCTTTACTAAGGTGCCTTCTCGGAATCCGCCTAGTGCTAGCATTGTGATGATGACTTTCTCGCGTAGGTCGGCCATGTCTATGAGTTTTTGGAGTTCCTCGGGTGTTGGTGCTCGGTCTTCGTATACGCCTCTCTTGCTGAGGCTGTAAGGCAGGTCTAGTTTTAGTCCGTTGCAACGGAAGAGGGCTTTGACGCCTTTGACGTGGTTGCTTATGCTGCCTGGCGCTAGGTTTTCGGCTTGCAGGTTGGCGACGAAGTCGTCGAGCATGCGGCTGGTTTGAGCTAGGGCTTTGGGTTTTGGGTCGCCGTCTTGGTCTTGGCAGCTTTTGACTAGCTGGTCCGGCTGAGTGTTTAGCCACTTGCTGAACCGATGCACTCCGTAAATGTACTGGTATAGCGTTGCTTGGCTGCCTGTTCTATGGCGTAAGAGGTGTTTAGCGAGTTCTAGAGTGGTTACGTTGTCGAAGGTGAAGCTTACAAGAGCTGGCATCTTCGTTAAGAGTGCCTCGATTATGTACTGGTGAAGTTTCTGGTCTGCTGGCGTCTGCGGTTCTGGCATTGAGAGCGTCAGGGGTTTCTGGAGTTTGTAGCCTCGGGAGCTTTCCGTTATGGTTACGGTTTTCATTTGTCTGCTCCCGTCCTGTTTGGCTGAGTTTTTCGCTTCTTTGGCTGAAGCGCATACTCGTCTTTAACTATGGGCTCTGCGGAATTTAAATGGCAGTTTGAAGCTTTTTTTAATGGTTGAGGATAGAGCAGACGCATCTCCAGAACGCAGTTTTTCAAGATCACGATGCCGTTTCCTTGACCGCTCGACATTTCACGGCTTTCAATGGTTCTGTCATGCTCTATCAGCATTATCTCTTCGTTTTGTTTTGTGAGCCAACCAACTGTCTCGCGCTCTGCAGCTTGAACCACTGGCTGTGAAATGTTCTTGAAGATAACGTGATCCTTGTAGCGGACATACACGGTTGAGCCGAGGGGAACAGTCATTCAAGCTTCTCCTTGTTGAGTGATGCGGTTGCGGTATTCGAGGATGAGAAGAGTCTTAGAGAATTTGCTCATACTGGACAGCACGCAAAGTGTATGGAGCAATCCAAAACCATTGCAAGGTTGAAACGAACCAAATGGAGTATTTCTGGTTCAGCACTTCCTCTGAAATACGATGACGCAATTAGAATCCAAAGCCAAAAATAATATGAAGCAGAAATTTCTCTGAGAATTATTTATCTTTAGACTAGCGCGCGCGCTTTGTCAAAGAGCCTTTTTCTTCCAGTCTTTTTAGGACCAGTTTTTGGTTTTGCGGAAAAGTTATAGCTGAATCAAAACATAAGACAAGACTCTGCACCCTCAGAATCACTTCAATAGGAAACCACTTTGTACGTCCTATCATATAACAGGGCTTTTATTGCAGA
>Ga0315314_1003847_pt1 | contig 11542 bp, 10 predicted proteins | sample TDP9_MG_FD_203631 | JGI IMG/M metagenome (GOLD analysis project Ga0315314, IMG submission 203631) | Freshwater sediment microbial communities from Lake Towuti, South Sulawesi, Indonesia - TDP9 | ecosystem: Environmental > Aquatic > Freshwater > Lake > Sediment | place: Indonesia: South Sulawesi...
CTGATCATGCCGCTTTTGTTTGCGTATGGAACGTAGGTGGCTACTATTCCGCCTGAGCCGAGGTTGGTCATAGACTTGTCATATAGGTAGACATGATTTGAGTGTCCGGAAGTCCCAGATGGTTCATCTACGATGATGCATCTCTCCCAGTAGGTATCATTGTAGGCTGGGTCGATTCGAACGTCCCTAAATCCTTCGTAGCCTGTATTGACTGGGAACCACGGCTGTCCGCTGCCTGATACACCGTCGGTGTCGATCGCAATCGCCATTTGCCATCTTCCCGACCACATCCACCATTGTCCAGACAGGCCCATGTATGTCATGTTTGCAAAAGTTACGTTAATGAACACGAAATCTCCCACTTGTCCTGTCACAACCTTTGTCATGTCATTGCAAGGCAGCACAAAGAAGTCCCCAGCTGGGTCGGTTACAGACGCTGAGGAACCAGCCGTGGTCGAGAGTCCAATTATTGCGGGTTTAACCTCTAACCACTGCCCCCAAGTGGCTACATATAAATTGAAGGATGCGTTGCCGATTGTGTCCCTAGGGATGTGAGCAGACGGGGGATATGTGGGGTCATTGGGCTCGCCTGTCACAGACCCAAAGCCTTCGACAGTTATAACGCCAAGGGTTACGCTTGTAGGGATTTTCTTTGTCACAGGATCCTTAATACTCATTAGATCTAAAGCCACCGTTACAATTCTTCCATCGGTGGAGTTGGTTACAGACATGTTGTATGTAACAGCGCCAGATAGTATCCAATTCTTAACGGTTGTCCACTGATATAGACATACGCAGTATTCCCAATAATAGCGGCCCCCTCCGGGCCCATCTCCCGGTTTAGCAGGTCCATACCTCGCATTGCTATTGTCTGGGAACCAGTCTGATCCAGAATTGGTTTTGTTATCCACGTCAATAGCAATATAGATTGTAACATGATGCTCGCTATCCGCTTTAGGGGGGCCTTCCTGAAGCGTCACATTACAGATTAGATGGGTGCCATTAGACCTTGCCGAAAAACCGCGGATGTCTTGGTATGGTCTACCGACGCCGCTGTTCATCTCCCAAGGGAAAGTAGGTTTATCATCTTTAGTAACCTGAGCCTTAATTGGAAAAGCGAATGCTAGCAATGAAAATATAAGCATTGAAAGCAAAAATAAGGATAATTTTCCTTTCATGTCCGTCAACTCTAGAATCCATGGGGCTATCGTGATATATTAAAATTGAGGAGGAAAACTACACTATTTAATCTAGACTAAAGGAGAGAGAGGGACATACCCATGTGTGTCTCTCTTTATTTCGTCCTTCACTAACTATCAAATAATAGCCCTTAATGTTATTTTGGCTTCAACAATAGAAAAGGCTAAGGAGACCATGAACTAAAGTGTAGGTTGGTGGAAAAAGTGGTTAAGGAGGCGGCGGAATGAAGGCTGTTGTTTTAGCCGCTGGCGAAGGGATAAGGCTTCGTCCCCTTACGCTCACTCGACCTAAGCATTTAATTCCCATAGGTGGAAAACCGCTTCTTGAGCATGTTCTCCTCTCCATTAAGTCAGCTGAAATAGACGAAGCCTTAATTGTAGTTAATTATATGGCTGACAGATTGAAGCGATATTTTGGCGACGGTTCTAAGCTTGGAATGAAGCTTGACTATGCATTTCAGCCTGAGGTTCGGGGAACAGCGGACGCTGTCATTCCCGCGGAGCCCTACATTAAAGAGGACTTCCTACTGATTTATGGAGACCTTTTCGTAACGCCTAACGTTGTCAAGGAAGTTTTGCAATCTCGTGAAAGGGAAGGAACCTCAGCGGCTATGGCAGTTGTTCCAGTTAGGCATCCTGAACACTATGGCATAGTAAAACTTGAAGGCGCCCGCGTAACAGACATCATTGAAAAACCTAAGCCAGATGAGGCTCCAACATCCCTAGCCAACGCAGGCATATACGTTTTCCCCACGGAAATCTTTGAAAAAATAAGGCAGACGCAACCATCACCACGGGGCGAATACGAATTAACCGACTCCATTCGCCTCCTAATTAAAGGCGAACAAGCGGTAGCCGCTGCTCAAATTCCCCCCGAAAAGTGGCTTGACATAGGCAGACCTTGGGACCTACTTGAGGCAAATCAAAGGGTGCTCAGTGAGATAAAGCCGAAGGTTAATGGCTTAATAGAGGATGGGGCTCACCTTGTTGGACCCGTAGAAGTGGCTGAAGGAGCACGAATTCGTTCAGGAGCCTACATTGAGGGCCCGGTTTTCGTTGACAAAGGAAGCGACATTGGACCAAACTGCTTTATTCGACGATACACGAGCATCGGCAAGCGCGTGAGGATAGGGAACGCTTGCGAAGTAAAAAACAGCATAATCATGAACAAAACGAGCATGGGACACATTTCATATGTTGGAGACAGCATTATAGGCGAGGGCTGCAACCTAGGAGCTGGAACCATCATCGCCAACTATCGCCTAGACGGCAAAACCGTCAAAATGACCATAAAGGAGGAAGTTGTTGACAGCAGAAGAAAAAAGCTGGGAGCCATCCTAGGCGACGGCGTAAAAACAGGCATAAACACCCTACTTATGCCAGGCGTTAAAGTCGGTCCCAATAGCCGCATAGGCCCAAACATTGTAGTGCAGCGGGATGTCCCATCAGACGCGTTTCTCCTTTTAAGACAGGAAATTGAGCATAGAAAGGAAACGAATTAGAACTTTGATGTTCCATACTGAGCTTAAGCACCAAGCGAAGCCCTTCAACTATGCCCTGGCGCAGAACTCAAAGTAAATAAGCATTAAATGTGACAAAATAGGGCGAAGGTGAGAGTGTGTCGGCGGCTCGGAGAAAATTTTTCGGGGAAATCATAGCGTTGTTGGACAGGACGGTTATGGTTATAACCATGGATGGTAGGGCTTACACTGGAACCCTAGCGGGCATAAATCCTGAAAACCTAAGCCTATGTTTGGCTGATGTGAAAGATGAGAAAGGAACAGTCGTTCACAGAGTGTTTTTGAATGGGAGTGCTGTTGCTAGCATATCTGCCATAGAGAAGCCCTTCGACCTCAGGGCTTTGGCTGAAAGGCTTGAGAAAGTTTTTCCAACGCTTGTTAGGCTTTACGAGGACAAGGGCTTCATTTGGGTCATGGACAAGATTAAGGTCACTGAAAAAGGCGTGGTTGAGGGAACTGGACCAGCCGCTGAAAGGGTTCAAACAGTATACGAGCACTTCATAAGCGAAACTAAGGCTAAATGAGCCCGCGAAAACGAGATTCCTCTCCTGCCCTTTCCTTTGCGGGAGTGAACAGACCGAAGGACCCAAGTATGCTGCGGGTTGCCTCAGCAGCCATGTCTAACCTGCTTAAATCCACCTTTAAATGCAGCATTTCACAAACCGCCCTTAAGGCTTCGCGTGCAGCCCTTGCATCTGGATATATGCCAGGAGTTTCGGCGAGGAGACAAAAACCCCTAATGTCCCTTAGCTTGCACAGCCCAACGAGGAGACCTGCGATGCCGAAAATTCTTCCATCAATGATTTCGGCGCCCAAACTTAAGGCTTCTTTTAGGGATTCCGTGTCAGCCGCTGCACAATATATTTTTGGAGTGGCAACTTCCCCCTCTCGCCTTAAGCCGCCGAGCGTTATTACATAAGAGCATCCGAGTTCCTCGGCGATGTCCAGGATGCGCCCGCACAGTTCATATTGCCCCATCATGGTTAGAGCCTGCGTATTACCATATAACACAATGAGGTCGCGCTCACCCTTCTTCCCCTTATAGTAGTAAAGTTCGTTGATGGGAAAGCGGACTTTACCTTTCTCTTCGGTTATTGCGAAGTCCTGAAAAAATGAGGAGCGGATTTCCGCGAAGGGTTTCGCCTCCAGCTCTTGAATGAGGTGCAAAGCGGCAATGTTGGCGACGAATCCTATGCCTGGTAATCCCTCGATTAAAACGGGTTCACGGAGCCTAGGTTTCTTGAGCATTTTGACAACGCATACCATTGACGCGCACCAACACAATTGAAGGTCTTGTGTCATTATTCGAGGTTACTCTTTATTAAAGGTGTTTCGATGTAGGAATTTGTGGTGCTACAATCTGTATTGGAGTTGAACAGTTAAACATAAATATTTCCCTTCCCACATTTTAACCGAGGGCAATGGAGTGTTTGAAAACGTTTAGAGAGACTGTAAATGTATGAGCGATGCTGTTATACCCGAAATTGTGGGTAAGCCCATGATGTCGCAAAAGGCTCCGGAAAGGGTTCCCACTGGAGTAGCGGGCTTAGACGAGCTAGTCGAAGGCGGTTTTCTTAGAGGAAGTAGGGTTCTCGTTTGCGGCGGACCGGGCATGGGTAAAACAATTTTTTGTGTGCAGTTTCTTTTAAACGGAGCCTTAAACTATCATGAGCCGGGTGTTTACGTTACGTTGGATGAAAGCCCGCTTACCATGGCAAATTACATGCTTCGTTTCGGCTGGAACCTATGGGAATTGGTGAAAAAGGAAAAACTGTCAATAATTGACGCCGCTCCTGTAAGCCACGAGCCTATGTTTAGACCCGAGCCAACGTCAGGCGGTTGGGGGCTCAAAATGGGAACGTATGAGTTTAAGGCAAGCAGCCTAGCCAACCTGATAAATGAGCATGTAAGGTCTATTCAGGCTAAGAGGGTAGCCATTGACTCATTAAACCCCTTGCTTCTGCAGTATCATGATGACTTTGAACGAAGATTAGAATTTTCACGTTTACTGCGAGGCTCAGCCAACAACGACTGCACAATTTTGGCCTCCTCAGAAATTCCCATGCACTCCTTGAGTAGAGAATTTTACGCACAAACCTTCACTGCAGACGGCGCAATACTTCTGCAACTTATCCCTTCAAGGAGCAAGACGACCCGTGCCCTTCAAATTTTAAAAATGAGGGGCACAAGACACGACGATGAACTTCATCCGTACCAAATAACGGATAAGGGAATCGTTGTGTCTCCGAAGGAGCGCATACCCATAGAAGACGCATACAAACTGGAATAGAAACAATATAAATTCTGCTTCGAGACATTCATATTTCTGCGGATGCCGTCTATGTCCTTCGAAATAAGAGAAAGAGACCTCTGCGCCAGGATAGGTAGGCTAAAAACTAAAAGCGGAACAATCGAGACTCCGCTGTTGTTGCCAGTCGTGAATCCTGCAGTTCAACCTATACCGCCTCAAGCAATGCATGACGCCTTCGGCTGCAAAGCCCTCATAACAAATGCCTACATCATAAAAAAACACTTTGAAAAAGAGGCGGTTCAAAAGGGAATACATAAGCTGCTAAACTTTGACGGAGTGGTCATGACAGACTCAGGAGCCTACCAAATCCTCGTATATGGAAACGTAGAGGTCAGCCCCAAAGAAATAGTTCGATACCAAGAAGAAATCAACGCGGACATAGCCACAATCCTCGACGTGCCAACAGGCTGGGAAACCTCCAAAAAGCACGCCCAAAAAACAGTTGAGGAAACCCTAAGAAGGGCGAGGGAACTAGCCAATATAAAAACTCGAAACGACATAGCCTGGGTTGGACCAGTTCAAGGAGGATGCCACCTCGACCTCGTCGCAAAGTCGGCTAGAGAGATGGGAAAACTGCCCTTTCAAATTCACGCCTTAGGAAGCCCAACACCAGTTATGGAACAGTATCTTTTCGACACGCTTGTCAACATGATTATGACAGCGAAGATGAACCTGCCGCTGGAGCGCCCCCTCCACCTTTTCGGGGCTGGTCACCCCTTCATGTTCGCGTTGGCAATAGCCCTAGGATGCGACCTATTCGACTCAGCCGCTTATTCGATTTATGCCAGAGAGGATCGCTACATGACAACTTATGGAACCGTCAGGTTCAGCGAACTCAAGTATCTGCCGTGCTCGTGTCCAGTATGCGTTAATAACGATCCGCAGAATTTGATGGCCATGCATAAAGCCGAAAGGCAGAACATGCTTGCTCAACACAATCTTTACATAAGCCTATCGGAGATTAAAAGAGTAAAACAGGCGATAGTTGAGGGGCGCCTTTGGGAACATTTAGAGTTGAGGGCTCATGGGCATCCTTCCCTCCTTAAAGCCCTGAAAAACCTAAAGAAACATGAAGAATTCATGGAGAAACAAAGCCCGATAACCAAAAGTGGCGGTCTCTTCTTTTTCAGTTCCTTAAGCCTGGCTCGTCCAGAAGTTTTACGCCACAGAAAAAGACTCCTTGAAAGATATGCTCCGCCGAAAGAGGCTAAGGTGCTCGCTTTGTTGCCCCAAACTTCAATGAAACCGTTTCACAAGTCAAGGGAACATCGGAGAACCTTAAAGGCGATTCAACAAAAACTTGGTGAAAGCCTTAGAGAAATCCACGTTTGCACCTATGCGGCTCCCTTCGGAGTGATTCCCATAGAGCTTGACGAAGTCTATCCTCTCTCGCAATATGAAATAGCCAAGCCCTTAGACGCAGAAACCATAACATACGTGGCAGATCAGGTCGCAAACTACATCGACGCCATGAACTACAACAAAGTAGTCTTACTTGAAGACACTAAAGAGTGGAAAGGTAAAATAGCCAAGGCATGCAAACAAGCTTGCAAAAAGAAGGAAATCGCATTCGTTGTATTGCAATCGAAAAAGCCATGGGACGAAAACACGCTGAAAAGTTTCGCAACCAAGCTAGAAGAGACGTTAACACGACCATAATCATTTAATACTACCGTTTCACACTTTCAACAATGCAAGATTTAAAACTCTGGAAAGCCTTATTTTGGCGAAGGAAGTTCCTAAACTATCTCATAGTTAATGATTGACCTACGGGATGACAAACGGTGTGAATGCAATGACATTGAAGATAAAGTTCCTTGGCGGCGCCAGGGAGATTGGAAGAATAGGGATAGCCGTTAAAACTGAGAAAACCCAAATGCTGCTGGATTACGGCGTCCTGTTTAATCATGAGCCAGGCTTTCCCATGCACGTTCCTCCTAAGGATGTGGACGCCATAATTCTAACTCATGCCCATCTTGACCATTCTGGCGCCGTTCCCATCTTTCACATTCAGGGTAGAACACCCGTTTATGGGACTAGGCTTTCCTTTGACTTAGCCCAGCTGCTCATTGAGGATTTTATACATTTGTCCGGTTACTACCTTCCCTATGAATACCTTGATTTGCAGTCTACTAGGAGAAGCTGCATTCACGTTAACTATGGAGAAAAAAGAACTATAGGAGACGCTGGCTTTCAGATTTTAGACGCTGGACACATACCTGGAAGCACTCAAGTCCTAGTGGAAGCGGATGGAAAGAGGCTGCTCTACACAGGCGACTACAACACCATAGACACTCATCTCCTTCGTGGCGCGAATAGGGATTTTGGGCAAGTGGACGCCATAATCATTGAGAGCACTTATGCAGACGAAGACCACACGGACAGAAAAAGCCTAGAAAAAAGATTCGTGGAGCGCGTCACAGAAGTTGTGGAAAATGGAGGAACCGCCCTAGTTCCAGCCTTCAGCGTGGGCCGCTCGCAGGAAATCGCCTGCATACTTGCTGCTCATCATTTTGAGCACTCCGTTACTATGGATGGTATGGCTCGTAAGGTTAACAGAATACTCATGAACTACACGGAGTATCTGCGGGATCCCCGATTGTTCATGGATGCAGTGCACGCCGCAAATTGGGTGGAGGGCCATAGGGACCGAAGAACGGCGACCAAAAAGCCCGGCGTAATTATAACTCCTGCTGGCATGTTGAAGGGGGGTCCAGCCTCCTTCTATGTGCAGAAGGTTGGGAAAAAGAGGCACAACGCAGTTTTTCTCGTTAGCTATCAGGTTCCTGGAACGCCCGGAAAGGAACTATTAGAAAAGGGAAGATGCGTAATAGACGGAAAGCTACGCAAAATTAAGGCTCAGGTTGAACACTTCGACTTTTCATCCCATTGTGGAGCCAGCCAACTTCAAGAAACAATAAAAACCCTAGAAGGAAAACCCAAGGTTTTTGTGGTGCATGGCGCTGAAGGAAACTGCGAGAGGCTCGCAAAATGGATAAGGAAGGAAACAGAATTGGACGCCGTGGCACCAATGGCGGGAAGCGTTTACACCATTTGAGCCCTGCTAGGGCAGAGAATGAGCACATGTGCATGTTTATTCATAGACGCGTTTGCGATGACCTATAACTAACAGGAATACTTCTTTTCCTTTAATCTGGTAAAGAATTCGATAGTTCCCAACTCTTAAAGAGTAAACTCCTTTCCATTCGCCATGTAAAGGCTTTCCCGCATATGGATTAGTCTTCAAAACGTTGACTCCTCGAAGTATTCGCACTTGAATTTCTCTGTCTAAAGCTTTGATTCTCTTTGAGAAACGGGGAGTAAACCTTACTTCAAACTTTGCCTTCAAGGTTCAACTCTCGTATAAGTTCATCCAGCGGTCTAGCTTTACCTTCTTCAACCTCTCGTAAGGCAGCCCTCAAATCTTTAATAAGCTCGTTATCTTGCATAACCTCAAGAGTCTCCAATAGCTCGTCCATCAAACTGGCCGCTCTTGATAACAACTCTTTCTCTTCAGCCGTCAAAAGAGTCATTTCCGCTCTACAACCTCTGTAAGTATAAAAGTGGCTACGGATATTTTAACCCTTACTCCCAAAACACGACTAACAGATGCTCGTCAGAAAGCTTCGCCCACACGCAGGAATCGCATTTTCAAGCAATTACTTCGAAGAGCACGGGAATTGGACGCCGTAGCCGAAAGCCATGGGTCTCTACACATTGTAGGTAAACACATGAAACATGGATTTTACAATGGGAAAAAGGCGTGTACCCAAGGCATAGGCTTAAGATAAGAAAGGTTCAAAATTAATAAGTTGCAACTTACGTTACAATAATATATGACACTTGAAGGCTTGTTCTGGAAGGTAAATCAAGAGAGAAAAAGAATTAGAAACGGGTCCCTCGGTTGGATCTTTATTGGAGCGATTAACCTATTTGGGGTCTTATATTTCAGCGTTTTAAGTGGCAACTTATGGGAATTAGACCGAAACAAATTATTCATGATAATTAGTGGCGTTTTGTTTTGCTATTTTGGTTTGGAATGGTTAAGGTTTTCCTTTAAGTTATCCAAACGTTTGAAAGATAGCGTGAGTTCCGCCGCTTCAGATTTATTGGACCATTACCGAAGAGAGTACAAAGAAGGATCGATTTTGTTTTTGTTTGTTTTTGCTTTCATAGTGTTCGTTATAATCGATAACTGGCTTACTTGGGGATTTAACGTTTTTTGGTTCCCTTTCTGGGTTGCGATGTTATGTTTTACCATCATTCTCTGGAGATATTCCAAAAAATGGACCACAGAATCAAAAATGAGAAAGGAAATTGAGAAGTTAACGGAAGGGTATTTGCAAGGTGGTCACTTGGAAGCCAAAACAGGCAATGTCCAGCAAGTCAAAGACTGAAATCAATGTAGAGACATTAGACCATCACAGAAGGCACCTAGTTTCATATTACCGTTCATAAATAAACTCGGTTCTTAAATCTTCGAAAATTTATATATTATAGACTAACGAAAAGAGGAAGACATGAAAATTGCGATTTTGCGCATAGGACCCGTAGACATGGACGTTTTGGACAAAATTCAAAACGCTTTATGCGCGGTATTTCCTGAAACTACTTGCGTAATCTTAGAGGATGCGATGCCGACGCCTCAAGACGCCTACAATGCATCGACACGCCAATATTATTCTACTAGCGTTTTATGGAGAATTCTTGAATTTTTCAAAGAGTCTGTTATGGACCGCATTTTAGGAATAACTGACTTAGACCTCTATGTGCCGCAATTGAACTTTGTTTTTGGAGAGGCTCAATGCCCAGGAAAGGCAGCGATAATATCCCTATGTAGGCTAAAGTCTGAGTTTTATGGTCAACCGCCAAACAGGGAGCTTTTCGTTGAACGCTCAATAAAGGAGGCTGTTCACGAGATTGGACATACGCTGGGGCTTGGGCACTGCCTTAACCCCTCATGCATAATGTTCTTTTCAAATTCCATAATGGACACCGATCAGAAAAAGGCGGTCTTTTGCGAAAAATGCTATCCCATAGTTGAAAAAGTTATGAAAAACGCTTCTTTTAGAAGTTAGACTTCTCTGATTTCGCATCGCAGCCTTTTGACTACGCCCTCAGCCATTGGCGGGTCCACCTTCAACGTAAACAGCTTTTTTGGCGTTCGAAGCTTTAGTTTAACCACTTTCTTTAGGCGTTTTACGGCGCAGTATTCCGCCCGCTCAGAAAGCTGAACAAACTTGTCTACGTCGAAGACTTCTTCAGGCATGCATTCCGCCCCATTTAGCAACCATAATGCGGTTAGTTCCATTTTTATTTATTACGGTCGCGTTTAAGAAGCCGTCCGAGGAAACGACTTGGGAGTTCTCTGAGTTGTTTTCTAATTAACCAAAGCATTGGGAATAGAGCTAAGTATGGGGTTAAAAGCCTCGGAATGAACAAAACCGCGAGATTAAAGCCCACGAAGGACAGTAGGCTTCTCCTGTTTCCTTTTAGCATTAACGCCAGCAGAGGAGTCACTGTAACAAAATAGTACTTGTAGATTCCGCGCGGGAAAAAGGAAAGAAAGACTAGCTGGGCTAGGAGCAAGTATGAAATCGCCTCATTGTTCCCTATGTTGTCTTTTTTGAAGACTTTCCAAACCAAAATCAAATAGGATAAAACAATTATTAGCCTAAGAAAATTTTCCGCTGCAAAGTACACCGCATCTTGTTTCAAAACCCTAGTGAAAGTAGCCAAGTTTGTTGGGCAACCAGGCCAATAAGTCCACTCCCCTGGAATAGTCGTATTTTGCATCCATGTTACGTAAGCTGGCAAGGGCGATGGAGGACCCACGCCGGGGACACCAAGCAACCAAAAGTATAGCCGCGGATAAAGAACTATGTATGGAAGCGAAAGGGCGAGAAAAGTAGCTAAGTATATAAACGAAAAAAGGAGAATTCCCTTCCTCGATTTTTTCTTCATGGCGAAAAGCATTACGGGAAATAGGACTATTGCGGTTTGCTTGCAAGCTGTTGCCAAGGCTAAGGCGAAGGATGAAAGACGATGCCTTCCAGAGATGAAAAAATAGGCTGAGACCATTGTGAAGAATGTCGTGATGGGCGTGTTAAGCCATACGAAGTCGCTGTACCAAAGGTTTACGGGGGCGACGGCAAATGCTAAGGAGACGGCGAAAGCCTTCTTTTCGTCTAAGAGTTTTGAGGCTACTAGGTAAACTGGAACAAGGGTTAACCAGTCGAATAGAAATATTGGAATGCCGATTTTCCAGTTCGGAAGAGGGAGAAGTGCGAAGGGCGCAAGCAAATACAAAAATAGCGGAGGATAGGAATAGAAGAAGTCTTTGTAGGGTATCTGCCCAGCAACGAAGCCGATGGCATTAGGCGCATAAAAATAGTTGAAGTCTCCATAGCCTTCTAGGAAGCTGGGAGCATTCAAATAGCCTAATTTGTACAGTTCGCTGGGAAAATTTTGAACAGCCAATAAGAACACGCAAGACTTGACTAATAAACAAA
>Ga0315314_1003848_pt1 | contig 11541 bp, 11 predicted proteins | sample TDP9_MG_FD_203631 | JGI IMG/M metagenome (GOLD analysis project Ga0315314, IMG submission 203631) | Freshwater sediment microbial communities from Lake Towuti, South Sulawesi, Indonesia - TDP9 | ecosystem: Environmental > Aquatic > Freshwater > Lake > Sediment | place: Indonesia: South Sulawesi...
AGATTTTGTATGGGTCCCAGGGGAAGGGCTCCAAGATTATTCTTCCCTCCTCGACGCGTACCATGATTCTCTGTCCTTCCTTGAGGTTTAGCTTCTCCCTTGCCTTCTTAGGTATCACGAGGGTATATCTTCTGCCAATAACCACTTCTTCAGACATATAACTTCAATGTATGAAAAACAAGAAAATTCAGATAAAAACATTTCTTTTTTACTTTTTCATTTATCTCTTCCCTTCAAAAGCGACCCCTAACAAAACTCATATCAGAGCCTTCACTATTAGACTACTATGTGGTCCTTTTGGGAAGTCACATTCTACCGCATCCTGTAAACTCATCGGGTGATGGCCTTTCTGGACATTGGTAGCTGGGAGATTATTGTTGTCTAGACGCAGGTATACTTCCCTCCTTTTTTGTTTCTGTTTTCGGTTATGAAAATTGTGACAAGACAGAAGTTCGAATAGCCCGGAGGAGATTGATACATAAGTATCAAAATACCCCATCCATTTTTTTGGAAATATCGAGAACAGATTAGGTAACAGATTCATGAATAAATAGATCCTATATTCCAAAAATATTTTGTAATTTGTGATTGAACCCTACGGTTATCAAGTGTATTCTAGAGAATAGCTCGGATTCTTGATGGTTTTTGAGTCTGTTTTCGAGAAGCCTAAAAAGGGAGCTAATTTATAAACTGAATCTTCAATATATAAATAACAAGTTTGATAGTGGTGGTCTATTGAGAAGGAGGCATCTATTATTTTTATCCCTAATCTTCCTTCTCTCAACGGTTCTACTATTTTATTCTCGGACACAACAAGTCTACGCTACAACCCCTGAAACCTCCACTGATTGGCCTATGTTCCACCAGAACCTGAATCACACAGGCTGCACATCCTCAACAGGCCCCAGCATAAACGCTACTCTATGGGTCTTCTCAATAGGTTCCATAGTGCATTCTTCTCCTGCTGTTTCTAGTGGCCAGGTCTATATCGGATCCGGGGACGGTAATGTCTACGCCTTTGGCTATAATTATCTGATCGTTCGCACAAGCGGGGTCTCGTCAGACAATCCAGTAACAGTAACTAGAAACAGTATAGCTGTGGGGACAGCTTCTGATTCTAATCCCCTTATGGTAGTTACGAGCGCTAATTCAATAATAGGCGTAAGCGACACCGTGGTTTGGTCTAACGTGAATACGCGCTACAAGTTCATGGGCTGGACTGGAGATGCTACAGGAACCAGCACAGTAAACCCTGTAACGGTTACCTTAACAGGCAACAGCTCATGCACAGCCAACTTTAAGACCCAGTACTTGAACAGCTTCTCCTTCAAGGACTACAACGGATTAGCCGAACTCTATACCACTCCTACTCAAGTTCAAGCCTTGGCTCCAAACAGGAGTCTCGTCAAGTTTACCTCATACTCAAATTTGTGGCTAGACAGTGGAACATGGACCATCAAGCAAATACGGTGGCAAAGCAACAACATCAAACCCTTTGTAGATCCTACCTATACCCTAACGTCTGGAGGAGCATGGGTTATCAACTGTCAAGTATACAATGTATCGTTCTCCACTTCTTTCAAGGACAGTGCTGGAACAGCCCTCTACACACTTCCATCCAGCTTCAAACTAACCTTTCCAAACAATACAGTTTCTTCTTCCCTTGATCTCGGTCAAAACTATCTTATCCAAAACGGTACCACGAAATGGAACAGCATTACTTGGCAAGGAACCGAGTTGACTCCTTCAACAACCTTCGATGCAACAGATGGCAATCCAAGCGTTAACTGCACAGTATATTCCCTGACCATTAACCCAGCCTTCAAGGATAATACAGGGTCAACCTTAGACGTTCAGCCATCATCTTGGACAGTTCAGCTACCAAATGGAACCTCAAGAACCCTATCTACTCTAACAACCTACAACCAGACCCAAGGTGGAAACTACTCCATCACAAGTATAATCTGGCAAGGAAAGGAAGTAGTTCCCTTAGTCATTCCCAGCACCAAGCTAACCGCTAGTAGTGTATGGAATCCGTCCATCAATTGCCGACTGCCTACCAGCGTCACCATCGAGTTGAGTACCATATCAACCTACGTTGGTTTCAAGGCAACGATCACTGGCAATCTGACCTGTAACAAGGCACCCCTGCCAAGGGTCACAATCCTATTGGAATACAGTGTCACTGGCGGAAAGACCTGGAACACGTTAACAATGGCAACCACAAGGGTAGACGGAGGCTACTTGGCCGAGTGGGTACCCTCAGTGACAGGCGATTACATCGTTAGAGCTACTTGGACTGGAAATAGCACTTATCCAATGTCAAGCACCACGGTAAACATGGCTGTGACCCCAACACAAGAGAGATACGTCTTCTCCGTATCGTCTAACTCCACGGTCTCAGCCTTCGCCTTCAACTCCACCGGTAATGAACTCAGCTTCACCGTAAGCGGCCCATCGGGAACCATGGGCTTCGTTAAGGTAACCATAGCCAAGAACCTAACCTACAACATCGCCGACCTCAAGGTTTACCTTGACAACACTAAGATGGAATACACAGCCAGCTCAATCGACAGCTCATGGCTTCTCTACTTCACCTATTCTCACACCACTCACTCTGTGAGGATAAGTTTAGGTCCACAGCCAAGCATTTGCTTTATTGCTACAACCACCTATGGCTCTGAGTTAAGTCCAGAAGTCCAATTCCTAAGGGAGTTCAGGGATAACACTGTGTTAGCCACTTTCACAGGTAGTCAGTTCATGGAGGTCTTCAACGGTATCTACTATTCATTCAGCCCTACTATCGCATCGACTATCTCTAGTAGTGAGGCGATACGGAGCATGATGAAGGTGATTCTCTATCCGTTGATGGGCATACTTCACCTAGGTGTAATGTCGTATTCGCTCTTCAGCTTCAGTCCAGACTTGGGGATAATGGTCTTCTGCTTAGTGGTGATTTCGCTCATGAGCATCGTCTACCTTGTGCCCTGGACCCTACTTTTCAGCTTCCTCAAGAAGAAGATTATACCCGCAAGGAAAATCCGAATAGCAGGTCTAATATGGTCTGGAAGCACAGTGGCAATACTCATTGCAGAGATTCTGAAATCTCCTCTGCTGATGATGGCTTCCGGCGGAGTATTTGTCCTCGCAACCTCATGCCTCATAACTCTAGCTACGGTAACGGTAATCATGAAACGACTGAATCATAAAAAGTTCTAGGCCACGTATTGTTTGAGTTGCATGTTCCAGTCTACCTGTTCCCCGCCTGACGCTGAGGGCCTTCCAGCCCTTGGAGCCCACTCCAGCTTCTCCAGTGTGAAGTAATCCTCGACCCAAGTTTGTCCATGGGCGGCGATTTTTATCAGTACTGCGATTCCGTGGCTTCTGAAAGTTCTTAGTTTTTCAAGGTCGTCCTTTGCTGATGAGGCGGTAAAGATACCTTCTAGCCGTAGGTTATGGCTTTTGGATCCTAGGAACTGGGTGATTCCGCCGTGGCGTCCAGCAATATCGATGTTGGGTATCAGGGAAGTCTCTTCCATCCGAGGAGTCTTCACGTTGTTGGTTTCGAATTTCTGGGAATTTCCGCTCTTGGAAACACACGTTTCTGTCAGCAATTAATGAAAATCTCGTCTTCGTTTATCAGTTCAAGTCCACTGTCAATGCATCTTGCAATCAAGTCCTGAGGTAGCCACGCGTCCACATCGTTTACGAACTCGGCTTCGAACTCCATTGTGAACTGTTGGGGAAGCAGCGTTGCTTGCATGTCTTCTATGAACTTCTCGGAGATTAGTCCTGCTTCAACCGCGTCGCGCCAATTCGCGTAGTGCTGGGAGAAGCGTTCATGAAACCTCCCCTTACAGTACTCGTAGAACATGCTCTTACTCGACCAAGGCGTAGACGAGACGATCAGACTTCCTCCCGTCGTTGCGAGCATGGGCATTAGGACGTTGCTGAACATATACTCATCCCTCTCAAAGAAGGAAGCCTCATCACAAAGTATGAGATGACAACTATAACCACGCACCAAATTCTCCGAACAAGGAAGCGCAATAATCTTACTACCGTTCCTAAGCTTAACAACTGTACGCCGCATCGAAGAGACTAAACTCCTCTTAACCTCAGAGTCCATACGCCCCACATGCTCATAGACCTTATCCATCAATATCATACTCTGACGGAGGCCAGGAGCCACAATGAGGACTGTTGTACTCGGATGTTGATAAGCATAGATTATGGCTTTGGCGGCTAGGGTTATCGACTTCCCTGACTGGCGAGAGAACCTCACAGCGATTCGGTCGCTATCATCCCTTAAGAGCTTCTCTTGGTAGGGAAGTGGACTAAACTTGAGGACATCCCTGCTGAACTCTACAGGGTCTTGTGGAACCTCGATTTCAGCTTTTTCCCGTTCTTTCTTGAGGCGTTCGACACGCTTCTTGAGACTGCTGTACTTTAGCATCAGTCTCGATCTCATTGAGTGTTCTTTCAATCTCGTCAAGCTGAACATCCTTCAAAATACCCGTCAGAACCATTCCCAGCCTGGCCACGACCTCGACCGCCCTCAGCCGAATCTTAACATGCTCATGCTCAGCCAAGGCCTCAGCCTTCGCCAGCATCGCCTTCACCCGATTGTAGACTTCCTCCCTCTCCTCAGGAACATTGAGGATAAGGGGCTTGAACCTGAACTCAACCCTCATCTCAGTAACCAGCATCATATTTTCTCAACACTGCGATGAAGAGTTTGCAGTCAGCAAGGAGACAATGCCTATTCTGATTCACTCTTGAAAGCACCCTATTCAGGTAAGGCTCCCTCCCATCATCCTTTAGCCATCGCAGAAGCGAACTACGCTCCTTCTCCGTGAAGATCCTGAACCTCACAAAGACCACCATAGTCCTTTTTTTCCGAAAAAGACCACTAAGACCCGCCTCTCCTTTACTTCCCAACCTTCTCCCTAAAGTACCAGCCAACAGCCGCACCTGCAAGGGGGCCTAGGACAGCGGATATGACTGGGATGGAGTCAGGCTTGACTAAGGCTCCAACAACAACTCCGACCACATATCCTCCGATTAGGATTAGGCTCATGAGGCCGCGGTAGTCCTCCTCCTCAACCTTCTCAAATATTCGAGGCTCTCTCTTTACGCCATCCTCAGGCATTTCTCCACCTCCTTCGTCCTCGATACGGCATACTTGTGGGCTATCCTAACCTTCCGGGTGTGGGCGTGCCCCTTCCACGTCCTCTCCAAGAATAGACTACCCTTCATGCCATCCTCAACGACCCTTATTTTTGTGACCATGCCTAGAGGGATGTAGGTGACATCCTTCCACTTATCGCTGAAGATGTGCTCGAAGATGATGATGTGACCATCAGTTATGCCAAAGTAGACGCCGAGACTCTTGACTGGAGTGAGGGCCTTACCAGGCTTGACGTTGACGACCTGCCTCTCCGTCGCCGCATCTGTCCAGTCGACGAGGAGGATATCTCCTGGCTTCAGCCTCTCGCTTAACTCCTCTGCCCAGGCGGAGATCGCATCCCTAATCGCTTTAGCTTGCTCCAAACTCACTGTCTTCACGTTCCCTCTTGACTAATCTCATAAGCGTTTTGATCACGCTCTCTTCGTCCTTCTTGAAGTTAATAAGAGAAGTTTTCCCCATTGCCCACAAGGAAGTTTTGATGTCTGGGTAGGCGATGAAGCCGTAGTAGGTGACGTTAGCCTCCCTGTTCATGGCATGGTAGATGAAGGATGTGCTGAAGCCGTGTTTGGCGGCGAGCAGGTTGATGAACGTCCTCTGCAGCCACGGTAGGAGTCTCCTCAGACCGCGTTTGGAGTCGAAGTTTCTTCGGCTAAGATATCCCTTGGGAAAAAGGTTGACGAGGTAATGCTCCTCCAAGTCTATGGTTGCGAGGCGGCTGAGGTTCAGTAGCGTCCCATCGGTTACGTTTACCATTATCGCCCGTTCCACGGGATATTTCTCGAAGAACTTCCCTATCTGCCTGTTCGGGCAGCCGTAGGCGTCGAAGTCAACGAAGCTGATGCAGGGCTCGTTCAGCTCCTCGAGGAACTCCATGTTGTCCCGGTTGATGAGGGAGACGTTCTCGAAGCCACGCATACTCTCATGAAGACTCTTGAAGACCTCCCCATCCTTCTCCACGCAGATCAACCTCTCACACCGAGGCGCGTACAGCCTACTCAGGTTCCCCTCACCCGCGTAGAGATCGAGGACAGTCTCCTGCCTCCAGAAGCCCAGCGTCCAGAGGCGAAGCCTCACCTTCTCCCGGCGGTTGACAAGGTCAAGCCGCGGCCTAGACATCTCGTCTCCTCACTCATTTCCGCAAGGTCGCACTCATGGGGAGGGGTCTTGGCTGATCGAGGGGCTGACGAAACCCCTAACATCGTAAAGGACTTCCCCCCGAACCACACGGATAGGCGGCATCTCCCTTAAGGAGACGCACTCTCCTCTCTCCCTATCCCAGTAGGCCTCCCGCAGGACCTGTCTACGAGCCTCCCTGCGGAGACAGGCATAGTAACTCCTCTTATGAGCCATCAGGCATCACGAGAATGAAGCGGTCTAGCGCCACACTCTCCGCCGTTCAAGGCGGATGGCGGCCAGCGATCAGAGCCGTCTCCAAGCTCTTCGAACGGAATAGTACGCGCAACACTCTTAAAAGGCTTGACCACGCCTTTCCGGGAAAGCGGGGAAAGACGGAAATCCATGAAATCCGTGTATTCATAGATTTAAGCCCTCAAAAACCAGCCCTATTCCCTTTATCGGTGAGCCCCTCAACGTCGCAGCTGAGACTGGCTGAGGCGGCTTCAGTAACCTTCTGCTGTTGTTCCAGTCCTCGAGTAGAACGCGACAAGCGCCCTCATCAACTCGGTTTTATCCTTTGCTTCCAACCTAACACGGGACGTGATAAGGAGAACATGTATTTCAGCTCCAATTTTCATCGCGACGCCGGTAGCAACGATAATGTAGGCTGCTTCTATCCATCCATGCGCCCCTATGGAACCATCACTAGAGTCCGAAGGTTGAAAGGGACTTCATGGCGATAGCACCAAATACCCGCTCTTAACGCAACGAAAAATCCAAACGATGCTGGATAAGCAAAGGAGGGGGCAAGAACCACTATTGTAGTTCCCTTCCTTGACAAAACTCGTCATCTTCATAATTCGCCGAAAACCTTAAGTTCATAATAACTACCCATTGTATGAAATGAAAGATGTTCATGGAAATGTAAGGTGAATAGAAAGATGAAAGTTAGCATGTGGGCTGGGGGCTTCAGCAGGGAGTGGTACATGGATAAGGCGCCATCGGTTGAGGAGCAGATTAAGATGGTGGCGGATTTGAAGTTCGATGGAATTGAGTTGACGAGTGCCCATGTGAATCCGCTTAGTTGCAGCAGAGCCGAGAGAAAGAAAATCAGGGGGTTGATCGAGTCAAAGGGGCTAGAAAAGCCGATGTACACACCGTCCACGAATTTTTACAACCCCAGTGAGGACGAGAGGAGGAAGGAGATTAAATATTACGGAGAATGCATAAAACTTGCCGTGGACCTCGATATAGGAATTGTTAGGTGGGAGGGTGGGATGCCCTGGCCTGGAGGGGGAAGGGAATGGATGGGAGTAACAAGTGTCGCTAGATATGCAGATTGCTACCAATGGGCGAAGGACAGCTTAAATCAATGTGCTAAAATGGCTGAGGATGCGGGTGTAGTTTTAGCCGTTGACAACCACTTCTTTGCCCCTATCTCCGAGAACGCTAGGATGATCGAGGAGCTGGGCAGCCCGAAGTGTCTGAGGATGAATGTGGACTGTGGAAACGCCGAGGTCATGAAGGACGACTACATAGGCGCGGTGAGGAAGTGGGGAAAACTCATCGTACACACGCATAACAAGGACCTTAAACGGCTTAGCCCGATCACGCGGAACATCGACACGTACTCGGACATAGGCCCAAACATCTGGCACTATCAGGTGATAGAACGCCTAATGTGGGTTCCCATAGGCGAGGGAGAAGTCGACATCAAGGGATTCGTGAAAGCTCTGAAAGATGTTGGCTACAACGGCTCCCTCTCGATAGAAGACTTCTCCACGGCGTCTCTACGCAGGGAGTACCTTCGAAAAGGAGTTGAATGCTTAAGAAAGCTAATTTGAAGCGATGTGGCTTAGCTGATGGTTCATATAAGGCTGGAAAACGTCACTAAATACTTTGGACAAACCAGAGCGGTTGAAAACGTTAGTCTGGACATTAAAGATAAGGAGTTCTTAACCCTTTTAGGACCTTCTGGGTGCGGAAAGACGACCACGCTGCGGCTGATAGGAGGGCTAGAAACCTTAACTCGAGGCAACATTTACATCGGCGACGAGCTTGTAAACGAGGTCCCTCCTCAAAGGCGAGACCTCGCTATGGTTTTTCAGAGTTATGCTTTATATCCGCACATGTCTGTTTTCGATAACCTTGCTTTTCCACTCAAGATGAGGAAGATTCCTAAAAACGAGGTTGAGAGAAGAGTTAAAGATACTGCTGAAATGCTTAGAATAGGAGAGCTCCTTAGGAGACGCCCTAGAGAGTTGAGTGGTGGACAGAGGCAAAGAGTTGCCTTAGGAAGAGCTATTATCAGGGAGCCAAAAGCATTCTTGATGGATGAGCCGCTAAGCAACCTTGACGCTAAACTTAGAACTCACATGAGGGTGGAATTGAAGGCGCTTCAAAGGAAATTAGGCATAACTACCGTTTATGTTACACATGACCAAGTTGAAGCGATGACGATGTCGGATAGGATAGCGCTGATGAACCAGGGCTATTTACAACAATTGGAAACGCCTAATGATATATTTGAACATCCGGCGAACCTATTCTCTGCTGGTTTTATTGGCGCCCCGCCGATGAACTTAATAGAATGTAGTTACTCTGAAGATGGCTTTCTCGATGCGGGCTACTTCCAACTTGCACTACCAAAGGATGTGCAGGCACTAATAAAAGAGAAGGCTACGGGATCAGAACTCATTTTAGGTGCGAGACCAGGTTGTGTGCGCATACTAAGGGAACCGAAAACGAGGGGAGAATGCTTCGAGGCAGATGTATTCATAGTTGAACCTCTTGGAGAGGAAGTTATTGTGGACTTGAAGATCGGTGAAATAGATTTAAAGTCAAAATGCTCCCCAGAGCTGAACATAAAGATGGGTGAAAAAGTCTGGATAGAGTTCGAAGTGAATAGACTGCACATCTTTGACAAGAAAAATGGGAATGCGATCCTCTAATACGCGTTCAATATTTCTGCGTTTGCCGTAGATTTTTGAAGAACAAGATATTTTTAAGATATTGCCTAAAATCTTACAAAAAAGGATAAGGAAGGTTACTTCTTTAATGTTTTTTTCAGAAATGCAACGCTTTTTTTTATCGCTGCATCTTTCCACGGACCCTTGCCGTGAAAATCTTCCAAGGAAATGAAGCCGTTATATCCTATGTCCTTTAAGACTTTGACGAACCCTTTGACGTCGACTTCGCCATCTCCGACTGGTACCCAGTGAATCCGCTGTACTTGGCACACCGACCATATGCATCTCTCGCCCGTTACCACATCAGGCGTCAGAATAGCGGGAACTAGCTTCCTAAAATCTTTGACATGGGTGTGGACTACACTCTTGCTAAATCTACGTGCAGCGTCTATATAGTCTTCACCTTGAACAGCGGCGTTTCCTATGTCTATGTTGATCTTCAGACATTCTGGGCTGCCCAGCTCCTCGATCATCCTAGCGTTTTCCTCTATGGGGGCAAACCAGTGGTTGTCAAGGGCTAATGTGACGCCCACGTCTTCGGCCTTCTTAGCGCATTCCTTTATGCATTCCTTTCCCCACTCCCATTGTTTTTGGAACTCTCTGGCATAATTAACAGGCCCTAGTTCTCCCAGTCTTATCTCAGATGCTACCTCTAACCTCAATATTTTGACATCTAAATCAACGGCGAGGTCTATGTAATCTTTATAGAAGATCACTTCTTTCTTTCTCACGAATAGGCTGGGGCTTGAGAAGTTCATGTAGGGGCATAGGTTTGAAATAACCAGTCCTTTGGATTCGACTAGCTCCTTAACTTTCTTCCTAGCGGCTCTGTCGTAGTCCGGCGGGGAGAGATACGCGGGTCCTGTTGGCTCGATTCCTTCAAAGCCCCAATCGGCAGCCATGGAGACGACTTCTTCGAAGCTTGGTGGATTTGGCCCATACCAACCCTCATGGAAGGTGCACATCATAAGACCGACCTTTATCATTTCTATTCACCCTTTTGTCGTTTAGATTTGAAGTCGAGGTTCTAGCATATAAAACTATGTAACCGTAAGACTTAATTATTGTTTGAAAACAATATATAGCGGAAAAACCTAGGAGGAGTAAAAATGAGCGGTTTTGCTAGATATAGAATCTGGATCGTTGTTGTCATCGTGGTCGTGGCTGTGATAGGTGGCGGATATTACGCATGGCGGGCAACATTGCCCCCACCAACGGTTGAACTAGAACTTTGGAATGGAGACCCTGGCATACAAGCTGGATATCTAAACGAAAGGATATACAGGGAATTCGAACACAAGTATCCAAACATAAAAATCAAGACTACATACTATCCTTGGGGTACGTACAGAGAAAAGCTGATGGCCCTATTCACGGTCGGGGGAGAGCAGCCTGATATAATTGGTGAGGGAATAAACAAAGGGTGGATCTATCAAAGAGCCGGCGCCTTCAAAGACCTATCTACATACATAGAGAAGTGGGGTCACAAAAAGGACATTCCTGAAAACGCGTGGGACGCGATGTCATATGGCGGCGTAACTTTCGGAATTCCATATGGCGCACATATCTTTGTCCTTCATTACAATAAAGAGCTATTGGCAAGGGCCGGATATACTATAGAACCTGGAACACAAATAACGCTGGACAAAATGCTAGAGATGGCCTCAAAAGTCTATGATCCGGAGAAAAAAATATTCGGCTTCATAGTTCGTGACGATTGGCTTCTAGCACCTATCTTGGGCGCCCTACATTACGCGCAAGGGGGTGTACTGACCAGCACGGGAAAGTATGCAAATTCACCTCCAGTTGACAAGGCTAGTGAATTCATCATTAATAAGACTGCTGAAACTTGGCTAGATGGCATAGGGAAAGCGGCGAACTACGTTGTAGGAGGCAAAGAAGCGCTTTTAGGAGCTTCAGGATCAACAGTCTGGACCCTTTTCGCAAAAGGAACTGTCGCCTTCTTGATAGATTATCAAACAGCGCAGGCAGATATTCTTTCAATTAATGCAACAATGTCGAAAGTGATGGGTCTTGCTTGGGTGCCTGGAACTGTACAGACGACGGTATCCTCAGGAAGCTATTGGGCTATCCCCGCAAAGGCTAAGCACCCAGAGGAAGCATGGAAGTTCATCGAGTTTTTCCTAGGAGATGCATGGGAATACGAGCGTGCTAAAGTGGCGATGCAAATTCCAGTCCGTATGGATCTTGCCGCAAAGCCACCACCAGAAGGCTGGTCTGAAAACATAAAATTCGGCATGGAGA
>Ga0315314_1003849_pt1 | contig 11534 bp, 14 predicted proteins | sample TDP9_MG_FD_203631 | JGI IMG/M metagenome (GOLD analysis project Ga0315314, IMG submission 203631) | Freshwater sediment microbial communities from Lake Towuti, South Sulawesi, Indonesia - TDP9 | ecosystem: Environmental > Aquatic > Freshwater > Lake > Sediment | place: Indonesia: South Sulawesi...
ATAAGGTCCTCAATTTTCTCATAGAAGTTGAACGTCAATCTTGCAGCTGCTTCGCCCTTCTTGGTAAGCCTGTAAATTCTTCTTCTTTCGTTCCACACTCCTCTTACTAAGCCTTGCCTCTCCATCGAGTACAAAACTGAATAGACGGTCCCTGAACCCGGTAGCATGTGAAACCTTCTACGAACCAGTTTGATTATGTCGTACCCGCTCATGGCGCCCGCGTCTTTCAACTCTGAAAGAATCAGCAGATCCATGAACTTGTTAAGGAGCCTTTGATGTAGCCTTAGAAAATTTACTCTACTGCTATAAGAATGAATCTCCTCCACCAGCCTCACCTCCCAGGCAATGCCCAAGCTTAAGCTGGGGCAACTGTATTAATGATATACTCTACCACACAAGAGCCACGATGTGCGAGCAAGATCGATTGATTTTTATTAGGATCTGTTACTCTATTGATTGTGTTCTCTACAAAACAAGGTTCGCTGGTGGAAACCCGTGGCAAAAGCCTGTGCTTTCATCGTTCTGGTTACAGATTCATATGATGCCGAGGCGAAAAAGGAACTTGAAGAAGCAATTCAACTATATATTAAGAGACTAACACGCTGGAAGGTGGAGAAAGCATCAACCTTGGAAGACTGAGTTTTATCCTGCGAAATATTTTGGGAATGTTTTCAGACACCTTCTTGTCCTAAACTGGGATCATGGTTCAGTTATCTTAGGGGACATGTGATAATCCATAAAAAAGAGAGGAGTTTACGCGGCTTGCTGAAGGGCCGGCATTAGATCTTTCCCAGGATCTCTTCGGCTCCCTTTATCGCTCTTGCCTTCAAGTCTGTGATCCACGCTGGGTTGAAGTAATTCCTCATGAAGACACTTGTTGAAACCCTACCCTGAAGAAAATCTATCTCTGGCTGAGATAGATGTCTGGTCATGATGCTGGCCCAGTATTCTCGGATATCGCCGAATCTAAGCCGTTTTACTCTCCATGCCACCCTCTTTTTCACACGAGCCCAATCTACAGGCTCGGCTATCGGCCCTATGTCCTGGATGACTCTCTGCGGCACGAAGCTAATGAAAAGTTTCTTGCTGTTCCGGATGAATATGTCCTTGAACCTGTAGTGCTCTAAGATCTGCTTCTCCATATTGAAGTACTCGTTGACTCTCCCCTCTGCTTTCAATCCAACCAATAGGTTATAGGATTCGACAGCCTCGTTGTATCTGACACCGGTGACGGCCATAAGATTTATGAAATTACTGAGATCAGGAGCGGCGTTCTTTACTTTCAGGATCCAATTGAAGATATCGTTCGGATCATATACCTCAGTTAGCCTTTTAACGATCAGATTATCTGTTCTCTTACTCGCCCATTTCAACCCGTAATTCTTCATGGCGCGCTTGAAGTCCTCATGTACTCCCAGAAACTTTGAGAGCGTGGATAAAGCCTTCACTGCATGCTGCCGCTGATCCTCAGTTAACAACAAAAGATCGCTGAGATTCCCTCTGAAGAGGCAGCCATGGAATTTCCGTGCATAAATCAACCTATCTTTAGCCGTGACAAGAGCATATTCTTTAGAAAGCCACATTTTGAAGGTTTCCCAATCAACCTCGGTCGCTGGAGGTGAATGGAACCCGCTGGAGGTTCCTTCTAAGCCCTGAGGCGGCTGTCCCAAAGGGGTTCGTGGGTTCGAATCCCACCCCCCGCACCATCCCTAAACATAGGCAAAAACGTCATGATATCGTCATTACACATGTCATGGCGTTTTTCATTCTAACTCAAAAATGGTTTTTCTCTTAGGCGTGTCATTATAGGCTATATGAGTGCTATACCTCTGATATAGAAGGATACCTGAACTTGCCTTTTCTCTTGGTGCCTGACTGATCTTTCCACTGATCCTTTCTGTACGAGGGTTCCCAGCTGTAAAGTCCTCGAGCTTCAGCAGGGAACATTGGTTTTAGGATATTTTTTTTCGCTATCTGCCCAAGATACCATGCAAGGAACAAAGACTTAACTAACAGATCCACGGCACCTACTATGCCTTTCTTTTCAGTTTCTATCACAAAAGTGGGAACATATCTCTTAAATTTTCTGTACAGGTAATCAACGAGTTCCGCATCCCGCGTAGTCTTAATCAGCAAAACACGCCTGTTGCGTCGGCCAAAGAGATTCATGTAGCGACCGTGAGTAAAGTTTTTCAGTTCTGATATTTCTATTGTGCATATTCCGCCTTCGACAATTTTTGAGTCAAGATCAATCAAGGCAGGCCATCCCCATCCTCTTGCAAAACCCACGACATGCATACTCGCTATATCATCAAAACTTCTAGCCATCTCATATGCGATTGATCGCATTGTTCTCATTGATGAACCAAAATCCATTCTAAGAGATTTATCAGAGAAGAATCCATCGAGATCTCTGATATCATCATCTGAGGCCATTAAACCACAAAGTGCTGAAACTTGAGATAATAGTCCGATTATGGATACAAAATTTCGTTCTTGTGATTGTATGAAGATGGTCTTCCATCCGTTTTTCCTCGCCATATCGGCTAATTTTGAATTCTTGTTTCCGGTAAAAGCAATACATTTTGAATGGTTATTCTTCTCAGCACTCAGAGCTGCACCTAAAATATCGGTATTGCCGCCACCATGTGAAATAAACCACACTGTGGTATCATCATCTATCTTGTTCAACCCCTCAAATTCAAACGGGGTGATTGCTTTTGCCAGCCTTCCTAGAGATTGTAAATATACGGCTTCTACAAATGCCGAAGCAGTAAATGATCCTCCGGACCCAACGAACAACGCGTATCTTGAATTTAATTCAGGAATGTTCCTGTATGTCTTACCTGCATCAAAACTGGATCTCATGGTCCACGGAGCACTAGTTAAACTTGTATCAACTTTCGACAGCGCCAGCCTAGATTTCTGACCCTTTTTTCTTTTTTTATCATATAAAATACTACCGCAAACTTTACAGCCATCGATCCTGGCTAACCTGTAAGGTTCCGAAATCGGTTTTGGCAAGCCTATTATAGCAGAAAACGAGTTGGTTGTTTTACCACTTTCCCTGATTAGATTAGCTGAATCGAGGATCTCCTTCGGTGATGCTTTCTGATTTAAGTAGGTTCTTTGAAGAGCCCGTGCACCATACATTGTGCAGTTTAGCGATGCTAGAGATTGGCCTAAATCAATTTTTTGTTCAAAATCTGTGAGATTTTCAGGAGGTTCTTTTAAAAGAAGTTCTGACGCAGCCATTCCAAAGAAAATATCGCCCGCTCCACTTGAATCTCTTACATGCTCGCAACGAATTGCATTTCGTCGAAATAAAGATTTCTCATTATCTATCTTGGCATAACCATAGACTCCATTTTCACCATTTGTTACTAAAAGATAATCCACATTTGGGTAATCTTCTCTGAAACGCATTATTGCCATATTATCGGTGCTTCCCATAATTTTCTGGAAAGCCCCATGATTGACTTTCACGAGATCACATGATTTGAGAATATTTCTTGTCTTTTCTAGATAGGCTCCGTATGAACTAAAACTCAGGTCATAAGCGACTTTTCTCCTATATTTCTTAGCAATCTGAGTTAGAGAAAAAGCAGCCTTATTTGCTCTATCTAGTAACAGAAGATCTGTCTCTTCGGCCAACTTTTTTAAGTTTTTGACCACATCTAACTCAGATAATTGATATTCCCTACTGAATTTTGACCCGCATTTGAGACAATTTTTCTTGAATCTATGAGTCCCGTCCGGAAAAATCAAATGCGAAAACTGTCTGGTAAATCTCAAATCTTTTTTATTCCCTCTACTTTTTAAGTAACCAGAGTTTACACTGAATAGTCTAAACTCTTCCTTGACTATTCTTTCACCTATATCATCATTCCCTGTGACGCCGAAAATATGCGTTTTATACCCTAACAAAGAGAGTAAACACAATGTGTTAGGGATAGTTCCTCCACCAGCACTTCCTAGATATTCTAGTTTCTTTGTGGACTTCGGATTTTCAGCAAGGAAAATATGATCAACCGCAATTAATCCGGAACCTAAAATAGATTTTACCAATCATACACACTTCCTCAAGATCATAATACCTTTGTTTGTTGTTTTCGAATTAATTGGGATTTCTTTCGAAGGAGTTAGGAAATATGATTCTGCTAAAACCCCTGCCGCCAGAACTGTTAAGAAACCGATAGCGGTTCCTCCCGGAGTTATTACTGTTTGAAAAACATGTGAGATAATTCTAGGTAGTGCTGAAAGAGTTCCATAAAACTGTTCAAAAACGCGATCGGGGTGTAGAATGTCGAGATAGATGAAGTTTCTTGTTCGCGATCCCCGCTCTTCTAGCATAAGTGTGTGATTAATTATAGCACTATCAGTCAATTCAATCGCGGTATCGGAGAATTCAATCAGCGGGAAGATGTCGTATGGATCAAGTTTCTGCATTGCATGCAAAAGAGAACTGCTGTCTCTAGCTAAAGAAGGATACCATATAGACTCTTTTGGAGAACCGCCATATATAGGACCAGAGTCTTCAGCCTTCCAAATTTCATAAGTAAGATCGGTTTTCTGATTGACGCATCCATCCGGTACAATAATACCTAAAGCAACATTGGGCATCACATGTTTTTTCCAATTTATGATAAAAGAAGCTAGACATTCAGTTCCAAGAAGTCGAGGATCCAGCCACAACATAGTTCGCTCAATCTTTAATGGGCTGACAATGTCGTTAAGACCTTTTACCCCTCTTTTCACGCAAACACAATCAATCTCTTCAATCTGACAATTCAGTTTCGGCGGATGATATTTCATATCTGGATTTTCTATTGATTTTGCTTGATGTGGTCTAATGATAATTCTTTTATCAAAGGGTGTCAGCTTGAATGGAACAGTGGAGCAACCTAGGTAGTCCATCCTTATAGTTTCCTTAGGTTTAATATTTCCAGACTGCATTTTTAATCTACCTATGATGGCTGACTCGTGGAAACAAAGGATACCAATCATTGAAACTATGCCACAGAAGGTATATTGAATCATTCGGGCAATTGGACTGGAGGACTAAGGTCAATCCAGCTCCCCCATATCCATAACACGCTGAGCCTCCCTTCTGGATATGTTCATCTGGCTTGAATCTGTCATAATACTTTCTACAAAGTCTCGAAACAGGTTTATTTTCATCAATTCCCGTTCCGTCTTTATTAGTCACACAGGAAGATATCGATATTCTGCATGTAGGATTAATAAAGATTCTCATCTTAGAATTTTCTTGGAGATATTGCCCTAATCTGGCTTTCAAATTCTTCTCAGATACTGATGATAGAATATAGGGACAATAATAAACTGGAGTGCCTTCTATATAGTCTTTCCATATTTCTCGGAAAGTTGGAATTTTGCCTTCCCATTTGCCTTCACTATAACGTATAGCTGTGGTACCACTAGCCGACAACTGATCTAATAAAAAGATCCGATTAAACTTGGGTAACTCGTCCAGAGAAGACTTGTGTATCTTATAATATTCTACAAAATTCTCCTTCTCAAAAAAGTAATGCGTGTCGGCATATCTGCGAAAAAAATCGAAGCCAATATCATCTGCAAAAGCAACAAAAACACTTTTCATGATCTCCTCTTCTATTTTTCGATTTCTAGATTCAATGTAAGTATACCAGTCAGTTGTCGGCACGTCTTTAAGAACATCCAAAATGCCAAATCTCGCTTTTTCAAATGCCATTTTAGATAATTCTCTCATCTCGTATGCACTAACAAATTTTAATCCTTGAACAATTTCAAAGGCTGTTTGGCGTTCATCTTTTTCAAAATTTATCCCGAGCCATTTCAGCAATCGGCTTTCAAAAGTTTCACCAGGAAAAAAGTGATCGTACCTATCATATTTTCTTCGAGCTAAAAAACTAATTCGAGCTGCATCGTCGTCTGAAATTTTCACTCCCAAATCTGAAAGTTCTTCCTTCAGAAGCTTTATTTGCCTTTTAAAAGAACTTACAGTATAGGGAATTATCTTCTCAGTATCCACCATAGACAATTCAGTAAAGATATGAAAAATACTCGCTATATATGTTTATCGTTTCAACGATCAAATGCGCGGAGTGTACGAGCAACGCTCGGACGCGTGTAAGACTCAAGATCCCGTCCCGAAGGGGTTCGTGGGTTCAAATCCCACCCCCCGCACTGAACTCTGCAAGATACGTTTAAATTCTCGGAATTGCACCCAGAAGAAATACTATGAAAAAGTTGGATAATATCGGTTTAAAGCATTGAAGTCCCGGTCTTTTGAATGTACTATCCTAACCCTGCAGTTCTCCACATTTTATTCCACACTTCGTCTTTGGCATAATCAAATGACGCTGTGTGTTCTGGTTTGACGATTAACTCACTAACTTCGATATTTTGAGCCAGCCTTTGACCAATTTTTCCGCTCTTTCTTTCGTCATGAATTTCTCAGCGACCGGCACAGCGAAAGCCATGGCTTCGTCATAGCCAGCAAAGTATTGCCGCTCTGCTCTACCGTATACTATGACGCCTCTAACTTGCGGTTCGACGACATCAACCAAAACAGTGACTTTACTGTTGCGATTGACGTTTCTGGCTTTACGATTATAAGCTGGCGTTAACATGAGGATTTGTCCATACTCGTATTTGAACCATATAGGAGTCGCGTGTATGGTTCCATCCTTGTTGAAACTGCAGAACCCTGCAATTTTCGCCTCTTTAAGCAAAGATTCCATCTCTTCGCTAGCTAGCTAGCTACATGAAAAAGGTTTGAGGCTTACGTGCTCGTAATGGTAGCCCGAGATAGGCTCAAACTTGCTTTTTTCTATTGCTCAATCCTGAACTGCTTTGGCAATTTTGGAAGGAAGATATGAATCTGAATATCTCTCCCTGCCAAATTGGCTACAAAGAAAAACCAGAGAATTCTGACCGACAACTAAACCTAACCCCCCCGCATCTGTCTCGTGGATATCGGCGATGAACTGCACAAGCATCTTGTTGATTTGACATGGGTTCATCTGATCATCATTGCTTCATTTATGTCTCTGAAATGTTCGTCACCGGTGATTATCTTGTGGTTTCCAAGTCTAGTCGTTGCCAGTATTATCGAATCCGCCATGCCCCAGTGTTTGACTTTCTTCTTTCTCTCGATGCTTAGTTTTCCAGCGAGTCCCGCGATGTTCTCATCCAAAGGAATCATTTGCGACCGAAGCTTCATGAACTTCAGTCTCTCCTTGAAATCAAGGCCGAGTCTGCCATATTTCTCTGAGAGTTCAGCGATCACTATCGTCGGCGTCAAAGTCTTCCCCTCTTCTATGTGGCCTTTGACAAGCTCTCCGGCAGGACTGCCGAGAAAGTACTCGAACCAAGCAAAGGAATCAACCACAAAGTAGCCCTTTTGACCAGCCATCTTTGCTACGTCCCGTGCGTGTCTTTCGTCATCTCTTCATGATCCTCTTGGGTAAAAGTGACCTTGCTACTCGCATCTACACCAAACATCGACTTCTGAACCTGTTGGGCTCTCTCCAATAATATGTTGATCAGATCGTCGAAATCCTTTGCCTCTTCTTCCTTGATCAAATCCTTTAGTTTCCTCCAAGTGATCTGGCTCACAGAGATGGTTTTCGACAACCCGAACACCTCACAGATTGTGACCCGCATTATGTAATATACAAATTGTAAAATATAAGGGTTCTCACCAAAATCAAAAGTTCATACGATATCTGCGGTATCCTAAAGTTGGCAGGTGCAGGCTTGGGGCCTGCTCATAGAGCTTACGGATTTCCGTAAACGCCACATCGCCGACCTGGGTCATCTCGGCGATGTAATCGAGTAAGGTCAGCTCGGCAGGTGTCGGGTCATCACGTTTGTTGCTGATCATTCCCCAGTGATCCCATGGCAAGACCTCGATCTTGTTCAGGGCCAAGAGGTCACGAAGCATATTGTCGCGGATGAACCACAGTCCCCATAGATCGCCAGTGATGCCATAGTGATTGGGGTCGTCTTCGCCCATGCGGCAACGCTGCCATGCCTTCCCGCCGGTTATGAAGTGGGTGGCCCGTACATCCGGCGGATCGCAACCCAAATCCGCCAACGCCACGCGCAGATTCTGAGGAAGCAGTTCCTGTTTGTGCCGAACCTGGTCCAGAAACGCATCCACCATAACCCAGCGCTGCTCATCTGGCTTCCAATACTCGCAAACCCAATGGTCGACGCGGCGCTCGCGCTGCCAAAGGGCAAAACCAGCACGCACACGTGCCGGGATGCCGTGATGGCGGAGTATCGCACATAACAGTAGCGACGTATCACGGCAGTTGCCCAGGAGGCGCTGCTCGAAGGGCCGTGCGACGGTCAGCGGCCGGGTATCAGACTCCAAGATACGGCGTAACTTGCTCTCAACGCTACGTATATTCCACTCTTGGCGACGTTCTTCGGGCACCTGGAGCACACCAAAATCAACCCAGAGGTCGAGGGCCATTACCCCATGGAGGATCATGCACAGCGCTGCTGGATCGCTGGGCAGTGGATCGAACAATTCACTGTATGGGCCGGGGTTCGTCATCACTCCTGGCTGGGTATAATATGCTTTGGGATCACTTGTGTACATTATGCATTCTCCGTTTCTCCGTTTTTTGGAGCCTTTTATGCATCAGCTTCCGCATAAGAGTTTCGCAACCTTCTCAGGCACGAAGATGCTGCCAAGCCATCTCGCTTCCGATTTTCATATTTGAGAGCTGAAAGATAATTAAATTTTGTTCCTTCCGTCCGTCCAGCCAGCTACTTCTCAACTTCAGGCTCACCTATCAACTCACTCATTTCCCATTGCCCATTGTCATAACGATTAAGACAATAAAGAATAATAGATTAAGCGGATATATGATGATAAACCTGTCTTATCTTCGAGATGAAACCTTTTCTAAGCCCTAAGGAATGCAATTTTATCCGTATGAATAAATACGCGCTGAGAACAATAAACTTGTTAAATCTAGGGATATGGAGAGGCAAAAAAGGACGAATTTCTTAGAGCGATGATCATAGTCTACTATTGTGGCATGTGCACCTCCTAGGTCTATTTTTAGTCTGGCAATCTACGTCTTTGATTCACAGTTTCACAAAGGTTTCTTTTATCTAGGAACTCACGGATTACACTGATGCCGGATTCGTCTGTGATTTCCGGATCCACGGAAAACCGAGAATTTAAACCGACCTTTAAACCTAACCCCCTGCACCAACGTTTTTACGCAGATTTTGTCAATAGGCGGTGTTGCCGACGAAATTGGGATATGGTATCCATCGAGAAGAGACGATTCAAGCAAGTCCAAACCTCAGTAAATCTCGCCCAAACTGCTGTTCCGCACCCAACTCGTAATCCTTGACACAGCATTCTGCCAGTTTGTCGTCTTAAATGCAGGCGATGATCTCAGTGATTTTTCGAAGTTTAGCTCGCTTTTCTGAAGCGATAGAACCTATACTTGATGGCTTGTTTGAAAGTTTATCTAATGGGCTTAACTATTCTCAATCTGGATATTATCGTGTGGTGGTTTGTTGGTTACCCGTAATTTTACGGTTGTTGTAGAAGTTGCTGAAGAGGGAGGGTTCATAGTTAAGTGTGTAGAGCTCCCAGTCGCTAGTCAAGGTGAAACTAGGGAAGAAGCTTTAAGAAACATTAAGGAAGCAATAGAGGGTTATTTAGAAGTCAAAGCTGTACTCTTAGGAAAGAGGGCCAAAGGAGAAAAGGTTGAAGTAGTCGTTGAAGCTCCCTCTGCTCTCATGGCGTGAAGTAGTCAAAGTTCTAGTTAAGGTCGGATTTAGGGTCGTAAGACAGAAAGGAAACCACCTAATCCTGGCAAAGAACGAGTATGTTGTACCTGTTCCGAAATACAAAGAAATCAAAAGGGGGCTACTCACTGAAATCATAGCTGAAGCGGGTTTGACACGTGAAGAATTCCTCAAACTTTCAAAAGAAGAATAAAATACCAGTATATTAGTGTTCAAAAAATCCCCGCATGTTTATGCTTTCACGAATTGAACCGAAGCATAACTCAGTACAAAGGCCTCTACTCAATCAAGCCTTAGTCCTGTTTCAGCTGAAAAATGGGGCATTCCATCTCAAATGTGTCATGACAGGTTTATAGGGTGGGTCTAGATTCGAGTTATACAGCTATCCCTCGCACCATGGTAGGAACAACAACATTATGCACGATCTATTGGTGCTAATTAACCTGATTTGCGGGTTAATGGAAGAATATTAGAAGAAAGAGCGTTTAAGATGAAAAGTTGCAGAACTATTCAATTGATAGGTTCATGAGTTGATGGAAATGTTGCGGGTTGACATATCCAGGGTGACTCCACGCGAATATCACAAACTTGTGGAAGTTCACAATTTGGGCTTTGCAAACCACATACCTAAGTATGGGTTCTCGGGAATGAGAGAGTTATCTGTTGAGGACATTGAGGAATGGGAGCAGGATTCTTTCTCGATCCTGAGGGTCTGCTAAAGGCTGAAGTCAACAGAGATGTCGTGGGTTATTGTTATGCTAAAGTCAGGAAAGAGGCGAGTGAGAAGGGAAGATTCTGTGCGGTGGGGCATTTGGAAAGGATGGTAGGTAGCTGTAGCCTCATATGTATTGTTCCTTCTTGGCGGAGGAAAGGAATTGGAAGTTACTCCTCAAAAATGCGGAACAGGTCTTGCGGTCCAGGAAAACCAGATTTATAGTAGCTTGGGCATACAAATCTGATCTCTCGGCATTAGGGTTTTTGGAAAACTACAATTATGAGCATCGAAGGGAGTTCTTTATAGAGGATTTTTCGAAAGTACTTCCTTTGAGCGCTGATATGGAGTTCTGGCGAAAAGATCTTACAAAAGAAATTCTTCCAAGTGGAGTGAAGATGTCTGTTAACTGCTTGGTCAGATCGTATAGGAGCGGAGACGAGGTTCATTTTGCGGATATTTACAATCGTGTCTGGGGTCCATATGGCCGTCAACTCATGAGTGTCAATAGTGCAAAGAGGAGAATCTGCAGTCAGCAGATAGAACAAGTCTTATTTGTAGAATTAGACGGAAAGCCTGTTGGCTGTATCGAAGTCGACAGGAACGGTGAAGTCAACCTAGTTGGTGTGATCCCTGAATATCAAAGGAGAGGAATTGGAACTGTATTGCTGTCAAAGACCTTGGAGCACCTGAAGCAAATAGGGCGCAAGTCCTCTTACATGGATACCGGAGTCCCTCTTAAAGGAGCACTGGCGCTGTACAAGAAACTGGGTTATGAGAAGGTAGAAGAACTGTATTGCATGGTAAAGGAGCTTACTTGACACTTCCTCGCGTGATCTGCTTAAAGAGTGAACTCAACATTCCGTACACCCATTTCTCGTACTTTCTTAGGCAAGAAGTAGCCTAAAACCTGCTTTTTGCGAAAATTATAAACGAACTCACATATCCTGAATAGTTGTGTGGTCTGTGAGAACAAGGTTTAAGTAATACTCTTTCCTTCGGTATTGATTTGGTGGACGTAATGACCAGAGTTGTT
>Ga0315314_1003850_pt1 | contig 11531 bp, 9 predicted proteins | sample TDP9_MG_FD_203631 | JGI IMG/M metagenome (GOLD analysis project Ga0315314, IMG submission 203631) | Freshwater sediment microbial communities from Lake Towuti, South Sulawesi, Indonesia - TDP9 | ecosystem: Environmental > Aquatic > Freshwater > Lake > Sediment | place: Indonesia: South Sulawesi...
GGATCAGATTTAACGTCTAGCCTAAGCATCCGGCGCTCGTAGTAAATGTCACTCCACCGGAACCCCTTCCTGTTTTTACGTATCTTCCTCGCGGCAAACTCGCCTTTCGGCGACTTGGAGCCCATGAACTCGTCCTCTAGTCACGTTATAAGATAAGTCATGTATATAGGTTGCGATTTGAAAGTTGCAATTTGTGAATACGCATTGAAAATAGCGGATTCACTTAGCACTCGTAATAAAAGAAGGTTACAACATGAAGAGGCATTGCGTGAGGCACATAGAACGTCCATAACAGCCTTTGAGTTGTATTGTGAAGTGAGATTATCCCTTAACCTTCAAACGAGAATGTATGATATTTAGAGATCTGTTTCTCCTTGACTGAAAGTAGTGGTATTCCCTCCCTTTCTGTTTAAGCGATTCATTAAAGATATTGAGCTTTAAATTTGTGGGTATTATTTCGATTTAGCCAACAGCCTGTGCTTCGATGTAGTAAACGAGGGTGCTGTTTACCCATCCCTCCGAGGTTAGTTTCTTCTCATAGTTGCTTTTGACGATTCCGGTTACGAGTGCGGTTTCTCCCACCCGTAATGTTTCTTTTTCCTTCCATAATACTCCGATTCTGTCTGCCTCGCTGGTTTTGTCGATGAGCCAGTAGTTAAATGGAAGCTTGATTTCTGGGATAGTTACGACTCCGTCAATGATGCCCTCAACTTGGACCATCTTATTCTCCCACGAAGACGGATTAGCTAAGATTTCAGAGATAGTCGTCTTGATGGGGCTGGGACCACTCGGACGAAAACCCACCATAATCAAAACCATCGCCATTGTGGCGAAAACGAGTGCCATCACTGCGATTTTCTTTGCCGATAACAAGACTGAATCTAAGGATAAGAGAGAAAACCTGGCTATTAAATAGTTTTCTGTGAGGAAAAGTGTTTTAACCAGCGCGGTAGCGCCCATTTCGTCCAACGCCTATACAGAGCGGCTACGACCAGAGCGGTTATCAACGCAACGACCGTCCCGACCGGTAGTTCAGGTATGTAGACCGGCGGCATCGCATACCCGGTGGAAAAGGTGCCGTAGCCGCTCACGGCCTTCACAACAAAATAGTACGTGCCCTCCTCCTCTGCGGTTAGATAGCCGGTGGCTATGTTTTCGTCCACACCAAGGCCTGCTTGGGTGCTGCTCCACTTTATCACTGGCTCACCATAGGTGTTTGGGGTGCTGCTGTATATGTAGAGGTCGAAGTCTCCGGTGCTGGGCACATCCAACACGAAGGAGTAGTTGTAGTCTTTCACAAGGCTTATCTTCCTCGCCCACGCATGGCGGTAGATCGCTGCATCCCGATATGGTAGGCTAGGATAGTCTTGGAACGTGTAGTCGGCAGCATATAAGGTTGCGCTTTCAGTTGTAGCGAGGTCCCAATTTATCGAGGCGGCTTCAACGGCGGCGTCTAGGTTAACCCTCCCGTATCCCTCGTGCGCGTCTTTGCCACCTCTCTCAAGCGTTGGGCTGTACATGGAGGTTTTTGTCTCCCTGAGAAGCGGGTAAGTTTCGGTGGCGGTCGTGAGAAGCAGCATCTTCACCTTCAGCGCCAACGCGTTACTTGTGTAGTCCCATGCACTGTAACCCCCAAGGGCTTGAGCAATAATATTGGCACACCCAGCGATGAATGGGGTTGACATGCTGGTCCCTTGCATGGGCGCCGCGTCATTCGTGTAATAGTCAGCGTAATGGTTATCCGCGTCGTAGTCGTTGGAGTCGGAGCTGAACATTGGAAGCATGTAATAACTGCCTCCTGGAGCGGAGAAGTCAGGCTTCACTACGGCTGATTCTGCCTCGCTAGCTCCTCCCTGACTGCTATAACTTGTGACATTGTCCGTAAGGCTCGTGGCCGCAACGGTGATAGCGTATGGGTTAGATCCGGGACTGTGGATGTAGTTTCCTCCGGAGCCGTCATTCCCTGCAGCCGCCACGCAGACGATTCCACTACTAACCGCGTTAGTGACGGCGGCGTTGATGGCCGAGTCGTAGGATTTTCCTCCCCAGCTCATGCTTAACACGAGGATGTGATACTTTTGTCTGTTTTCTATAACCCAGTTAATGCCGTTCACGAGATCTGTAGTAGATCCGGAGCCTGCCGCATTTAAGCCCTTAACCTCCACGAGCTTAGCTTGATTAGCGACGCCAGTCCATGCTTGGTATCCGTCGTTCGGGGGGTCATAGGGCCAGTGGATGACTATGTAAGCGTCGATCGCTGAAACCGTTAGATAGATGGTGAGGTGGTAATAGCCGATGTGGGCGCTATCAACATTGTGCGTGATCGTAGTTGATCCCCCTCCTGAGGGGGTGGAACCTGAGGCTACTCGCGTCCATGCGTCTGTATCTCCCGAATAACCAGCGTAGTAGAGGCGCACGGTTGTGTCGTCGCTCGCCTGTACGTAGAGTTCTATGGCTCCAGTTTTAGTGACGTTAAAGCCGGAAATAATATAATGACCTGGGGGGATGGCGCTGAGGGAAGCAGCTCCCCAAGTAGCCACTGCTCGTCCATTCGCATCCGTGGTGTAGAATCCGCTCCCTGCAGCTATGCCGGCACAGTGGGATCCGTGTCCATTATCATCATAAGGTGTTGTTTCCGTTCCCACATCGTCACGCCAGCCTACGATTTTCTTTGTGAAGTCTGCGTCCCCGTAGCCAAGATGATTTGGGTGGGTCTCGTCAATCCCGGTGTCAGAGATGGCGATGGCTGAGTCAGAATCTCCCTTGTAGCCCAACGTGTCCCAAACGTATGTGCGTGCCCTCCCCTGCTTGGCAGCATAAGCCATGAGAGCGTGATACTCGTGATCTTTTTGAACGAAGAGCAGGTCTGGACAACTCCTAGCAAAAGCTACGATTTGGCCGTAGGGTATTCTTCCTCCAAAGCCGTACAATGCGTGTCTCCAAGGGCCACGAGTCACCTTTCCACTAAATTGTTCAAATTTTGAGGTGTGAACTTCCGTTGGAACCACATTTAGGATGGCTACCACTCGAGCTAGTTGCGTCTCGTTTCCCTCAGCTATCTTCTCCCGCGCCTCTGCCTCTAGGAGGTCTTCCACCTTGTTTTGGTTTTTGTCCATTTGCGCGTGGTTTGCTACAACGGGTTTGTTGCCTGAAGGGGTCACCACGGTTGTCTCGGTGCTTGCTCTTGTTTGGGAAAGCACTAGCAAGCTTGGGGTCGTTATGAGGAGGATGAGTAAGGCGGTCTTCATTTTCCAAGGGTGCAAGAGAGGCTTAATCAGCTGTCGAGGCCGATTTTTGAGCTGGGCCTCTTTAAGAGCCAGTCGATTAGCAGGAGGATTTATAATAATGGGTGCTAGAATCCTTTTAGATTCGTTCAATTAAGGAGCGACTTTTATTTTATTTCCCGTGCTCGTAGCTAATCTTACAATGTGTGTTAGCCGCTATGAACCCCAGAAAGACGCCGTTTATGTTGCTGTTCATTCGGGTTCGGTGGCTTCCTTTTCGGGCCCTAAAGCTTTTCGCAGTATGTCCGGGAAGACTGTCGCCACCATGCAGTCCCCCAATCTTTGGCAGATAATGCATTCTTGCGGGATAGGAGTATTATTAGGACGACTTGCCAAGTATCCAAAGTGATGAAGGCATCCTGAAAAAATTTCTTTCTCCACGAATGGTTTAACCACATGCTCTTCTTTTTCCTTCTTTTCCTCTTTTTCTTTTTGCGGTTGCAGAAGCCCACGATGTAGTTCGGAAGCTATACTTCGGCTTCGAAGAAATGTAAGTAAGCCCGAGGTAATGAGTGCCAAGCTTATCAAAAAGTAGTGAATTACTCTCATGCCTATTCCCAGACTGATAGCCTCGCCTATTCTGGGACCGAGGAATATCAGGGCGATATCTTTATTCCACGTAGTTATATCGTACCATGTTAACCAGCCGACCCAAGCCAGAACAATCGATCCGGAGCCTGTCAGGAATAGGCTAGACAAATTCAGTAAGAGACGGCTCTTGGCTATCCTTTCGGGGATTCCTGGGACCTCAGTCAATATAACACACCTATGAACATGGTCATATCCAAATTATACAAATGGTTTATGACTTAGGAAAATGTTTTTAAAATAAAGATTCTTCAGAAACATCATGGAACGCTACAGGGGTCCCAAGCAACCAAATCAGTACATGATGTTGATCGATCAGTCTATGCGCGACGTACATAACCTAATTTAGTTTTTGTGAACATGACTGGTTATTCTACGAAGTAGTGGTCTCCTTCACGGTATATGACGCAGGGGTGATTACAGTAGGGGCAGTTGAAGCGTAGGGCTTGGGTGAGGAAGTCCTTTCTTTCTAGGAGGCTGGCTCTTTCACTTTCTAGGGTTTCTATCTTTTCTCGTAAACTTCTTAGGTGTTGAACAAGGCCTTCGATGCTTGCTACCCCTGTCTTTTCCTTTACTTCCTCTTGTATTCGATGCCTCTCCTCGTCCCTTATTCGCCATGCCATTTCTCTTGTTTCCTCTTCTATTCGGTGTTGTTCAATTTTCTTCCTTTCATCTCGCTTCCGCTCCCTCTCGGCTTCTCTCCGAGCCTTCTTCTCGGGCGTTAAGGCTTTCTCCCGTCTCTTCTTCGCCACTTTCTTCAAAACTCTGGCGGCTTTCTCGAAGTCTTCTGGGGTCTCTAGCCTGACAGCTTCTGGGGCAAGTTTGGGTAAAACTTTAGCAGCTGCTTTTATGCGCATTCTCTCGACTCTTTCTTTTTGCTCACTGACGATTTTTCGAGTTTCAGCCAAGGTCAGCTTTCTCTTGAGAATCTCTTTGATCATGGCGAGCGCCTCCTCCATGCTTCTGCTTATGACGTTTTCGAGGGCGACCATATGCGAGACGCTGATCTGGCTTGTCCATACAGCATTTTGAATGTCTTCTGGAAACTTGAACACGTTAAGGTGTGCTAAGACCCAGTGGAAGTCCACGTTGAACTCCTTGCTTATTTCCCATGGTGTCATGCCTTCTTCTTGGAGCTTTTTGAAGTATCTGGCCTCTTCTTCGACGGTGTAGTTTTCTCGGATCTTGTTGAGCTTGTATACGGAGCGCCTTGCTTTTGTGTCGTTTACTTCGATTATTCGGACAGGAACGGTTTTCCATCCGAGCTCTTTGAGAACTCTCCACCTTCTCTCGCCGTCGATTAACTCGTAGAATTCGCCTTGTTTGCGGACTACTAGGTCGCTAAGGAGTCCGTCTCTCTCTATCTCAAGCTTTAGGTCGTCTATGTTGAAGATGAGCCTAGGCTGGTAAGGACTTGGCCGAATCAGGTCAATTTCTACTTCCATTTGTTATCTTCCCTCACTTTGTGGATATGAAGTTTTAAACTTCTCGGTGTATTTCGATTCGGGGTATTTAATTAACTTCAGTGGTCTTTGTTTTTCCGGGCCCCAAAAGGAGTCTAATCAACTGCCCAAGGTCTATTTTCAGGCTGGACCTCTTTGTAAGCCACTCGATCAAAAGAAGGTAGATGACGATTCCTATTGTGAAGAGGATCCATCCTCCGAAAGTGTGGAAGGTGTTGAGAGCTGCCTCGGTTCCGTATTCGTAGGCTATTAGGAGGATGGCGATCACCCTGAGGATGTTAAGTACCGGCATGAGGAGTAGCCCCAAGATGAAGCTAATGCCTTTGCGTACGGGTGAGGGTTTTTTGGTGACTAGCATGAGGAAAACGGCGAAGGCTACATAGCCGATGATTTGCTGGGCTCCCATGCATGGTACATCGATGATGAAGGGTGCAGTCTCCCCCGTTTTTGTTGCCACCTGCAATATGGGTAGCGGATTTTCAGTATATGACACGGGTATGCCTATGGTTGCTAGGCCTAGATGGCTCAGTTTGCCTGTTATCATGGACAGGGTTATTCCGTGAGGGTATAGGGCCTCAATATCGATTGGATACATGAAGGACAGGTAAAGAAACGCGGCGAGGGAGACGGGGAGCGATGCTGTTCCATAGAAGAGAATGGTTACACCGAAGAGGTATAGGATGAGGGAGGCTATGGAGGTTAGGGATAAGCCCGCTAGAAGCCGTATGAGGATAGCGACAAGAATTATCAACGCTCCTATAATCGTTGAGTTTTGGCTTTGAGATATTTTTATGGGTCGATCCTTCAGCCTTTTGTGTATGATATAGGTTGCTGCTAGGGGTACAATTAGTCCGTGATTTGCCCATGGGTTATGGAGATACTCGCCGGCCAACCAGGCTAAAAGTGGCAGATAGATGACGATTGCACTTAAAAGTATGAGTGCCGCTGTCTCTAACTCTTTACTGGATTTCACTTTTTCACTCCGTTTCTTCAACGCTTGGTATGAGGGACTTCAGCATCGCGGCTGCGATCGCCTGGGCGAATTCGAGAGCTATCCGCTCGGCTTTCTCCTTAACTTGCGGGGTCGGGACGTATACCTGAACCTGCATGAAATACGCCTTGTCTACGGTGCCTTCCTGGTAGGTGATGATGTACCAGAAGGCTTGCATCCATCCCTCACTCGATTCGGTGCTTTGGATGAACCACAGGTTTATCGGCAGCGGGAAGCCTTTGTAGGGCTCGATGTCAACAATTCTTTTAGAGATCGACGAGTATCCCTGCAGTTCATAGCAGTATGTGAGTCCGTGCACCAGCTTTCTCTCGGAATCGGTTTGCATAATTGAAACGTAAACACGCGGGTCTTTGCTGTTGGTGTAGCAGAAGAGAATCTGAGACTCCGCGTGATAAGCTTCCTTGAGGTGGCTCCACTTGTACGAGATATCCGCTTTATTCCATCCCTCAATTGATGGGGGTACGCTCTCAAGATCAGGGTGGATAATAGTGTCGTTTCTCCCATACAGCATGACGCGGCGGTCTGTGGCTGTAGGGGAAACGTCGAAGAAGATTCGAGGTACGACGAAAGCTGGGCTCGTATCTACTATCATGATCCAAGCCGTTAGGACTATGATGAAGAGAATCTTCCAACTAAAAAGTTCCTTTTTCTCAGTCTGGCTTTTCAACATATAGCGCCTACCTTCGTGACGAAAACTGTGGGGTTTACATCAGGAAAATAGGACTATGGTGTATAGTATGACGTTTCCGAAGCCGTGGGCGATGATGGGGGTGATGAGGCTTCTGGTCTTGTAGAGCATGAGGCCGAAGATGACTCCGGCTGCGTAGGCGAAGACGATTTCTATGGGGTTTAGCCAGCCTAGGTGCATGAGGGCAAAGATGATGGAAGTGATGCTAATGGCTTGCCATGGGGGAAGCATGTCCTCTAGGGATTTTTGCAAGAGGCCTCTGAAGAGAAACTCCTCGGTGATTCCCACGAACACCATCATCACAGCCACGAGGTATATTAGACTTCGGATAAGGCTTAGGGTGATGATTGGGGTCGGCTGCAAGACAAAATACTCGACGAAGCCTAGGACGTAGCCGGTGAGGAGGCCGGCTAGGACTTGGTAAAGAATTGGAGTTTCTCCTCTCACCAGCCCCAGATATTTTAGATCTATGCCTCTGTAGGCAATGTAGAGTATGCATGCGATAAGGACTAGGGTATAGATGGCGGGGAGTAGGGATGGAAACGCGAGGAGCTTGATTGGGAATGCGGAGAGAACCACTCGATTGGCGAAGACGAGGCCGCTTATTTCTAGGAACCTTCGCACCCTCATGTCCCCCTTGCTGAAGACCGCTGCCGATAGAGGTAGGGAGATCAAAGCTATGAGGGACAGGGATAGTCCCAGCTGGGTGTAGGTGCTGTTCAGCAAGAGTTCCTCAACGAGAACCAGAAAGGTCACGGGCACTAGGATGACTGGGTTCCCCCAGATTTTTCGTATGCCGCTACATGGAAGAGCTTCTGTTTTTGTGCGAGAAGTGCCGTTCTCTATACCACTGTAGGGATGGGCTTCTCTCGTTCTCTTGGGAATGTGAGACGCAATCAACCCTATAACAGTGAACAGGACGGCCGAGATGATCAGGAGTGTGTATGTGTAGCCTATAAAATGTTGCAGAGGCAAATACGGGGCGAAGAAGCCGAAGATGGAGAGGAGGGCCACAATGGAAGTTTGGCTAGCAGGAAAGGAGAAGTTCTTCCATGCAAGTATTGCAACAGCTGCACAGATAAGAACGAAAGCGAGAACGGTCGTCAGCGATAATCTCATCGCGTATGGTTCGCTACCGAAGATGTCTCCTGCCTTAATGGACAAGAGTAAGAAGGCGAAGTGAAGGGAAAGTAACAGGAGCGAAATCGGGTAAACAAAATCTTTACGCAATCAGTGTTCCACCAAGGCGCTCTTCATTAAGATCGAACCCTTATCTTTCTTGTCTTGGTTTCACTTTGGGGCGAGGTTGAGGAGTTTAGCCTCGTAGGCTAACACTGGTCTAATTAGGGGCCATATGATCTTGATTCTGCTGAGGATGAGCTTGAGGTTTTCTAGGTCGGTGTGGGTGATGGCGCCTGTGAGGGGTGCAAGGGTGAGGTAAATGAGGAGGAAGAGGGAGCCACTGATTAGAACGTTAGGGAGGCCGTTGAAGGGTGAGACGTATAGGAATGCGAGCACTGGTATGGTGGATAGGAACGACGACAAATAGATCCTTGAGGACGCTTTGAAGTCTGGCTTAACATGGATTTTTTTAGCCGCAATAAACAGCCCGTAAGCTAATGAAATGAGTCCTGAGATCAATAATGCAACAATCGAGCCTGGAACCCCGTAAAGCATGGTGAGGAGGGGGGCTAATGGAAGGAAAACGAGTAGGTTGATCAAGTTGCATTTGAAGACAGTGCCGGTTTCGCCTATTCCGCTGAATAAGTAAATGATAACGATGGAACCTGCACCGGCATAGAGGAAGATTAGGATGTAGAGCGACAGGAAAGCTGGCGCCGAACTATAGGTATGCCCGTAAAGGGTGTATACAAGGTCTTTAGATAAGGTTACCACGAGTACTGTGGCTGGGACGATGAATAAGGCCGTATATTTGACAGCTAATTCGAAGGCCTTTTTAAGCTCGTTGCTGTCGAGGTTGACTTTTGAGAAGGCTGGGAAGAGCACTGCTAAGGGAAGGATCAAAACATTCATCACGGAGGATAGGTTTGTGGCGATGTGGAGGTTGCCGATCTCGATATTGGACGTGAAGAAAGCCAAGATGATGGTTTGATACTGGCCCCGGATTATGGGGATTAAGGTTGAGAGGTACAGGGGGAAGCCGTAGTGCAGCATGACCTCGATATTACTTAAAAAGCTCGTGTTAGAGGACTTGCCTAATCCCTTGTAATATTTGTAGAAGATTAGGCTTCCTGCGAGGCTGGCGACCAAATAGCTTACGATGTGCCCCGTTAGGGCGCCAACAACGCTAAAGCCTAAGACTACGAGTAGAGGCGACAGAGTCGTCTTTGCAATGGATTGGGCGTTCATGATTAGGGCGGAACCCTCCATTCTGTCCAGTCCGACGAAGGCTGAGTTTAAGGTCGTGAAAATGGCTTCGAATAGGATTAGGGATGATGCTAGCCGAAGGAGGAAGCCCATCCCAGGCCTGTTCAGGACTTGAGTTGCCAACGCATCAGAGAAGCTGAAGCAAGCGGCGGACATGGCGATGCCTGTGAGGAGCTTCAAGAGGAAACCCGACTTCAGCATGTCCGCTACGAGCTGAGCTTTACCCTCTACCCTAAGCTTGGCTGAAAACCTAGTTAAGGCTGAGTTCACACCGAGGTCTATAAGGCCTATGAGGGCTAAGGGTATGACTAGGGAGAGGGAGAGTAAGCCGTAGTTTTCGGGTCCAAGAAGTCTAGCGACAATGATGGAGCCCATGGCTAGAATGATGAGTTGGAAGGCGTTTCCTGTAAAGAGGAAGAAACCTCCACGAGCAGAATCCTCAGCTATCTCCACAAGCTTTTTAGACACTGGTTTTCACTTCTTAGTAATCACGTGGGATTCATGGCGTGGTCATTAATATCCTTTTCACGTTATGCAATACTTTTTGAATGGCCTCGATCCCTGTGAGTTGTATTCTGCCATCAGAAATGAGCAACCACTCTTTCATGTCTTAGGGGAGTTACAGCATGTCTGCTAGTGTTTGAATCCTGAATTTGGGGTTTGCTGTCTGAAGGAATTCTTGCGGCTATCTGAGTTGCCACGCAGGATTCTTGGGTATTGATTAGTATCCCTTCCGAGTTATGTGCTCTGATAGCTTGGTGAAGAACTTCGAGTTGAAAGCTGATTTAAGGGTTGATGGTAAGGAGCCTCTGGAAGCTGGATCCTCTAGGATTTTCTCTAGTAGTCCTCTCATTAGCAAGTGAGGGGTGTACTTCATTGGCAGATGTAGGCTCCTGTTGGTTGAGGCCGTCACGTTAACTACGCCTGTGTCCCTAAACAGACTTTTGAGCCTCGTTGCCAGTGGGTTGCTTGGGCCGAAGGCGTTGATGGTGATGTTGTGGGTTAGCTTTAGGGCTGTTTCTAGGGCGAATTTTGTATGCGTGTTTTCAGCCAACTTTGAGGCTTCTTGGTAGTGCTGCGAGGATAGGGCGAGGGTGTAATAGTCGCTGGCGGTGTACATTTGTTCTTTGTATAGGCTGTGGGTTGCCACCGCTACCAAGTCGGCGTGGGGCTGGAGTGTTTGGACCTTGAAGCCGTTGACTTTAACTTGGGTTACATGCTTGAACAGTAGGCTCTTGTCTAGGTAGATGAAGCTGGAGGCTGCGACCTCTGTGGTGAGATCGACGTTAAGGCTGTGGTCAAGGCTGAGCATGGTTGAGCCGTAAAGGTCCCTGTTTAGGGGCTTGAAGCCTCTATCCTCTAGGATGTGAGAAGCTTTTGTGAGATCCTTACTTAACCATAGGAGTACGTCGATGTCGGCTAGGGTGGGTGGATAGGGCTTCAAGGTCTTGAAGATCATATAGGGTATACCGAATTCCTCGAGTAGGCTGGATACTAGAACGGTCAATTCTAAGGTTTTTCTGTGCTTGTTCTTGTAGCGGGAAAGCTGGGCTTTGAGGAACGGATGCTTTCTGAACTTTCTGAGGGATTCTAAGTAAAGCAGAGGGATTTTGTTTAGCTCGGCCAGTTGGAGGAGGCTTAAAGCTTTGTTGAGTGGGGAGTTTTCGCCTTCAATGATCCCTGGCAGACCTATAGACTTAATGAGTAACAGTGTGTCCTCGCCCATTTTCATTTGAGCATCATCCAATCGTGTGAGCCTCTCGTAGGCGTTTACTGCTCAAAGTTTTTGAGAAGCTTTGTAATTAATTTCTTAACGTTATGAAATATCGCTGAAGTTTCATATCCGTTGGGCAGGTATCCTTCATGATAGATTCGGTTTCTTAAGGTGTTTATTTTTGAAAGAGTTTTCATGAATCGTTAACTCCACGAGGTCGGCTATTTCTTTAGCGTAGGTGGCTGCGTCTTTTTCGTCGGACTCTATTAAGGTGTTTAGAAGTTTTAACAATTCAGCGTTATCGGTTCTTTTAGTGAGCTTATCAATCGAGTAGGAGAGGTTCAACTCGCCTTTAGCTAGTAGGTACGCGTTTACGAGAAGGGTGACGGCGTTT
>Ga0315314_1003851_pt1 | contig 11531 bp, 11 predicted proteins | sample TDP9_MG_FD_203631 | JGI IMG/M metagenome (GOLD analysis project Ga0315314, IMG submission 203631) | Freshwater sediment microbial communities from Lake Towuti, South Sulawesi, Indonesia - TDP9 | ecosystem: Environmental > Aquatic > Freshwater > Lake > Sediment | place: Indonesia: South Sulawesi...
GCTTCACTATAGCCTGCCTGTTCAATGACCTTCCTGGCTAGGTTATCGGCTTCGCTGCCAGCCATACCTTCTGTAATTGTAGCCATTGCCGTTAGTTGGGCGTCAAGGACAGCATCATATACTTTGCCGAAGGTATCGTCAAGAGTGCCAAGGCAGATGGTGCGGCTGAGGTCACTGGAGTAACCACCAAACCTGGCTCCCAGATCAATCACTACCGGCTCCCCGGATTGAATAGCCCGTGACGATGGTTTAGCATGGGGTAGGGCTGAATTTGGACCAGAGGCAACGATGATTTCAAAGGGCACTGTCTCACTACCCTTCTGCCGTATGAATTTCTCTATCTCCCAGGCTGCTTCCTTCTCACTCATACCAATATGAATCATATTTTGAATATTATCAAGCGCAGCATCGCTTATCTCTACCGCCTTGGTTATAAGCTCAATCTCCTCGGGCTCTTTTATCGCCCGGAGGGATTCTACCAGCTCATCTACCGGGATAAGCCTGATTTGGGATTGCGCTTTATTCAGGGCATCAGATAACTGTTGATGCAGCGCAAAAGTGATGTGCCCGGCTTCAAATCCCAGCTTCTTCAGGTTTAGCCCAGCCACCAGCTTGGGAAACCAGTCTACTATACCACCAATTGTCTGAAAAATCTCGTAGTCAGGGGCTTGTATTTTGGCTTGCTGTATGTAGCGGAAGTCGGTAGCTAAAATTGTATCTTGTGGTGTAATTAGTAAATAGCCTGACGAGCCATTAAAACCTGAAAGGTAACACCTATTCTCTGGTTGTGAAATGAAGATAGCGTCAATCTCCTTCTCAGCCAGCCCTTGACGCAGCTTTTGCCGCCTAGTCTTAATACTCATTATTCCTCTCATTATTCAAGATTGTTTAGTAACCTATCCCCCTGACCCCCTTCCCTTGGTAAGGGAAGGGGGAGTGGAGGTTTTAGAGGGGGCGAAGCCCCCTCTTTAACACTCTGTAGCATAAGAAAGGATTTTTACCCCACAAAAACTTTGTTTTTGTGGGAATCCCTATTCGCCTCTCTTTGACTCTCCTTTCTTGGGAGTTTAAGAGGGCGTTAGCCCTCTTTTATTTTTCTTCCCCCTCATGCTAAGAATACATCTCCCTATTATGGAGAGGGGGATTAAGAGGGTGAGGTTACTAATCAGGCTCATTTTCCTTCTCCCGTGCCATTGGGTGAGCTGATAGATATACCTTTTTCGCCTGACTCTTGGTTACGTGAGTATAAATCTGGGTGGATGATAGACTGGCATGCCCCAGAAGCTCCTGGACTACCCTTAGACCGGCACCGCCATCAAGTAAATGGGTGGCAAAGGTGTGGCGTAGTAGGTGAGGGTAGACCCTTTTGCTAATGCCAGCCAGGCTGGCATATTTCTGTAGTAACCTTTGGACTCTTCGTTCTATGAGGCGCCCCCCGTAGCGATTGATGAATAGGGCTCTAATCCTTTTGTCCCCCAGAAGTTTAGGTCTACCCTGACTGAGGTAAGTCCTCAAAGCATCGGCGGCTGGTATGCCTATCAGCACCACACGTTCCTTAGAACCCTTCCCCCAGACCCGAATTTCATAGGTATCAAAGTTAACCTGCTCCACATCTAGGCTTACCAGTTCGCTTACCCTGAGACCGGAGGCATAAAGTAGCTCCATCAAAGCCCGGTCACGCAGTCCCTGCGGCGTGGACAAATCGGGGGTTTGCAGAAGTCTCACCATCTCTTCTGGGGTGAGGAAGGAGGGTAAGCGCTTGTCCAGCTTGGGGGAGGAGGTAGAGGCTACCGGGTTGGTGGTTACCATCCCCTCCCGAAGTAGATAACGGTAAAAGGAGCGGATGGCTGATAGTTTGCGGGCGATACTTGCCTTGACAATGCCCTGCTCCATAAGGTGAGAAAGGTAGTCGCGCAAAACATGCCTGTCAACTTCCTTTAATGAGCTAATCTCCTTAGTCTTGAGGAAGTCAAAGAAGCCTAATAAATCGGTGGTATAGTTGCGCACCGTATAGCGTGAGGCACGCTTCTCCGCCTCAAGGTAATTTACATATCTATTAAAAACTTCTTGCATAGGCAATCTAATAGTCATTACCGGATGGAAGTAATCGGCTTTTTCTTCTTGCGTCTCTTGGGAGGTTCTCCGCTAAGAACAACAATGGTCGTATTTTCAGGCACTCCTGATTGCCTTAGCAGTTGAACCCAGTCCTTTTCTGGCTGAAACCGATTCGTCTCATATATTACGTAGATAAAATGGCTCCAATCTTTTGAGGTATAACCACGTGTGTCAGCCAAGACCTCATCCGCAACAGTTTTAACATCATCAGGACGTGAGAGAAACTTGTATTCGATAAGAGTCTCTATTGATGGTATTCCTGTATCTGGTTCAAAATTCTTGATTTGTTTGGTCAATGTTGGCTTATGTTTTAGATCTGGGAAAACGCATTTGAGTATTCCCTCTATACGAATATGCACATCCTGTTCGTTCTGTGGTACTTTTGCAAATAAAGCCTTATCCGTAATTGTATAATGTATGTCTCTTAATATTTGAAGTATGTCTTTAGTGATAACTGTAGGATCCTTGGTTGGGAAAAATTGTTCAATTACATGCAAGAATTGACGTAGCTTTGAAGCGTTCTTTGAATATGGCTCGCCGTCGGGCGTTTCTCCTTGCCTCAGGAAACCCTCTTTTGAATCTTTTTCAGCTAAATATTCCGAGAGAATCATTTTATGAAGTTCCAATAGTCCCATGCTTTCAACAATGGCAAGAAGCTGTAAAAAACATAATTCGATACTCCAACTTGGATTTCTCCATTCATCATCCGTAATCATATACTCATCAAAATTATTACTTGCAGCTCTTATCGATGTTTTAAGATTTGCGATTGCTTCCTGAATATTCAACTCCTTATTCATATGGACCCCCCAAGTTGGTCTCTAATCATTTTCCTCACCTCCTAGTTTTTAAAGGTTTCTGGGAGCTTTCCTTTATACTCGCATTTAGTGCATTTTGACCATTTCCCTCGGTAGAGGGTAAGGAGTCCGCCGCAGCTGGGGCAGGGTTGGGGGAGGGGTCTAAAGTTGGTGGCAAACTGGCAATTCGGGTAGTTACTGCAGCCATAAAAGATGCGCTTCTTCTTGCTTAGCCTCTCTACCAGCTCATTGCCACACTGGGGGCAGCTAACGCCAATCTTAATCTGATACGGCTTGGTATATTTACACTCTGGGTAACCACTACAGGCGAGAAACTTGCCGTAGCGCCCGGTCTTGATTGCTAAAGGCTTGCCACATTCAGGGCAGATTTCCTCAGTTAGCTCAGGGGCTAACTTCACCCTAGCCATAAGTTGCGAGGCATCCTGGAGGCTTTTCTCAAAGGGTGTGTAGAAATCCTGAACCACACCCACCCAGTCCCGGCTTTGATTGGCTATTTCGTCTAATTCCTCTTCCATATTAGCGGTGAATTTAATATCAACGATATCAGGGAAATGTTTGGTAAGCAGGTCATTGACCACAAAGCCCAGTTCTGTTGGCTGAAGGCTGCCATTGGTTTTGGTAACGTAGCCCCGCTCCTGGATAGTGGACAGGATTGGGGCATAGGTACTGGGGCGTCCGATGCCCCACTGCTCTAGTGCCTTGACCAGCGTGGCTTCGGTAAAACGGGGTGGGGGTTGGGTAAAGCGTTGCTCGGGGAAAAGCCCCAGAAGCTCAAGCTCATCGCCTTTCTCCAAGAGGGGGAGTGGGGAGGTTTTCTTCTCTTCTTCGGCTTCGTCTTTCCCCTCAATATAAAGAATCATAAATCCGGGGAATGTGGTAATAGAGCTTGAAGTTCTAAAGAGGTATTTGGTCTTGGGTTCCGGGCATCTGGCTTGAATATCAACGGTAGTGTTATCAAATAGAGCCGGCGACATCTGGCTGGCTACCATTCGTTTCCAGATAAGCTGGTACAGCTTAAACTGGGTAGCGGTGAGGTAGGTCTTAATTAGAGACGGCTCCCGCCAGATTTTAGTCGGACGAATAGCTTCATGGGCTTCCTGTGCCCCTTTTACCGCGGCAAAGGAACGGGCGTGTGGTGGTATAAATTGAGAGCCATACTTCTCACTAATGAACTCCCTGGCTTCAACTACGGCTGAGTGGGCGACCCGGGTGGAGTCAGTGCGCATATAGGTAATAAGCCCCACCCTGCCTTCATCACCTATGTTTAGACCTTCGTAAAGCTGCTGGGCGATAGCCATAGTCTGCTTGGCGGTGAAGCGGAGCTTACGCCAGGCTTCCTGCTGCAGAGTGCTGGTTATAAATGGCGGGGCTGGCTGGCGGGTTACTTTTTTAGTTTTTACTTTAATGACACTGTAGTCAGCCTGCCTGAGTTCATCACAAAGCTTGGTGGCTTCATCTTGGGTATGGATGTCAAGCTTGGTGCCATCAATAAGACCGACCAGTGTCGCCCGAAAGCTTGCTGCCTCGGCGGCTTTTTTGATTAGTTCCGCCTCAATAGTCCAATATTCTTCCGGGATGAATTGCTCAATCTCCCGCTCCCGGTCAACGATAATCCTTAGTGCCACCGACTGGACTCTGCCGGCGGAAAGCCCTCTCTTTACCTTTTGCCAGAGCAGTGGGCTAATCTTATAACCCACTAGCCTATCCATAATGCGCCGGGCTTGCTGGGCGTTGACTAATTGCATATCTATAGAGCGTGGGTGCTTAAAGGCACGGGCTATAGCTTCGTCGGTTATTTCGTGGAAGACGACACGGTAGTAGGGGGTCTGGTCTGTCCTAGTTACCTCAACTAGATGCCAGGCAATAGCTTCGCCTTCACGGTCTGGGTCGGTGGCTAAATATATAGTAGATGCTGTTTTAGCCGCCTCTTTAAGTTCCTTTACTACCTTACTTTTTGCCTTGGGAACTACATATTTAGGGGCAAAGCTCTTTTTAATATCTACCCCCAACTGCTTTTCGGGCAGGTCTCTTATATGTCCCATAGATGCCTTGAGACTGTAGCCCCTGCCTAGAATCCGGCTTAGCGTTCTAGCCTTAGCCGGTGATTCAACAATAACCAGATTCCTTTTCATTTTGCTAGTCCACCTTTACCCTGTATGCTTCCCTCACTTCCCGTGCCAGAACATAATTCATAGGCCCCACTTGCTTTACCAGGCCTTTAATCTCCATCATCGCCAGGGTACTACTGACTGTTGATATTGGCAAGCCACTATTTCGGCAGACCTCGTCAATATGGGTGGGCTCAGCGCTCAATTGCTTTAGTAGCAAGGACTCGGTGTCAGAGGCTGGGATGACCTCTCTGATTTCCATTTGATGAGCTACCGCTGTCAGGTTCAATTCCTCTAGAATATCATTGTAGTCGCGAACCAGCTTAGCCCCTTCTTGGATAAGGTGGTTGGTGCCACTACTTGCCGGGGAGAGGATACTGCCGGGAACAGCAAACACCTCCCTGTTTTGTTCTAAAGCTAGATGGGCGGTAATCATCGCCCCGCTGGTCTCCCCAGCTTCAGTGATTAGCACCCCCAGGCTCAGTCCACTCATTATCCGATTACGCCGGGGGAAGTTATCAGCTTTAGGTCTGGTACCCAAGGGATGCTCGCTGATTAGAGCCCCCTGCTGAAGAATACGACGAGCCAGGTTAGCGTTCTCGCTAGGATAAACGATATCAAGCCCGCAGCCAAATACGGCAATAGTCCTGCCGCCGGCTTCCAGGGCACTTTGGTGGGCTATTGAGTCAATCCCTTTAGCTAAGCCACTGACAATGGTGATTTTACTCCGGGCTAGGTCGGTTACGATTTCCTCAGTTACTTGCCTGCCGTAAACAGTAGCCCGGCGGGTACCAACTACTGCCAGGCACCATTCATCCTCAGGGAGCAGGGAACCCCTGACATAAAGTATCGGTGGATAATCATATATTTCTTTAAGCCGGGATGGATAATTAGGGTCGTGGCAGGTAAGCACTTTTACTCCGTAGCGGTCTAGCTTTTCCATCTCCGCTTCCAGCGAGAGCTTAGGTTGCCACGAGGTAATGGCACGTATTGAGCTGTCATCCAGCCCTGAGTGCTTTAACTCCGACGGAGTAGCCTTCCAGGCATTCTCTAGATTGCCAAAATAGTTCTCAAGCTGGGTTAGCCTGACACGACCAATGCCTGGTATCAAGCTGAAGCCCACCCAATATTTAAGGTCTTTATTACTCATTTTCAAACAATTCTAGCATAGAGGCAAACTACTGACAATTAAAGTTTTTGTCCACCTCACCCCCTGTATCCCCCTCTCCTTCAAAGGAGAGGGGGAAATTAGAAAGAGGGGCGTCAGCCCCTCTTAGACACCTTAAAAGTAGGAGAGTCGAAGAGAGGCGAAGCCTCTCTTATAAAATAAGATTCCCCTTGGTAAGGGGAAGGGGATAAAGGGGATAGGGTTCAAAGAAAGCGGAGAGGGTGGGATTCGAACCCACGGTAACCTTACGGCTACACACGCTCTCCAGGCGTGCCTGTTAGACCACTCCAGCACCTCTCCACAATGAACTAGAGTTACGGGATCCTTAAACCCAAGAATAAGCGAACAACGATCACTTAAAAAGAAAGCGCTCCATCACTGAAATTAAGGCAAGGCACAGACTAATTATTTGCCATATTCTTGTTTTTCTTCTTTCCTTTGCTAACAAGTTCCTCATCTGTTGCTCACTTATTCCTGTCCCCTGCGGAGGGTAACCCACCGTATATCACCTCCAATGCGGAGAGGGTGGGATTCGAACCCACGCTCCGCTTTAAGCGAAGACCGCTTTTCGAGAGCGGCACCATGAACCACTCGGTCACCTCTCCTAGCTTTGAATTTTACCTCAAAATAGCTCCTCAAGGCAATCTTGCCGACATTTTGCCGACATTTTTCTCAAGAACCTTAGTGACTTTGGCTTCGGCTAAGGCATTCTCTAGGCCTTCCTCAAACCGACGCGCCGCTGCCTCTTGCAAACCGGGCAAGACATGCGAATAGATATCGAGGGTTGTGGCCACAGAGCTGTGCCCGAGGCGCTCCTGAACAATCTTGGGGTGAACGCCTTGTTGTAGCAAGATTGTGGCGTGGGCGTGGCGCAGGTCATGTAAGCGGGCACCCTTTAATCCGATGGATTGAGCGATTTCCTGTAACGCCCTGCTGACTGTATTGGGCCTGAACGGTTTGCCATCGGGGTGGGAGAACACTAGGTCCGTGGGCATCAACGGCTTCCCAAGCAATTTCCGGGCACGCTCCTGTTTCAGCCGGTGCTCCCAGAGCTGGACTACCAGTGAGGGCGACAATGCTATTCGGCGTCGCCCCAGTTTGCTTTTAGGCTCCCTGAAGATGTATGTACCGTCACGAAGTTGCTGGAGTGTTTGTACTACCGATAGCGTCGCTTCCTCCAAATCAATATCACACCACCTCAGGCCGAGTAGCTCACCCCTCCGTACCCCAGTATAGGCCTTAGTAAAGAAGAGGACATAGTAAGGCGTTTCTCTGGCAGCATTTAGAATCAGTTGCACATCGCTAGGCCTAAGGGTCAGCGGTCTCTTGCTTTGTCCATGGGGCGGTTCAACCGCTTCAGCCACATTGCGGATAAGGATACCTTGCCTTACCCCATGCTTCAGAGCCTCATAAAGAACTCTGTGGTGCTTATGAACCGTCAATGGGGATAAACCACCCTGGCCATCTCGGCGCCCCGATTCTAGGGCCTTTGTATAGTATTTTTGGATATGCTGGGGACGTAGAGCTAACAATGGTAGTGACCCGAAGGCGGGGATAAGGTGAAGCTTTACGATCTCCTCATAGCGGCTGCGGGTTTTTGGTGCGGTGTTTGTCGCTACATAGCCCTGGAGCCACTGTTCGAGAAATTCACCTACGGTGAGCCGACTGGGCTTAACATAGGCACCTTGCTCAAGGCTATACAATAAGTCATTAAGTCGCCTTTGCGCGTCTTTCTTGTTGCCTTTAACATTCTCAAAGTGTCTTAAGCGCTTGCCCGTCGCCGGGTCTCGGCCAATATCGATGCAGACTTCCCAGCTACCCTTAGACCTTTGGCGTATAGACCCTCTCATAGTGGTTTCCTCCTTTCGTCTGATTTATATGATTTTTGAGTAGGTATCTCTATTTGTCAGAGATTGGTTTGGAGATTATCGCTGGCTGTTCTGCTAACTTATCCCTAACCCCCAAATAGTTTTGGACAATTCGGTCAAAGTTTTCGCGTCCGAGCTGGGTTTCAAAGAAGGATAGAAAAGCCATCCAGCCAGCGTCAGAAAACGACAACTTGTGTTCATTTTGAAGTTTCAACCACAACGGCATTACGTCCGCCATCATCTTGGCTTGTGCCAAGGGTCTAGCCAAGTTAGCAGCATCCTCTATCACCTTGGCGACATATTTAACGCCGGTCGGATCGTCTGTGGTTCCCTGATAATCCTCAAACCACTTTTGCATCTGCCTTATGCTTGGTTTCACGCCGAATTTATGGGCGATTGCAGTTTGAATCTCCTTCCATTCTCTCCCATGGTATCGTTTCGTAATAGCTTCGGCTCTAATATCTTGACTGTAGCCCCGTCGCATTTTCACCCTCCTATGTGGTTATTATGAAATAATTAAACGGATTTACCACAAATAACTTGACATCACGAGAAGACTATGATATTCTATTGAATAAAAATGGATATAAACTACTGTCATTATTTCATATATACCACATATCAGGGATACTTGTCAAGAGGGAAGAATGTTGAAAGGAAGAAGCCGAATGGGTAGCGAGGGAAATAGAGCAGAGAGAAATGAACGCCTAACACTAACTATAAAAGAGGCAGCGCGCCTTCTCGGTATTAGCCGTGGTTTGGCATACGAGATGGCTCGGCGTGGGAAGCTGCCAGTCGTTCGCTTTGGCCGTCGCGTGGTAATACCAAAAGAGGCGTTGAGAAAGATGTTGAACTAGCCCACTGAGTGAAATCTACACGGCGGTAGCTTTGATATCCAAATATGTGAGTTCAAGGTGGAAAGGAGGAAGCTAGCAATGACGAAGGCTAAGAAAAGGAAAACGCCGTCTAGGCTCAAATATGAGCAGAATAACCCTGTATCTAGTACCCGAATAGACAAGCAGCTTAAGGAGACATTACGGGAGATCAAGGAGAAGGAAGGTCTAAGTCAAGCCGATGTATTGGGGAGGGGGCTGGCTTGGTGGAAGTGAAAATGCGAAAGGAAGAGGAAATAAGACAGCAGGCTTACGACAAGGGTTATGACAAAGGCTACGAAGACGCAGCTAAAGCTGCCGAGGAACTCTATGCGGTACCCTATCGATGTATTAAATGTGGCAAGGAAATCATAGTAACCACCGATGAAGAAAAGAAGGCTATCGCAACCTACATGCGTGAGCATAGATGGTGTCATGGCGATTGTAATAATCCCTAAACCACTTCTAGTTTGAGACTGCATTAGCTAAAGGTAGAAAAGATGACTAAAGCCTATCTGGAAATTAGTGAGGTGGAAAAGCTAGAGCAGTCAGCTACCAATCTGCGAGACAGACTGCTTATCCGGCTGCTCTTTCACCTCGGCTGCCGAGTTTCAGAAGCGTTGTCATTAAAGGTTGAGGATATAGATCTTGGCCAGGGCATGGTGACCATCGAACACCTTAAATCACGTATCAAACTTGCCTGTTCTCAGTGTGGGGCTAGGCTTGGGAAATGTCATAGCTTCTGCCCTGGCTGTGGCGTCAAGGTAAAGGAGGCAGTGGCCATGGAGCAGAAGCACCATAGAATGAGGACACTGCCTCTCGACGGGGATACCTTAAAAATGCTGAAGGCTTACATTAAGCGCGGCGGACCAGTCAATAAGAACGGTAAGAAACTTATCTTTGGGGTCAACCGACACCGGGCGTGGCAGATTGTTAAGGAATGTGCCGGAAGAGCAGGTCTACCAAGGTTAGTTAATCCTGAGACTGGAAGGATACACAATGTAAGCCCCCATAGGTTACGCGACGCCTTTGCCGTTCATGCCATAAAGGTTGACGACTCCGGTGATGGACTCAGGTTGCTCCAGGAGCACCTCGGTCATGTCAGTTTTAACACTACTGCGAGATATAGAAAGGTGGCCGGTGAAGAGTTAAGAGGCTGGTACGATAAGTTGTGGAAGAAAGAGGTAAAGCCCGATGAATCTTAGACCTGTGAGAGGTGGCTTCCTCAGACCCTTCGGCTGCGGGTGGTTTATCAGGGAATTTCTCCTAGGGCACGGTCCTGAAGGCTCACCAACCATTGACCCTGAAGTCGGCGCCTGCCAGGAGGACATCTTTTACCACTATAAGCTGGCTTTACATAAAGCTTATGCTGAAGATGCTGTCGCCTGGGAGAATGAGGAGCGCATCAAGAAGGGAAAACCTATTTACACTCCCGATGAGTATGAGGAGAGGGTAGCCTACCTCTTGAGCAGGATACCGTATAAGCTGACGAAGTGTCGCTACCACAGTTTCCAGAGATACTTCCACTGGCTCAAACAGCTCGAGTGGGTGGAGTTTACCGGCCGAGATGAACCGTCCTCACTTCAACAAGGTTATCCGGATGCCCCGCCCAGAAAATACTACCGCTTAACCGGGAAAGGTATTGAAGCCCCTGATTATGAATGGTCAAATCCCCAGCTCACCCTTTACCCCGAGCGAGGGCCGGAGTATTTCAGGGGGCAGAGGAAGAAACGTCAATACTCTAAAAAAGTCCCAACCAAAAGCCGCAGGACAAGACCGGCGTAACGTCCAATTCAAACTCCCTCTTCGTCGTTAGTTCACTCATTAGTAGCCCCGCTTTCATGGCGGGGCTTTTTCTTTTGCGTGAAAAATGCCTTCCAATAGGGGAGGGAGGATTATCTAGCTAGGTTATCACATATAACAAAAGATTATTTTGTTAGATGATTAAGCTAGAAACAAATCAAATTGAACTCACAAAGTTATAGCTTCAGGTTACCTCTTAACCGCAACCTTAACAACTGAATACAGCTAAAGCCTAGCCAAACGCTTGCCCAGTCTGGGCAAACAAAATGCCCTAGCTAGCCAGAGCTAGACTAGGGCAAGTCTAACAAAGGCAGGTGAACGCACAATGCTAGACTGGAGCAAGTATATCGCAGTAGCTGACAGGTTTCAACACAAGGCAAAGAGGCAAGATAGAGACGACTTAAACCACGATATAATCGTAAGCCTTGCCGAAGCTCAAATCAGGGTAGACACAAATGGCGGTGGTCAATTGTCCGATGTAGCTATGCTACGGATAGCCTCTTATGAGTGTAAAAAGTATTGGCGTGCCGAATACCGTAACGGTAAGGTTATTAGCCTCAATACCATTATAGAGGATGAGGACGGTAACCAGATTGAGCTAATAGACACTCTAGCCGATGACCACGCCATTGACCTAGAGGCGTGGCTAGACCGTAGCGTTTGGGAGTTAGGCTTCCCGAATAGGCTAGCGGAGATTGTCCGTAAAAGGCTATATGGGATAGCACTCAATCGGAAAGACCAGAAATATCTGGAAAGATATAGGCGACAAGAGCAAAAAA
>Ga0315314_1003852_pt1 | contig 11528 bp, 19 predicted proteins | sample TDP9_MG_FD_203631 | JGI IMG/M metagenome (GOLD analysis project Ga0315314, IMG submission 203631) | Freshwater sediment microbial communities from Lake Towuti, South Sulawesi, Indonesia - TDP9 | ecosystem: Environmental > Aquatic > Freshwater > Lake > Sediment | place: Indonesia: South Sulawesi...
GCGGGACTGGCATAGCCGCCTTTGCCTTCTGAATGGCCTCGTATGAGATCGCGAAGCACCATTGGCAGACATTGAATCCTTTGACGGTCTTGATCGGTCTTTCGAGCTCGCAGAGATGACAGGTTATCGTCGCCGGAGGTAGAGGCGTAGGACCAGGAGCTTGTTGTGGATTCTCATTCCTTTCCTTTATGATCTTGATAGTGTCGGTGACGATGTCTCGAAGATTATCGACGGTTAGGTCATATTGCTTTGTTTGGATCAATAGCCGGAGCTGCACGTCGGGATCCTCGATCCTTCCGATCTCGTAAGCGTGTCCGACGCTGATTCTCTCTGAGTCTAAATCCTTTAGGACCTCTTCTCGAACCCGACCGACGATCATCATTTTCTCCACATAGTCTCTTTTGAGGCCGGTCTCCTTGGCGATCTCCTCCATACTCATCTTGAATTCGTTTTCGAGATGCTTCACGACTTTGCACATCTCGGACGCCTTGGTCTTTCCTCTGAGGCGATTCAGCATCAGGTTCTTGAGATAGACGTCTTTGAGGCTTCCGGGGATCGCAACAACTTGGACTCTCGGAAGATTATTGAGCTGGGCCTCCTGGAGACGGTGCAATCCATCGACGAGCCAGAAGTCTTCTCCTTCCTTGAGGACGACGATCGGCTCGACTATGCCCATCGCTTTGATGCTATCTCTGAACATGGATAGCAGCTCAGGCTCGAAGCTCGAAGTCACACGGACGTCTGGAATCTTGATCTGAGTCGGCTTCAGATTTACGAGTTTAGGCTTCTCAGACAAACCCATGCTCCTCCAGAAACTTCTTTCGCTCTTCCCTTGCTTTAACTGATTCGGGTGCCCAATACTTGTCTCTTTCTTCCCAGACCTGGACGATCCAAGGCGGAGCCCATTCCACAACTTTGACGCCGGCCTTCTCCGCAGCTGCGATCACCCAGCTGAGCGGCCTCACGACGAGCAGCTCCATCTCGATCGGCTTATTCTTATGTTGAGAGAGCTCCGGGGTATCCGGGACCAGAGACTTGTAGATCGGCAGCTTTGAGAGGCCGTCCATGATCTTGAATATCTTGCCTTCGACCAGGATCAGTTTGTCCGGCAGGATCACGCAGCTATCGACCTCTGGACGCCATGGACGCCATTGACGTCTCGCCTTCTCTGCGCCGAGCTCTTCCGATATGCCCGGCGGAATTGGACCTAACGGACATCGAGGCCGATTCTCTGCGGTCGGATAATGAGCCGTGATATACTCGCCTACCCATCGAGGCTCGATCTCACGACGTAGCTTGGTCGCCATCACTATCAAACTTCTATGATATCGACACGATTCACTTATGAATTGCGCCATGAGGAGAACTCTCTCGGAGATAGAAAATGGTTAAGATGGAAATTCCCGAAGCGTCAGCCATAGCTACCAAATGGAAAGACGTGACACCTGGAAGATCGACATACTACGAATCGAACACGAAAGGCAAAGGCTCCAAGATGGAGACCAATGCGATAGCTGCTGCTGCGACATTCAAGGCCGCAGTATCCGCAGCTGATATCGACAAGAAATTCAAAGGCGGACTCAAGAACAAAGGCGGAAAATTCGATCGGAAGGTCGAATCAGTCGGAGTCGGAAGGTTCGGACCCGGAGTCACAGCAGCTGAGGCCGACATGGCTGCTGGCATGGGTCCAGTCGTCTCAGACTTGAAAGCGATCGACATCGATGCTCGTAAGCCTCGTGGAGACCCTGGCAACCTGACGGGAAGAGCGAACAAAGTCGCCTCCGAGCTGAATAAGAAGCGACTCGCAAGACTTGCAGCCGGATAGACGACGGAGGAGCGATAAAACTTGGCAGTAGCAGCTCTTCCGTCTAATCGTCCCCCTTGGCTGCAGAGACGAGGTACGACCACAGCGACTTTGACGATCCCCGCAAGGACAGGCCATCGTAGGATCCTCCGAGACATATTCGTCCAAGGCGGAGCTGCCGGAACCTACATCCAGATTCAAGTCGGAAACGTCGTCCTCCAGAGAATCTATCCGAACCTGACTCAAGCGATCCTCGTCCAATCTCTCGCCGGAAAAGTCGGAATCCGAGGCCTTCTCTGGTGGCTCGGAACATTGATCCCCGACTTCCCATATCCAAACGCCAGCGAGGACGAAGATATCACGATCACTCATAGCGGATCGCCCACACGACTAGACGCATATTTCGAGGACATCACCGAGGGCGACGTCAGAAGTAAGGTCGTCCCAGGCGGATCGTTAGCGACCCGCCACTTCATCATCATCAACCTGAGCAACGACGCTATCCTATCGGCGACAGGTCCCTTTGGATTCCGTAGTCTCGATATGCCTCCCGGCCTCACACCATTCACGGGCGATACTGCGATCGCAACAGATGCTCGGAGACTAGCAGCTGGACAGAGAGTCACCGCATACTTGATCGCCGGAGACTTTCCGATTCCAGGAGGCACTAGCCGAGTCACACGGGTCCATATCTTTGATGAGCAGATCGAGATGTGGACGAGCGAGAACAATGAGGGCCTATTCGTCGATCCGTCCGTCGCCAATGAGCTCGCTTTCGACCTGGACCCGCTAGAAGGCTTCATACTTCCTCAGCCATGGGTCCTTGAGCCGAATAGACTCTACACATTCCGAGGCGACTACACAGACGACGGAGTGAATCACCCAGCTGCTAACAGTCAAAGGCTCTTCCTAGTCGGAATTCGAGAGTTTCTCGGAGTCTGATAAGACTTGGCGACTAGAATCTTTCTTAGAGAAAGAACTAGCATCGGCACCACTTTGACGGAGTTAGGGGCGGGCCTCACCCCGCCGGACGGGATCAAATGGACCTTGGTTGAAATCAGGCCGAGATTCAGCGCAGCCGGAGTCATGGTCGGAAAATTCAATGAAGAGGAATATCATCGGATCAAGTCGACTGTAACGCCAGGCGCATACGCTAGACCTCACACCGTCGCCTTGGATATCGTCAAACCCCACGCCTACCACGTCTTTGCGGCTGCCGTGACCGGAACGATCGATATCGACGTCGAGCTCGTCGTCGAGGAAAGCCCGGCTGCTTGATCGCAGTCGGTCGACGCATTCCAGGAGAGTAGTCTATGTATGACTGTCTCTCTCGTCCAGAAGGCTCTACGAGAGCGAGGGATAGAAAGGACAAGAATTCGGCCTAATGCTAGCGGAGCTTTCATCTCTAAGCGTGTCAGATCATATCTCTACGTCCTTCAATTATCGGAGACCCCGAGTCATTACGTCCACACGATTCCATACGCTCATCCTTACTCGAAAGCATACGGATACATCGATGAGCCGCCGATCGTCCCGCCTTGGATAGTCATGGGTCCACTTGAGACCGGCGTCTCTTATCCGGCGATTCCGCCGCCGCCTCCACCTCCGCCGCCACCGCCTGAGCGTAAAGCGTTAGGGCCTCCATTCTTGCCCGGTGCTTCTCACGCATTCACGCCAGGCACATCTCCGAAACAGATCAGTCAAGGGACCTTTGCGATTGCTCGTTTAACGATCATAGCTGCGTCCACGAACACCGGCACTATCTGGGTCGCATATCATCAAGGGGTCGCTCCTGGAGACGGATTCCCTCTCGGAGCCGGAGCTGCTAGAGACTTTGACGTCAATGATCTCGGAAGCGTCTGGCTGATCGGAGAGAATTCGACAGACATAATCTACTATGCTTATGAGCGATGAGATGAGAGATGAGCCGTGGGGACATATCTTGCCCCTCTTGGAATACAGAAGATATTTGAGAAGGTCGTGGCAGGAGCTGCAGTCACAGAAATCAATATTCCAAATCTCAATCTTGTGAGAGACAAGCTCTACATCCTTATCTTGAACATCTTGAACCCGACTATGAGCGATGAGAACATCTATCTATTCTATAACGACCAATTCACTCTGACTCAGTATGTGAGTCAATTCCACAGAGCATCAGGGACGACTGCGACCGGAGCCACATACGCCGGCAGAGAAGGGAACCCTAAGATAACGACGGTCGTTTCCTCATACTCGACCTTTGCGATCGTCTGGATCGCCAAGTCTCCAGACAACTATATCAGAGCTAACAGTTTCGGGCAGAGATCGCATCCAGCCACAGTTGAGCTCTACAATGTAATGATGGGCCGCCAAATCCTAACCAATAACGTGACTAAGATCACGCTCCGATCAAGTAATGCGAATGGAATAGGCATCAACAGTCGAGTCGAATTGTGGAGAATGACAAGGTAGATGGGAACATATAGCGCCCCCGGCGTAGCAGCCGCCTTAGACGAGAAGAATTACTCGTCGTATTCTCTGAAATGGGAGCGAGAGATGACTCATGGAGCTGCGACTATCTGGATTATGATCATGGATATGCTCGGAGGATTCGTCCATGTCGTCGATAACTTGTCGTGGCTCTCTCTCTATCGGCTGAGCGACGGAGCCGAGACAGTCGTCGGGAATACTTATCCGAATTGGGCGGCCTTCAACCAATTCGCGTCTGTCAGGAGTCGATATCAAGCTCAACTCAATAACGGCGTCGTAGAAGTCTATCGAGCCGGCGCTCTCGTCGCCTCGATTCCGATCACGTCAGGGTGGACGAGGGCGATGTGGGCGATAAGCCCGGACGGTAAGTATGTGGTCGTAGTCGACTATTTCGGCGCAGCTCCTTATTGGGTCCGCTGCTACGAAGGCCAATTATGAGTTAGATCGCAGGAGGTGAGTTATGACCATGGCGACACCAGCTCCGCCGAGAGAGGCCGAGGTCGTCTCCGTCCTGGACATACCGTCGCCGGACCCGACTCGTCTAGGCAAGACGGACGTGATGATCACTTATCGAGTCGACCCTCTCCATAGCTTCACGATCCGTATGCCCAAGGAAGAGGCGACGCCCGCAAAGATCAAAGCAGCTATCCAGGCGGATTGGAATACTCGTAAAGAGATCATCGGAGCGAAATTCACTCTGACGTGAGCGGATAGATGGGCTACATAACGCTATTCGGGATCACCTTCTGGGTCCCGGATTTCAATGACCTTTGGAACTATGTTGTCACACCTCTAAGGGACGCCATAGTCTCCGCTCAAGGCAATATCATCTCTGGCCTCGTCTCCTACTTTGTCGGATTAGCGAGCCAAGTCGTTAATGCTCTCAGACCGATACTCGATCCGATCTGGAATTTTCTCCAGGGCCTAGCAGCCAAGATATACGAGCTCCTCAAACCTTTGATCGATCCGATCTGGCAGTTTCTCAAAGGCGTCGCTAATCAGATATGGCAGTTTGTGAAACCGGCGATCGATGCTCTCTGGAATATGATAAAGCCGACGATCGACAACCTCTGGAACTTTATGAAGGGGATCCTCCAACAGATCGTGGCGACGATAAAGCCTTGGATCGACGCACTAGGCGCAGCCATCCACGGCGATCTCGCTCCACTATGGTCATTGGTCAAACCGGCGATAGACAACATCCTCCAGAGTTTAAACCGGGCGATCCCGCAGCTCTCGCTCGGGATCCTAGGTCTGCAAGTGGGCCTTGACGCTTTGAGCGCAAAGGTCTCCGGTCAGCCCGTCGAATTTGACAAGATTCTGGCAGCCAAGCTAAACGAGACTTTGAATCCTCTCGCCGGAATCGACAAGTCTCTATGGGAAGGATTCAATGACGTGATCGTTAAGCCTCTGAGCGATCTATTCACGTCAGCCTGGGCTGGATTCTTAGCGACCGTTCAAGGTTATGGAGCTTGGGTCATGGACACGATCCACGGGATCGCACAAGGAGGACCCGAGGCCGCCGTTACAAATCTCGCAGCTCTCGCATTCACTCTAGGCCCGATGATGACAGGGATCAACATCGCAGCTCAAGCTATCGAGCTGATTCACCCGATCAAGCACATGGGGATCGTCCAGACCGTGACCTCGCTTCTCGATAGTCTTGGCGTCCGACAATTCGCATTTGGAGCATACGCCTTGCTCGTCGCCGGCGCCCTCGAAAAGCCCGTCCGACAGGGCCTCGCTCTCAGATATCGACCTGAGATCCCGGATAGAAGAGTCGCAGATACCATGTATTTCCAACAGCAGATAACGATCGACGCATGGCGTCGAATCTACGCTCTCTCCGGCTGGGCTGAAACCTACATAACAGCATGGTATCACTCCATGTGGACAGAGCCGAGCGATCGAATGATTGTCGCCATGATAGAAGGCGGAGAGATCGAGCTCGAATGGCTGCAGGAGAAACTACTGCGTCGGCGATATCGTCCTGAGGACGCAGCTCGCATAATGAGATACGGGACCAGGAAGGCGCTCAGCGACGAGATCAAAGCGATCATCAGCGAGGTCGGGTCCGACCTGTCACTCGGAATAGTCGATATCGAGGAAGCCGAGGCCGAGCTCGGAGACATCGGCGTCCGAGGCAAAGAGCTCGAATTCAGAATGAGAGCGTTAAAGCGGAGAATGGCGAGAGCGGACATCAAAGAGAAGATCGCTATCTTGACGAGTCAGGTCCAAGCATACGAGCTGACGGTCGAGCTATACCGTAACGAGCTGATCGCTCTCGGATTGAGAACCCCAAGAGTCAGCGCACTCGTAGAGAAGGAAGAGCTTAGACGCAAACCAAAGGTCAAAGCTCCAGCTGAGACAAGACGCCAGATGGCGATCACATTCTACGTCCGCCTCTACATTGAAGGGACGATATCGGACGAGCTTCTGAGAAGATATCTCTCAGACCTAAAGCCGGCACTCAAGCCAGCTGACCTGGAGCTCATCATCACAGACGCAAGAATCCGTAGAGCGAAGGCCGTCGCAGCCGCCTAATACACACACACTCACACACACACCATAAAATGCGGAATCCTCCAAAAACACCATTCCAGGATCCTCGGCGTCGTCAATATAGATACAAAGTAAGAGAACAAGAGAGACAGAGACAGACAGAGAGAATACACACTCACACACACACCATGAGGCCGTCGGTCGATCATGCTGATCCTGGACGCTTGTTGTGGACCTAGAACCATGTGGCGCAAGGTCCCGGAGAACGTGGTCGGAGTCGACGTCGTCGTCCGGGATCCCGTTATCCGAGGCCATACCTGGAAGCTCCATTACACTCCGCCGGTTAGGCCGGATATCCGAGCTGATGTCCGGCGGCTGCCTTTCAGAGATGAAGTCTTTGACGTCTGCTATTTCGATCCGCCTCATCAAGACCTTTCGCCTAGAGCGCAGCTCTTCCCTCATTGTGGAGGCTTGAGTCGAGCAGCCTTTCGATCCGTTATCCTGGACGGTGGACGAGAGATTAGACGGGTCCTGAAGCCGGAGGGATTCTTATTCGCAAAGATGACCGATAGCGTCGGAGATCGAGACTTTTCTCTCAGCCATGTTGAGCTCATCCTGGTCGCTCTTGGATTCGATCTCTACGCTAAGGTATGGCGTCGATCTCGATCGAATAAGTCAGACGCTAGAACATACTGGCTCTCATTCAAGAAAAAATAGAGAGGGATTTCAAGGCTGAAGGCACCACCAGAAGAACCCGATAGGTCCTGGGATATCGATCACCAGACAACGGGCGTCATTATGAGAGACCTCGATAGTTGGAGCTCCAGGCATGATCCGATAAAGCCAACGATTGAGCTTGTCGATCTTCTCGTTTCGATAGACATGGAGTCTTAACAGTCGGACGAGGATCCCGGCTCTCCGACGATCAACGAACATGGCGACCTCCAAGGTGCCCCACTTGAAATAGAGGCCCCATCTACTCCAAAGCAGCATGTCAGCCGAAGAACTCCTTTGGCAGCGTCTTGATCACCCACTTGCTGTCTGATTGCTTTATGATCTGAGACATGGCGAGCTCTTTGACGTAATTGCTAGTCGTCTCCCATTTGAGGCCGTATTTCCACATCATGTAGGTCTGGCATTCCATAGTCGTCATTCCATTCAAAGCCTGAATCTGTTGGACGAGGTCCATGAGTCGACTATGTCTGAGAGTCGCTCCGTCTGCGATTCGAGAGCTCATGTCGTCCACTCCTTGATCGTCTTCAATGCCTTCTTTCGACCGTAGTCAGCCAAGGCCTTGTATTCTTGTTCTGAGATTCTTTGGAGAGCTGCAGCCATATCCATCTCTACTAGACACCAAAGCGTGATCGTCACAGCTCTAGGGTTCAAATGCTCCAGGACGGCTCGGAGTCTGAAGTCTCGTCCGGCGGTCAATGCCTTCAGCAAGTCGTCTCGATCGACGCCTGGAGGATACTCGCTCATTCTTCGGCCTCCTGGCTCTTGACCCATGCTCGATACTTCTCTATGATCTCTTTGCATCTTCCGCAAACTAGGGCGGATCGCTGATCCGACGTCGTGATCGTGAACCACTCGTCAGCGTCGTGCTCCTCGCAGAATCTACAATGAATTGGGACCCTCTGAATGATAGGCTCGGTCATGGGTCGTCCTCCTCTTCAATCCATTTGGAGAAGTCGATATACAGAGTCGGGTCCACGTCGAGCAGGACGAGCATCCACGCCATCCATCCCTCGATATCTTCGTCATTCATCTTATTTTCACCAACCTCTCACTCGACTGACTTCCCAGGGTCTCTTTCGATGCTTCCTCTTCCTCATGGTCCTGCTCCGAATAGTATTTTCTCGATCTCAAAGACACGGCGCTTGATGGCTTCGACGTCGATCATCTTCTCGTCAGCGATCGCTAGAAAGAGCTCCTTCAGCGTCCATGCCTCTCGACCCGACAGCTCGATCGTTATCGCTCTCAATCTTGGTCGGCCTCCTTCTTCTTCCCCCATGCTTTGATGAGGACTTTGTCGTCGCCGAGCCCATGGGTCTTATGAGCTGACGACCCTTTCGTGCAGAGCGTTATGTTCGCATATCTCTGCAAGAGTCTCTCGGCCTCTCGCATGGCGAAGACTTGTCGAGCGATCACCTTCTTTACGGCTACCATTATCCATACAACCTCCTTTCCTGTTTCTTTCCGAATACCCGGTCGTAGGTCGCTCGAACCTCGTTGAAGTCAAAGACTAGATACTTCTGCGTCGATGAGAGCGATGAATGGCCTAGCAGTCGTCTAAGGGATTCGAGGTCTCCTTGGCTGCGGACCCAATGGACTGCGAAGGTATCTCTCAATCTATGAGGCGACACATACTCAGCCCATTTGACGCCGGCTGCGATCGCATATCGCTTGACGACATTCTCGATCTGTCTAGCTTTGAGACCTATCAAGAGGGCCTTGGGATCCCGGTCTTGAATGAACTTCTTGAGATCGCTTATGGTCTGAAGATCGACCAGGACGATCCTCTGTTTCCCGCCCTTTCCGCTGACGACTATGATCTCACCATTCTCAAGGTCGATATCTTCTACCCTCAAGTTAGCGAGCTCTGAGACCCTTAGGCCGGTGGCGATCAAGAGTCGGACGATCAATCTGTTGCGATCTTTCGTCGTCGCTATTCTCTCTATCTCCACATTCTCGGCTCTGAGGATCCTCTCGATGTCTTTCTCTTTGAGAGCGAATATCCTCCTCTTGAATGGCGGCCTCTCCTGGACGTCTATCGGGATCACGGCGACACCTCTAGATATCTTGATATGCATGGAGGCGTCGGTCGGCATCGATATCTCGAAACTACGCTCCGGCGCTCTCTCTCAAGAATTACGCACTTTTGAGTTAATGCGCAATTTCCGAGGCTCAAGCTCTGCTCGATCAGGTCGAACCATTTGTTCATGGTTCTCAAGAACTAATGGTTCTCATGCTTGAGGATATAAGATCATTTGACCCGGACGTGATAAAGCCTAAGATATCTCGAAACTGAATTTTCCGGCTCCGTGATGGGATACCATTCTATTTAAAGCCGGAGGTCTGCTTAAATACGTCCGGGGATTTGAACCCCCGACATCTAGATGCTTTGACTGTTTCTAAGCCGGTGCCGGTATGTCGTCCCATTCACTCGTCCAGAGATCATGCATCTCTTTCTTGAATCCGTCCACAGTCAGGCCGTAACGAGCTGCGCGGTCTGGACGATTCCATTCTCGCAGCCATTTCTTTGCGTCGATCTCTCGAAGACACTCAGCTAGGTCCGCATAACTGACTTCGAGAACCTCAAATGCTTCATACGCCTTTGTCATTCGAGTAACTCGGAGCATCTCTCTATCGATCCCTGTCCAAGTCTTATCCCAATCGTCCGGCAGCAGAATCTTTCGCCCAGTAAAGTCCACGAAAGCACTCGCATATGGGACTCCTCCGAATCCGTGTTCCATACCCCACTTCATAGCGAGAGGACCCTGACCATGCATAGCTTCCCATTTAAGATCGGTGCCATTCCAACCGTAGAGATGAAAGAGCGGACGAATCGGTTTCATGGTATTCGATCACCTCCATAGAGATAGCAGCGATCGCTCTTATTTGAGCCCTCGCTCGACTGCGAGGCGAGCGAAGAATGCAAGGCCGGCGGAGATCGCAGCTGCGCAGAGGCCGAGTTTAGGATCTGCTAGAAGGCCCACGGCACCTATGCCTCCGAGCGTCGTAAAGAACGTGAGGCCTCCCAAGATAGCGGCATTCAAGAGGGCCTCTTGCAGATTAGGATTCACGTTTCGGCTCTTCCTCCTTGTTGATCACAACAAGGGTCAGAGCTTTCTTTATGCGAGCTCTAACACCCATCTTAGATTTCTCCAAGATGAAGAACCGTCCGGCTCACAATAAAAAAATAATGTAGATTCATCATAGACGTTTAGTGATAATGAAGCCGATAGCAGCCTCGATGAAACATCTGTCCGCAGATCAAGCATCGATACCCTAACGCAGGGACGGGGATCCTCTGCTTACATCGTCCACAGAGAACGATCGAGCTCATTTCGGAGGACACTTGTGAGATACCATTCCATACAGAGTCGCAAATCGAGCTCCGCAGTCCAAGCATTTCCACTTGTAAGGTCCTTTCTCATAGACCACTATCTGCGTCATAGAGGCGTCGCTCTGACGAGTCTCGGAGCGACCGTCCCAGGAGCGTCTTTGATGAATACGAACTCATAGCGGAGATACTTACGATCTATGAGATAAGGTCCCAGGTCCCCCGCCAGCTTCTGAGAGACGACGCTGAAGGTCCTGGAGACCGATACGCCATCCTCCATCGAGACGATAAACTCTAAAGCCTCAACCTCTTTCGGACGCTTTGTAGCCGCGTCTGTAATAGTCTTTCGGCGAATGACATGATCGGAGAACCTAAGTCTCTTTTCAACCCCCGGCGACAAGATCACCCAGTTTGTTATCGGCGCCGCCACGTCATTCCCCTCCATCCGCGTATGAAACTTGGCTAAACGACCGACCGACCGACTTTCCGTTCATTCGACAAACTTTCATGCCCGGCACCTACCTACTGGCTCGGAGTCTGCGGTTCCGTCGGCGGGACTGGCATAGCCGCCTTTGCCTTCTGAATGGCCTCGTATGAGATCGCGAAGCACCATTGGCAGACATTGAATCCTTTGACGGTCTTGATCGGTCTTTCGAGCTCGCAGAGATGACAGGTTACCGTCGCCGGAGG
>Ga0315314_1003853_pt1 | contig 11527 bp, 8 predicted proteins | sample TDP9_MG_FD_203631 | JGI IMG/M metagenome (GOLD analysis project Ga0315314, IMG submission 203631) | Freshwater sediment microbial communities from Lake Towuti, South Sulawesi, Indonesia - TDP9 | ecosystem: Environmental > Aquatic > Freshwater > Lake > Sediment | place: Indonesia: South Sulawesi...
TATATACCTTGCTTGTTCTTTTAGCGATGGTTTCCCAACTATAAGCTTTTTGCACAACCTCTCTGGCGTTCTTAACTAACCATTCTGCGTGACCTGGATTGGATAATACGTGGTCTATTCCCCACGCAATCGACTCTGGGTTTCTTGAGTAGGTTAAGACGCCTGTGCGGTCGTGTTCAATGAACTCGGTTAAGCCGCCAACCTGACTTGCAACCACGGGAACACCTGCAGCCATACCCTCCAACGCCACTATACCGAATGGTTCATAGACGGAGGGAACAACCAGCACGTCGGCGCTTTTCGTTAACGCAATCAAATCCCAGTCTGGAATGAAACCCGTGAAATTCATCCTCCAACGATGCCCAGTAGTGTTTGCAATCCATTCCAAGTGGTCGCGGTACCAGCCGTCGCCTACAATTATGAATTTGGCCTCTGGACGACGCCTTGCCACAATGGGAACCGCGTGAATAAAATACTCTATTCCCTTCTGAGGAACAAGACGCCCTACACAAAGAATCAATCTCTCATGAGGCTGAATCCCGTAACGGGTGCGAACAGCTCCTTTATCAACCGAGCCTTCGTATTTGTGCAAGTCTATGCCGTTGGGGATAATCTCAACTTTGTTATCTGGTATATGGAAGTGCCCGCAGACTTCTCCTTTCATGGAGCCGCTTGTTACGATGATTTTGTTAGCTTCATAGGTTGACCACCACTCAAGCCCGTCAATTGTGAAAGAGTCGGGAATGTGCAGCCCTGACCGCCCATGCTCCGTGCTGTGCGCCGTAAACACTAGAGGCTTCTTGCCGAAGTGTTTGAAACTGATGCTGGCTGGGGCGGTGAGCCAATCATGCACGTGTAAAACGTCGAAATCCACCAGTCGGCTTACGTCTGCCATGCGCTTCTCAATGTAATGGTTAAACAACAAAACCCATGTTAGGAAGTTGGGATGCCCCACTTCGCTTCTTGTGCGATAAATTCTGATGCCCTCATGTTCTTCGTAGTCGGGTGCACCTGGAAAATCCAATGTGAAGACGTGCACTTCGTGACCTTGTTTGGCAAGCGCTATGGCTAAGCCTTCACAGTGACGAGCTATTCCACCAACTATGCGAGGTGGATACTCCCAAGTTATCATGGCAACTCGCACATTGTCACCAGCGTCGTCACTGGAAGCATTCATTAAGAGAGAGTTTGACTTAAAAAATCATGGGTGTAAGACAGTGGCACAATCACACAGCAAGGAACATCGGTAACATTTAGTGTGAATCAAGGAAAATGGCATTTTTTAAGGGGCTGTTTTTCCGGTTCCTAGCGATCAGACTAATGTCTCTAGTGTCGATTGGTGGCGCTGTCATGCTCGCTTTTTATGGCGTTGTCATAGTCATCAAACACGTTGTCAACGATGAGGATGTGACTTTCCCCTTTCAGTAAAGGCGCGCTCATGCGAGTTCAAAAGTCGTTTTTTAGGTTTTTGTTAGTGTGCGTATTTTTTCTGCATATTCTTGGATAACGTGGTTGGCTTCGTCTTTGCTTGACGCCTCGGCGTAGAGGTTTATTATGGGCTCTTCGCTGCTTGGATGCATCAGTATCCAAGTGTCATCGTAGAAAACCTTGATACCATCGATTGTGTCGATTTGGCGGTCACGAAACTCCTCGATTAAGCTGCGCATTATTTGACCGCGTTGTTCCAAGGGGCAGGGAACCGTGTCTTTAGCCATGTAGAGACTTGGTAAATCACGGTGAAGACGAGACAGCTTGACATTTTCTCTGGTTAAGGTCTCAATTATCTTGGCTGAAGAGAATATGCCGTCGAACCCTTTCTGGAATTCCGGGAACACGAAGCCTCCTGTTTCTTCGCCGCCAAAAACCGCTTCATGTCTGGTTATAGCGTCTAGAAGAGACCTTGCACCTATTTTGCATCTTATAACTTGTCCACCGCTTGGTTCAACAACGCGGTTTATGATTCGAGATGAACTGACAGGAACCACCACTTTGCCGCCTTTATGTGCTTTAACTCTCTCTCGGGAAAGCAACGCTAATGACATGTCGCCAGACAGCACATTGGCTTCTTCGTCCACGAACATGACTCGGTCGGCGTCGCTGTCTAAGGCTATTCCAACATCCCCGCCTATTGCCTTAACCACTCTAGCCAGATTAAATATAGAAGAAGGCACCTGCTCAAAAGTGCGTGGACCAACTATTTCGTCTAACCTTGAGTTTAATGTTGTAACATCGCAGCCGATTTCGCCCAAAACAGCTGGCGCCACAAACGAGCCAGCGCCATTAGCGCAGTCGACGACAACTCTTAACCCAGCCTTTTTAATGGCACCCAAATCTAAGAATTTCACCAAATCTTTACGGTAGAAATCAACTGTTCGCGCTGGATAGATTAGGTCGCCTACTTCGTCGGGCAAAACCCGCTGAAACGCTTCGCGGAAAAATATGCTTTCAACTTTCTTTTCAGAGCCGCGGTCTAATTCCATGCCGTTAGAGTCAAAAAATCTAATGCTTACAAAACGAGGGTCAATTTCCAACATGCTCACCATAATACCAGCGGTTGCACCTAAACTACGAATCATATAGCGCGCGACTGGAGCCGGGCAGATTCTGAGGTTGTTCACGTCTACGCCCGCTGCTGTTAGACCAGCCATTATCGCCCGTTTAACCATTCGAGAGACACGGTGAGTGTCCCGACCAACTACAACGCTGGCGCCTCTACCTAGAAAGGAGCCGAAAGCTACTCCAAGCTTGGAAGCAAACTCTGGAGTGATTTCAATGTTGGCTAAGCCTAAAATGCCGTGGCTGCCGAAAAGTGAAGTCATCCAGCGCATGCCCCATTTGAGGTCCATGTTTACAATTGCGCTTGCTTCGATCATTTTTCCTGGCCAAATCCGTATGCCCGATTTGACTGTGGCGCCTCTTCCCACAATGCATTCGTCGCCTATAACTGAGCCTTCGAGCAGTATCGCCGCGTCTCTTATGTTGCAGTTTTCGCCGACAATGCAGCCGACTAAATCGCTTCGTGGTCCAATGATTGAATTGCGCCACACCGCTGAACGTTTCACTGAGGCTCTCTCATCCACTGTGACGCCGTCTCCAATGATGGAGAAGCTGCCAATCGACGATTTCTGACGAATGCGAGCCTTGCTTCCAATCAGCGCCGGCTCTCTTATTTCCACGTAATCTTCGATTTCAGCTCCTTCGCCAATCCACATGCCGTTTGTTTCGCGTCCTGGAATTGTCACTTTTAGGCGCCCTTGCAGGGCGTCGTGGTTGGCTTGTAGATATTGAACTGGGTTGCCGATGTCGCACCAGTAGCCATCCGCAGTGTAGCCGTAGAGGGGTTCGCCCAATTCAAGCAGTTTTGGGAATAAGTGCTTGCTGAAGTCGAATTCCATGTCGGTTTTCACGTGTTTCAGCACGTCTGGTTCTAGAATGTAGATTCCCGCGTTGATTGTGTCGCTGAAAACTTCGCTCCAGCCTGGTTTTTCAAGGAATTGTTGGATTCGCCCGGTCTTTTCGGTTATGACTATTCCGTACTCGGTTGGGTTAGGAACTCTTGTCAATACGATTGTAGCTGAGGCTCCACTCTGCTTGTGAAAATTGATTGCTTTTGAAAGGTTGATGTCGGTTAGGACGTCGCCGCTAAAGACCACAAATGTTCCATCAATGTATCTTTCGGCGTTCTTTACTCCTCCGGCTGTTCCAAGAGGTTTTTCCTCAATTAAGTAGGTGAGGTTGACTCCGAATTCATCACCGTCTTGAAAATAGTCTCTGATAACGTTGGGTAGGTAATGAAGTGTGAGAACAATGCCTTTGCAACCGTGTTGTTTCAAGAGGTTGAGCGTATGCTCTAACATGGGCTTGTTGACTATAGGCACCATTGGTTTGGGACGATTAGTCGTCAAAGGTCGAAGACGTGTACCCTCGCCTCCAGCCATCACAACCGCTTGCATAACCGAATAATTCACCGCACCTTTTTGGACTAATTATTATAAAGTCAACAATTAAAACCAAACGGCTAAACATGAAAACTCGTGTGGAAAGCGACTCTAGGTTCCTGGGAACGTTTCGCCTATGGTTTTTTGTTGTTTAGGAATCTTTTTTCATTATGTTTCATTCTTTGCATGTACTCATCTTCAAGGTTCATTATTAACGCCATTGAACCTTGCATGACAAAGATGAATATATCGACGAGTTCCTTCTTCAAAGTAGCAACGTCCAAGTTTTGTTTATCCCTAAGAAATTTTTTCCTTGTTCTCGAAATTTCACCTAACTCATCTACCATTACAAGGGTGAAGTGTTCAAAGAAAGCCACAATTTCCTCTGGGGTTTCGCACTTTTCATACTGGTTCCAACCCACTTTTCTGTCGAAGTTTCTTTGAACCTCGAAAATTTGATTGAGTTCCAAAGACAACGCCTCACTACGATGATTTCTTTTCAGAGCATTTGAAGGAATTAAAAGGTTCGCTGCCCCAGACGAAAAACTTGTTCTATTTTTTGCAACAGAAAACTAGCCCCATTCTCCTGATTGATTCTTCTTGTTTTTCTTTTCTTCGAAATAATCAAGCGCAATTAGGATTATGGGAATCAGCAAGGTTAGAAGAAATAGCAGGGCGATTCCAAAATGGTTCATTAGCACGAAGCCGATTATGGCAAAGGCAGAGAAAACGCCCGCGAGAATAACAAAGCCTTTAGCAAAATCGCCCAGAAGACCCATGTGCACCACTCACCTACATTCGAATTGGAAACATGTATGAATTATGAATTCAAAATATGGAAAACCCAAAAGAGAGGAGTGCAATATTCGAACTAATCTGCCTTCAATTCTTGGCTGTTGTCTTCAGCTCTCTTACTCGTTGCTCAACAACATTCAACATCCGTTTTCTGAGAGCTTCCCCATTCAATTCTTGATTTGCAATGTTTCTCAATCGGTCAGCTAATGCGTTGTCGCCTACTACGTGTCTTATCCATCTCTCAAAGTCGCCGCGTTCACAGTGAAATTCAACAGACTCAACGTCAACTGTCTTCAGCGCTAAGTGAAACTCCTCTAAACTGTACACGGTCACCTGTGTTGGTCGGGCAAACTCGTAAAAGAAGTTGAAGCCTTGCTCAACTGGCACTGGACGCAGTATTCTGCGGGCTATCCATTCTGGTTTTTCCAGCTCATGCATGACTCGAGCTTCAAGGTCTGAGAGCACACTGGAATACACTGTGAAAGCTTCGATTGGACTACCCAGCGGATTGAAATAACTGTGCACATCGCCTGGTCCGCCGCCCTTGATGCTCAAGTAATATAGGTGGTCGCTTGTTTGAAGGTACCGCCACAGCCGAAGCATGTCAGCATCCCCTATCTGTTTGACCAAAGGCTCTAACTGTTTCAACCGATTATAACAGACCCACTGCATAGGGTTGATAAGCCAAGCCGTGACATCGCGTTCCAAATCAGCCCAAGAAACAGAGTAAAACTCGTGCACATCGATTTCGTCAATAGGCTGATGCCGACGAACAACATCGATAGGTAAGGCCCAGTTCAAATGCTGCCATTTCACAACTTCGCCTGGCAGCCACCGCAAGAACTCGTGGATTCCGCTCTCAGGCCAGTGGTGCTCGCCCAAGGTCTCATAATCCATGAATAAAGTGATAACCTGACCAGACGAGGCAGCCAACCAACTTGAGTATTTTTGGGCAGTTAGAGGCCACTCGTTCCACCAGCGGGCTGTGAAACGAAAACCAACATCGTCTGAGAGCCGATAATTACGCAACAGAACACGTAGGTTAGAGTCTTTAGCTTTGTAAACGTAGTTGGGGCTGCGCCACTGCAGAAGTCTTTCCACACCCTCGGTAATCGTCGCTTCATAACCTAGGCTTTCGAGTGTCTTAGCGATGGGATTATTGTAAATGCATTCGGTGTTGATGCATATCTTCGGCTCGTAGTTGAACAAGTCTTTCATGAGTTGCCTGTGCATCCGCACCTGTTCAACAAATTCGGAACGGTCAGAACTGAAAAGGCTGGCTAATGAATGGTAATAGGTTTCGTCGAAGAATTCCACGCATCCAGTTTGAGCCAACTGCCTAAACGATTCGATTAGGTCTGGGTTCCATCGTTCACACTGCTCAATAAACATGCCCGTTATGCTGTACGCCGCCTTAAACTGTTTCCATTCACGCTTGAAACGGTCAATCTGTTCTAGGATGATGCTGTTTGCTGGAAAATAGCACTTTCGAGCCGCTCGTTCAAAGACTTCTCTGTTCAGGGCTTGGTCAAAATACAGGTCGAAGAGGTCGCTTTTCCTCACCTGAGGCTTGGCTAAAAGATTTGCATGAAAATGTCTATTCAAACGCAGCGGCTGATGAACCTCAAAGATTAGACAAACGTCAGGCAATGAAAGCGTCCCAACCAATTCTGTTTATAGTGAAATCAACTTTACGCTAAGTTTCACTATTTATTATTTGTTAACGTAGCATCACTAAAGATAGCAACTCAAGATTGCAGCTCACAATGTTAAGCCCTTTCAAGATTCTGCGCTGCATTGTATCGAAGATAATTTCACAAGGCATAAATGTTAACATCTCCACTTGATTATTTGCAGAGAAAAATTCTTTCTATAAACAGTTCAACATGAAGCGAGAAAGAGAGACACAAAATGGAAGGAAAAGTGGGAACAGCGACAATTCTTACGCTGCTTCTAATGGGCACATTAATAATAGCATTCAATGTCGAAGTAGGCGAGGCGTCTCTGCCTCCCATAGATTGGACGCGTTACCACACTTATTCAGAAATTGTTACTATACTGTTTGCGCTAAATGATACTTATCCCGATGTTGTGGATGTTTTTTCAATAGGCAAAAGTTGGGGCAACAGGGACATCTACTGTGTGCGTTTAACAAACGAAAGCGATTCAAGATTCAAATCAGAAGTATTCTTCGTAGGGTATCATCACGCCCGCGAACCTATAACAGCCGAATTGCCACTCTACTTTGTTGTGTACGCCGCCACAAACTTTGGCTCAAATGCAACCGTAACCGAACTTCTCAACAAAAGCGAAATCTACGTGATTGTAGCCCTGAACGTTGACGGCTTCGACCTGTTTTCGGCTAATGATTGGCAGAGAAAAAACGGTCGCCCAACAGACGAAGACTACGACGGCTTAACAGATGAAGACCCGCCTGAGGACGAAGACTATGATGGCTTCATAGAGCAACTCTTCGACGTATCGGACCCGTCGAATCCATTGTTCATCAGGTGGGAGGGAACAGATAATGATGGCGATGGAAAATACGCCGAAGATTGGATAGGTGGAGTCGACCTGAACCGAAATTATGATTATGCTTGGCAAGGTGGAAGCTCAAGTCCCCGCTCAGAAATCTACAAGGGACCAGCACCTTTTTCTGAGCCTGAAACTCAGGCGCTAAGAAACCTTGTGCTCCAACACAATTTCAAGTTTGCAATCAGCTTCCACTCAGGCACTGATTTGATACTATATCCATGGGGATACACTCATGCTTCAACGCCAGACGACTCGAAATTCGTCAAGATTGCGCAAGACCTCTCAAGCCTCACAGGAGGCACACCATACGAGCAGTCCAGCGACCTCTACATTAGTTACGGCACATGGGACGACTGGATGTACGGCATAAGAGGCATTTTCGCTCTTACTTGCGAAATTTTCGTCAACCAAACTTGGGAAGGCGTCATGCATCCTGGACCATATCCCAACACTGTGTGGAGCGGCGGGTTGAAATACAACTTCAACCCCTTTCCAAGCGCCATAGAAAGCACTATATTGCGTTGGCTTCCAGTCTTCTTCTATATCACCAAGCGGTCACTCGCTGATGTAGCCGTAGAAAGAATTGAGTCCGCTAAGGCTGTGGTCGGTCAAGGCTACACGGCACTGTTGAATGTTTCAGTACGCAACGATGGCTTTTTCTCTGAGACTTTCAATGTCACCCTGTACACAAACACTACTAGGATTCAGACGCAAGCCGTCACCGTTGAGCAAGGCGCGGCTAAAACTTTCATATTAGCACTCAATGCCTCAGGGTTACTGAAGGGCAAGTACACACTAAGCGCCTACGCTGAGCCTGTTCCAGGCGAATTGAACACAACGAACAACGCACATAGTGATGGCAACATGATAGTGGCGATGATAGGCGATATTACAGGCATCATTCAAGGTGTTCCTGATGGCAAAGTGGATATTCGAGATGTAGCAACAGCGGCTAAAGCCTTCAGCTCCTCCCCAGGGCAACCCAGATGGAACCCGAACGCTGACATTACTGGCGTTGTAATAGGCTTGCCAGACAACAAGGTGGATATCAAGGATATAGCTGCTATAGCTAAGAATTTTGGAAAAATCGACCCATGACAGCTTCGTAGCGTCAACCCTTAAAGCCTTGAGAACTCAGCGTCTGTTGTTCGTATGGTGGTCTCCTCAACAAAACGTCTTCCATGTAGGCTCTTAAAGGTTCAGCCACACTCCAAGCTTGCGCTATGCAGCCGTTGGGTTCGTGAGGCAGGTCGCCGTCAAAGATTTCGCTTATCGAGCCTAAACTAGCACGGTAAAGCTCTTCTTTGAACAGGGGTTTGAGAAAATTTTCAAACGCGAAGTTACGCCATTCAACCTCATGGTTTTTCAGTTTGAGGAAGGCGGTGATGAAGGGGCCAAGCAGCCAAGGCCAGACTGTGCCGTTGTGGTAGGCTCTGTCTCGTTGCCAACGGTTTCCACCGTATCTTCCAATGTACCGAGAGTCGCTGTTTGCGAGAGTTTTGAGCCCGTATGGAGTCAATAAGTGTTTCCAAACAGCAGCAACAACTAGCTCTGCCTTCGTCTTATCCAACATTGTATAGTCTAAGGAGACAGCCAAAATCTGGTTAGGTCTAAGCGAGTCATCTTTAAAATTTTTTTTGGAGTCGCCGACAACATCAAACAAGCAGTTTCGGTGTGGGTTCCAAAACTTTTTTACAAAGCTTCTCTGCGCTTTCTCAGCCAGGAGGCGATACTTTTCAGCTTTTTCTTCTTGTCCAAAGCGGTTGGCGAAAACCTGCATGATTTTTAGCGCATTGTACCATAATGCTTGGATTTCTACGGCTTTGCCGTCTCGAGGTTTGATGGGCGTACCTTCAGGCGCTGCATCCATCCATGTGAGCTGTGGACCATGCGCTACTAGGCCGTCTTCGTCAACGTGTACGTCGAACAATGTGCCATGTACGTGGTGTTCAACGATGGACTCTAATGTAGCCCATAACGTCTCTTTAACGAATTGGAAATCACCCGTGTATTTCAAATATTGGAGAACAGCGTTGAAAAACCAAAGTGTGGCGTCCACAGTGTTGTAGACTGGTGCACCTCCGGCGCTGTCTGAGAAACTGTTCGGAACCAAACCTTCACGGCAGTAATGCGCAAAGGTTAACAGGACCCTTTTGGCGTCTTCATACCGGCCAGTTACCAGTGTTAGACCAGGCAAAGAGATTAATGAATCGCGACCCCAGTCGTTAAACCAGTGATAGCCTGCAATCACTGATTTGGCTTTGGTTGATTCTCGGCTCACCAAAAAGCTGTCAGCGGCTAAAACAAGCCATTTCAACCAGTCTTCAAACTGGATGCCCTTGTGCTGCTTGTTAAAGCTGTTTAATAAGCCAATTCGGCGTTTCAATTCTGTATCGTAAAGAGTCGCTATGCTTGAATAATCTTTGTTTATTGAAGAAAAGACAGCTTCCGTATCGTGTTCAGTTTTGCCCCCAACAGCCAATACAGCAAAACTTTTGGTTTCGCTTGGCTCTACGTCAAACGTGAAAAATCCAGGCTTAAAACTGTAGTCAACGTTGCTTTCTCCTCGCATGGCTTCAGCTCGAAAGTAATTTTCAACCCATTCACCACGCCCAGCCACATAGCGTCCTTCTGGAGAAAACAACATTAACGCAGACAGCCCATTCGAAGGCTGGATGATAACGCTTTGATTGGAAGTTTTCGAAGCCCAAGAGAATTGGTCTCTCTGCGTTACCCAATGGAAATTTCGGCTGTTGACAAGCGGCGCAATCAACACTTTCGCTTTCTTTTCGGATATGTTAGCCATTTCATAAAGAACAACTGAAGCATTCTTCTCATGCGGCATGAAAATTGTTTTCTTGAACTGAAACAGTGGGTCAACACGGTATGTGTAGGATGGAAAAGGGGCTAGAGAAAATTCGTTCGGAACTTGAAAGCCCTCAGTTTGAATTCCACTGGAGGATTCATTCGCTCCAAAAAAGAACTTTTGATTATTCAAAGAGATTTCTTCATCAAGTCTGGCCAGCAACACATGGCGGTTAACTGGCGGATCGAAGGCAGCGACAAGAAGCCCATGATATTTGCGAGTGTTCAACCCCAGAACAGTCGAGGAAGCGTATCCGCCCAAACCGTTTGTAACCAACCATTCGTTCTTAAGCGCTTTTTCCAAATCCGAAAGCATGTTTGATTTGAGATTAACGCGAGGTAAACTAATGTCATGGTCTGGCAACATTTTTTCTTCCTTTAACCAACCTCTGCCAAATTATTGAGTTATTTACAAGGGAGGTTAGATTTCAAATCTCTCGAGAATTTTTCTCTCCTTGTCACCAGTGATTTCAGCTATCACGTGAATGTAGTTTTTAAGCCCAGAGTTTTCTATTCTGGGTTTCAGAAGCTCATCTATTTGGAAGACGCCCGCTGAATCGGACATTGTTACTTTTATCGTTACAGGTTTTTCTTTGCCCTCTTGAATCTCCACCCGTTTTATTGACAGTGCCGACACAGAGTGGATGTCAACCTTCCCTGCTTCAAACGGGATTCTTGCTCTGCCCTCTTCCATATCCAAGGCGTCGGCGATACCTACAACGCCAGCTTCAACGGTTAACGGTTTTCTGGGTCGTTCATGCGAAACAACTGCATGTAAGACTTCAGAGATGATTATCGTTCTCTCCTCGTCAGTGTAGACTCGTTGTAAGTGCTTTTCCAAAAATTCAAACGCCACTAAGGCGCTGATTAGCTCATGCCCATCTCGCGTAACTACCATGCCCAAATCGTGAAAAATTGATCCCAGAACTACAACTACTTCAGCGTCATCATTCTTCATGCCGTAATGTTTGACTACGCTGGGAACCACCTTGTTATTAACAAGAATTCTCAAGATTTTCAGCGCTGAGTTGGCGACTATTCTCACATGAGTTGGACCGTGATCAGTGTACCCCATACGGTCAATAGCCATCACGTTGGCGCATTTCCAAAAGGTCCACAACCGAGTGTCTTTTCTCACTTCGTCTATGATGCGTCTAAGTTTTATGTTGCCCTTGAAGGGTATGTTAAAAACGTAGGACAATGTTCTATCTCTCCTTTGAGCTTACAATATTGTGTTCTTGTGGGTTTAAATCAATAGTTTTGCCACGTTTCTGTCTTTCACTGTGCCGAAGAACTTAGCCACTGGATGACATTTGGTTCTCAACAACAAAGCATGAGGTGTTGTTACTTTAGTTTCTGTAAGGGTTTCTGCGTGACCCATGCCTTTAGCGACC